>Ga0209300_1000092_pt1 | contig 57224 bp, 72 predicted proteins | sample Shrwel_input2_RT_FD_187535 | JGI IMG/M metagenome (GOLD analysis project Ga0209300, IMG submission 187535) | Subsurface microbial communities from deep shales in Ohio, USA - Utica-3 well 1 S input2 RT (SPAdes) (version 2) ... | reverse complement strand
CGTCGTCCTCGCCTCGCGTGGTGATGTTCAGCAGCGCTGCCATCACATAGCGCTTGCCGTAGCTGACGCTTGACCCCACCGCCTGCACCGCGTTCTTACTGCCACTGTTGTCTAGCGGCAGGGTCATAGTGGTTTCCTCGCGATGCCCTCCCTTGTGCATCAGCACACCGGTTACCTCGATGCCGCCCTGGATGTTGTGGACACGGAAGCTGACCGCGAAGCCGTGCTTTTTCATGATCGGCTTGGCCACGTCGTTGATGTCCTCGAACGTGGCGTACTTGGTGTTATGGGCCTTGCCACGCTCGGCGATGCTCGGCATTTCGTCCTGCATCATCGCCATAGCGGCGTTGAACTGCTCCATGGCGGAGCGGTTCATGATGCGTTCCTGCATATCCAGCAGGCGCTCCAGCTTCTCAACGTCGAAGTCTGGCCGCTCCACCAGCTTGTCTATCATCGGGATCAGCGACTGGCTGGATGACTGTGCCGGCGCTGCCGGTGGCGCAGCCTCCTGGTGATGTGCAATGCTCTGACTCATGGTGATATGCTCCAATTGATTCGTGTTCGGATCGTCCGGCCCTGCCCAGACCTCACCCTGGACAGGGCCTCTTCATTCCTGCTCGGCGGCCCATACCTTCGCGGCGGCCTTTACGTCGCTCTCACCTAGCCGGTCGACAACCATGTGATAGAGCGTCTCGCGGTTATCCTCGGCAGCCAGCCAGTCGACGAACTGCTCGGCGGAGATTTCGCACTCACCTTCCATCAGCGCTTCGAACCTGGTGGGCGGTGCATCTGGGTCGAATTGCGGGAAATACGTAGACGTACTGTTGATGTCGATGGCTGCGCTCATGCGACCTCCTTCATTGCCAGATTCCGGCCAACACGCGTTATGGCGGCGCGAACGGCGCCAAGTCGACGCGATGCCACCATGCGCTCTGCCTTGAGCTCGCGAGCCTCCTGGCAGTGCCGGCATACACGCCCCTCGCAGATCATTTCCTGCCACACCTCCTCAAAGGAGATTGGGTTGTAGGGTCCTTCCTCCTCGTTGATTCCTTGCCATTCGTGGTAGGCGCGGGAAATGCAGGATTCGACGGGGCTGTTGTCTTCTCGGTCACAGCGGAACAGTGCATCCGCCCCTCGCTGTCTCAGCTCATGAACGCGGCCTGCCCAATAGGCGTGGTTGCGTATAAGGCGTTCATATCCCTGCTGGTTCATGCGGCCTCCTGCTTGCGATTGGCGGCGATCCAGTCGGCGAGCTGGTCGCGCTGCTCTGTAAGAGACGGGCGCCCCTCAAGTTCCGGGAAATCGGCGGACGACGCGTAGTGCTGGGTATTGCCGTTAAGACCCGAGCAGTGGATTCGGCTAACGAAAAAATCAGCGTGGTGAGTGACCTCATGGCTGATAGCGATATTGGGGATGCTGTCAGATGCGGACTCGACTAGATCGCTAATGCTGTTTAGTAATTCACGCTGGTCCGGTGTGCGCTTCATTAATGGCCTCCAGGGCCTTGTCGGCCTCGGTTAGTGATGTGACATGCACCCGATATAACCGGCGCTCGTGCCAAATTGTCGTTACTGCATCGCCGCCGCCGGTGCTGTCTGCAACGTCGATCAGGTGCAGAAGATCTCGGCCTTTGGCCTCTATGCTGATGCTGTCGCTCATGGCGCCCTCCAAAGCTCGACGGGCGGGCGCTGGCCACGGTTGTGCATGTCCAGCCGGTGCAAATACTTCTGCAGCCGGAAACGGTTGCGCCGCGCCTCGTTGGTGATGATGTGGTTGGCGCAATCGTCGGTGATGATTGGTTCTTGCTTGATGCCCAGCCGGAACCGGGCGGCGTCTGCTGTTCTCACTTTCGATTCCTCCTGTTGATCAGCCATTGTTCGATCAGCCCAGCGACGAGCAGTCCGGCTGCGGTCAGGGCGATTAACTGCAAGGCGTATGCCTGGGTTGCGTCGATCACTGGTCTCTCCTGTTTGTTTTTGGGAACACTCACGCGCACGGGGGCTCAGCCGTGCTGGGATCGGCCTGGATCAACGGGAGTGCTCTCAGAAAAAAGCCCTCCGGAGAGGGCAAGGCAGGGATTATTCGTGCTGGCAGATTGGCCTCTGCCAGCGCCGGCTATCAGAAACAACACACCCCTCATCATCTAATCGAGTGAATGGTTGTGTGATGCGGTGATTGCCGCATCGGAGAGGGCTGGCCGGTGCTGATCTCCGGCTTTTGCATCAATGACGCGCGCGAACGGTTCTGATGGTTCCTACCAAGCCGCTTGAAGATGTTTTATATGACGCCGTCCCCGGCGCGGAGCCTGCAATCTTGCGAACTACAGGATGCTTGGCCTACGTCATTGATTGCGCATCAGCCTGCGCATTCAGCCCTCTCCGATGCCCGCTCTATTCTCAGCCGAACGGGCAGGCTGTCTACCGCACTACGCAGCGGATCGCGACCATATTGCTAACGTCCGCAAAATGGTTGGCACTTGCGCAGCTCCCGCGCTCCCAGCGACCTCTCGAAGATGCAATCCCCTACGGGCGGCTGGGCTATTCATTGTTAAAGAGCGTTCCTGCTGCCGTGGGCGTTCTGCCCTTCGACGGTTATCAATGTACAACCTGATTTCGGGCGCGTCAAACACTTTTACGAATTAATTTTACCGGGAGCACCACGCAAGGGCCTCATAATGGCTTTGCTTTTTTGACAAGTCGGGAAAATGGTGTAAAGTGGTCGGCAAGATATGAGGATGCGCATATGACACTTGAACAGCTAATCACCAAGCTCGGAACATCAGAAATTGCTCGGACGTGCGGCGTTAGCCGCCAGAATGTCCACTACTGGAAGAAGCATGGCATGCCTTCGCGGCCTGCTGACAAGCTGCGTCGGCAAGAATTCGAGCGGCGTATCGCTAAGATGGCAGGAATGAAGCTGAAGGATTTGCGCGCTATTACAGCGCAAAAGGAGGCGGCAAAGGCCGCATAAAGAAAAGCCCCGATGGCGGGAAACCAGTACGGGGCTTTTGTTCACAAGCAACGAGGTAATTATGAGCAATATCACCGAAACCCGCAAGACCACCATGAGTAGCCGCGAAATCGCGGAAGTGGTCGAGTCTCGCCACGAGGAAGTGAAGCGCAGCATGGCTCGCCTTGCGAATCGAGGCCTGATCACTTTCACGCCGATGGCGGAAAAGTCCACGGGCGGCCGTCCTGGCGTTACCTACCACGTCAACAAGCGTGACAGCTACGTGGTCGTTGCCCAGCTCTCCCCCGAGTTCACTGCTCGGCTAGTTGATCGCTGGCAGGAGCTGGAACAGCAAGTCGCGCAACCCGCCTTCGAAGTGCCCACCACACTATCCGGCGCTCTTCGCCTCGCTGCCGATCAAGCCGATCAGATTGAGCAGCAACAACGCGAAATTGAGCAGGCTCGCCCCGCCGTTGAGTTTGTCGGGCGCTATGTTGAGGCCGGGACCACCAAGTCAATCCGCGAGACTGCCAAGATTCTTGGGGTGCCGGAAAAGGCGTTCATCAAGGCGATGATCGACGACAAGATCCTGTATCGACAGTCCGGCAATCTCCTGCCCCACCAGAAGCACCATGCTGCTGAGCGATTCGACGTGAAGACTGGCGAGCGGAATGGCCACGCCTACACGCAGACCCGCGTGACATCGGTGGGCGTTGACTACCTTGCTCGCGTGTATGGCCACTGGATTGGAGAGGCGGATAGCTGATATGTCCATCAAGAAAACGTCTGCAACGCGCCTCAGGAAGCGGGAAGCTCCGTATACGACGCTTCCCAACGAGTCGATCAAGTTGATCAAGAACACTGATGCGATGGCGATTTGGGTTCATCTCCAAACCAAGCCTGAAGGATGGGTCGTCAGGTCCAAAGAGATCCAAAAGCATTTCGGAATTGGTAGAGACAAGTATCGGAAGGCAATGACCTACCTGGCCAGCACTGGCCTTGTAAGCTATGTCAGCCATCAAGACGAGGCGGGGCATCTGCAAGGCACCGACATTGTTATCCATGCGACACCGATTGAGGTGGATCGCCGAGAGGCTGAAAAGCCGGTCCTTGGGCAATGGGCCACCGAGGGCCTGAAATTCCGACCGTCGGTTTTCCCGACTGTCGGAAAACCAGTCCCCTTAGTAATGGAAAGATCTAGTAGTAATGGAAAGACTATTAGTAACGATCAGCACGATGCGCTGAACAGTGCTTTCCAAGCGTTCTGGGATGCAGGCATGACCAAGGTAGGGAAGGCTAAGGCCAAAGAGGTCTTTGAGAAGTTGGTCGCTGCTGACGAACGACCGCCAAGCGAATTTGCCGACATGCTCTCACAGGACGTGAAGACTCGGCTAAGCGCTGGCGTTTTTGGTTTCGATAAGCTGCACCCCGCAACCTATCTCAATCAACAGCGCTGGGAAGACGAGATGCCGGAGCACTGCCCGCATGCCGCCATCGTTGCCGCCTGGAATGAGCTGCTGCCGGCGCACATCGAGAAGATCAGCGCCGACGACTGGACCCCTGGCAGCCGTGGATTCCAGTCGCTTGCAGCCGCTTGGGAGAACTTCAAGACCAAGCCGCGCGCCACCACCGGCAAGCCGGTGTTCACCGATGAGCAGGAAGGCATCGAGTTCTATCGCGAGGTATTCCGGCGCCTGGCCAAGACCGAGCGCGTGCAGGCCGAGGATGCCTTCCGCTGGTGCCGACTGTCATGGGCGGCGCAGCAGCAGGTCACGGTCAAGATTTTCAAAGGGGAGGCCGTATGATTTTCAGCGAAGAAGCGGAAGCCAGCCTGATCGGCGCCTGCCTGCTCGACCCGGCTCAGATCGATGCCGTCGCCGGCAAGGTGAGGGCCGAGGATTTCTACCTGGCACACCATCGCGCCATGTGGGTCGGCATCCAGCAGCTCGCCCTCGCCGGGAATGTCGATCTGGTGTCGCTGCATGATCTGGTCAGCGACCACCAAGATCACTACGGCGGCCTGGCCGGGCTGGCAGAGATGGCCCGCACTACCCCGGCCTACAAGAACGCTCCCCACTATGCCGACGTGGTGCGCGACAAATCCCTCCGCCGCCGCCTGCAAATCTCACTGGATGAAGTCCGCGAGCAGGTCGCAACGCCAGGCAGTCAGCTCCCCGAGCTGATCGACAAGGCCCAATCCAAGCTGGCCGGCGTCATGGGCGAGCGGGCAGGCGACGTTCAGCCGGTCAAGGACTGGCTGTTGGGCTGGATCGATGAGCTGGACGCCCGCAACAACGGCGACATCGAGCCGATGGGCGTGATTTTCAACATCCCCGAGTTGGACGCCAAGACCAGTGGCATGCACCCCGAGGATCTGATCGTGGTGGGCGGCGAATCCGGCATGGGCAAGACGGTGGTAGCCGCGCACATCCTCGACAGCGCGTGCCTGCGCCAGAAGAAGCCCGCCGTCATGTTCCAGCTCGAAATGCGCAAGGAGCAGGTGCTGAACCGCGTCATGGGCTCGCATACCGGCGTCAAGCTGGATGCCCTGAAAGACCCGCGCAACAAGATGGACGGAGAAGGCTGGAATCAGGTCACGGCGGGTGTCGCCGCCATGCGCGAGGCCGGCCTGGTGATCGATGACCGCCCTGGTCTGACCCCCACCCAGATGCGCGCCGCCGCCAAGCGCTGGAAAGAGCATTACGGCGAGCTGGGCTGCGTGATCATTGACCACGCAGGAATCGTCCAGCCCGACGACAAAAGCATTCCCCGCGAGCAGCAGATGGCCGAGGTCTCCAAGGCGTCAAAGATTCTCGCCAAGGAGCTTGGCTGTCCAGTGATCCTTCTGGCCCAGATCAACCGCGAGAACACCAAGCGCGTCGACAAGCGTCCAGTCATGTCAGACCTGCGTGAATCGGCATCCCTTGAGCACAACGCCGACATGATCTTATTCATCTACCGCGAGGCGAAGCACAACCCGGATTGCGAATACCCCGGATTGGCCGAGTTGATTATCGCCAAGCAGCGAGATGGCGAGGTCGGGACGGTTAACGTCGTGTGCGATCTCAGTCGGTCCCGGCTAATACCGGCGACGCCAGAGAATATCGCGAACTATCAGCGCGAGTTCCCGCGCCAACAACCCGCCACGCCTGTCGCCGACAAATTTTCCGTCTAGGAGGCCTGATGAATTTAACTACCCAGGATCTTGAGCGCACTGGTAAGCGCACCATGACCGGATTCACCGACCCGGCTTCCGCCATCAGTGAGGCACAGTACCTCGCTGATATGACCGGCTGGCCGCAGTGCGTCATCAGCCGAGGCGACGATATGATCGTTGCCCACAAACACGACAGCTACGGCCGCCAGGTGTTGGAGACCGTGCATCCCAGCGAAGACGACAGGGAGGAGGTGGCATGACACTTCCCTATGACATCTCACGCTGTGTTGGTCGATTCGATCTTCGCGCAGATGGTGAATGCTGCCCTAGTCGGGATCACTGCCAGCGTTATTTAGCTTTTTCAGAATGGGACAAGGCTGCTGATGTTACAGATTACCAAAGAATACCGGTGGTCATGGGGTCAGCAGATTGCGGCATGCAAATCAATGTGGTTGAAGATGTGGAGGCGGAGGCATGAGTCAAGAACACACATACCGAATCGATGGCCTTGGCGACGTGCGCAGCAAGATGCAGACCGCTTGGGAGATGGTGAACAAGGCGCTCAAGGCCGGCGCCGTGGAAGTTGTGCTGCGCCGCCCGAGCGAGATCCGCAGCCTGAGCCAGAACCGCAAGCTCTGGCCGATGCTCTCCGACGTGGCCGGGCAGAAGCAGCTCGTCATCGATGGCGTGGCCGAGTGGGCCGAGCCCGAGGACTGGAAAGACGTGTTCACAAACGCTCTGCGAAAGCATCAGCGCATGGCTCAAGGCTTGGATGGCGGAGTGGTCATGCTCGGAATGCGGACAAGCAAGCTGAAGAAAAAGGAGTTTAGCGACCTGATCGAGCTGATATACGCCTACGGCGCCGAGAACGGCATCCAATGGAGCGAGAAGGCCCAGGCGGTGTTCGACACCTATCGCGAAGTGCAGGAGGCGGCATGATCCAGCGACACGGACAGAACCACCAGGGCCGCGACTTCTTCGTCGGCGATATTCACGGCCAGCTCGACCTGCTGGACGCAGAGATGCGTCGAGTGGGCTTCGACAAGGCTGTCGATCGGCTATTCAGCGTGGGCGACCTGATCGACCGGGGCGCCCGCTCGTTCGACTGCCTGTCGCTACCCTTCGAACCCTGGTTCTTCGGGGTGCGCGGCAACCACGAGATGCTGGCCCACGACGCCATGCTGCGCGACAACGACGGCGACTGGATGCCTCACGAGTTGTGGATGATCAACGGCGGCACCTGGGCGATGGGCGAGAACGCCCACGAGGTGAAGGCGATCCTTGAGGCGGCGCTAGATCACCTGCCGTATGCCAGGGAGGTCAAGGTAGACGGGAAGCGTATCGGCATGGTTCACGCCGAGCCGCCCGCTGACTGGTCAGAGGTGACTCGCCCGTCTCTGCAACAGCAACTGATCTGGGGGCGCACCCGCATCAAGCAGCAGGACAAAACCCCGGTGGCGGGCGTCGATGCGGTGGTGGTCGGCCACACCATCGTCGGCGCGCCCACTCAGCTTGGCAACGTCCACTACATCGATACCGGGGCATTCCACACCGGCAGGCTGACGCTGATTGAGTCGCGGGAGGTGCTGGCATGAAGCGATCAGGCCCTATCCAGCGCAAGACCCCAATCCAGAATCGCAGCGAACTCAAGGCCAAGGCGCCGATGTCCCGCAAACGGGAGAAGCGTAGCGCGCCGCGGCGCCAGACGACCAAGGACAGCCGGTGGCGCAGTGAGGCCTATCTGGCCTTCGTTCGCACGCTGCCTTGCTGCGTGTGCGGAGCCACCACCGGCATCGCGGCTCACCACATGATCGGCATGTGGCAGCTGGGCGGCACCGGTCTCAAAGCGCCGGATGCTTTCGTGATGCCAGCCTGCGACCCGATTTACGGCCACACCCGCGATTGCCACCAGCAAATCCACGCCGACAAGGCTCTGCGCGATCGGCAGCCGGGCTTCGTGCGCGACACGATCAGCCGAGCCGTTCGCCGGTTCGACGGCGAGATACGGGCCGAGCTGATGAAGGCCTGGCAATTCATCGATGAGAAGGAGGCTGCGTGATCGAGCTGACCCTACCATTCCCGCCGAGCGTCAACGGCTACTGGCGTGCTCCCACCAAGGGCAAGCTGGCCGGCCGCCACTTGATCAGCGCCAAGGGTCGCCAGTACCGCGAGGATGCCGTCAAGGCCATCGGGCAGCAGTGGCAGGGTCAAGCCCTAGCCGGCCGCCTGGCCGTCAAGGTGGTGCTGATCCCGCCGGATCGTCGCCAGCGCGACATCGACAACTACTCCAAGGGCCTGCTCGATGCCATCACCCATTCCGGGCTTTGGCAGGACGATGGGCAGATTGACCAGCTGACGATCATCCGCGGCGAGAGGGCCAGGGGTGGCGGCTGCCTGGTGGAGATCGTCGAGATCGCCGAGGCGGCCTGATGCAGTACGGCGTGAGGCCCGAGGGCATGAGCGATGCGGACTGGACCATCGAGTGCCAGTGCCGCCTCGTCGCCCGGGAGATGAAGGCCGGACGCGACAAGGTGGAGCGCGGCCATATCTTCAGCCGCTGGCAACAACGCCTGCCGGCGGTGACCCGTGAGCGGGTGTCGCAGATATGGCGAGAAGGGGTGCCGATGCCATGACCGACGTGATCGACCTCGATCAGGTCCCGGCAGCGCGACGCCGAGATGAAGGAGCTGTGGCAGTGCGCCGAGTGCGAGTGCCGCGAGTTCCTGCTGGCCATCGACGGTACGGTCATCTGTGCCGGCTGCCGGGACCTGATCGAGGACCTCAGCGTGGTGGACCTGGATGAGCGGGACTAGGCAACAGGCAACGAAGGCAACGCAACACGCAACACAACGCAACAGGGCAACGGAAGGGGCGACAGGATGCGATTCGACTCAGCGCGCAGCATGATCTTTCAGGCGTACCACGTCCGGCGTGGCGATAGCTCCATTGCCGGGCTGTTCGATAGCCTGAAGCGGATTCGGGAGAAGGTGGGCAGCAACGGTGCCAAGCTGCGCAGCCTGCAAGCGGCGCACAAGCGCAACGTCCGGGCGCTGATGAATGCCGGCCCCTTCGATGCCGACCTCGAGGAGAAGCAGGCGGCCGTGAGGCGAACGGAGCGGCGTCTGTCCGAGGTACGCACGGCGCTGGAGGATGTCAGCAAGTCGAGCAACGAGGGTCATCTGCCCGACAACGACTGGAAGATCGTGCATGGCCTAGAGTGCGGCCAGGTGATCGCCGCGGTCGAGCGCTTGCCGCAGCACCTGCAGGCGATGGCTCGCTACTGCTGGGGCCCGTTCACGCCCGAGGAACTGGCCGAGGACCGAGAGTGGCTGCACGCCGCCCTGGTCAACGCGATGCAACGGCAACGGCTCCCGGGGCAGGGGCACAACGAGCTGCCGCCGGCGGACTCGGTGCGCACCCTGCAGGCGCTATGCTGGGCGGCCATCTACCACCACAGCCAGGTGACCTACCCCTACAACCGTCCGGGGCTTCACTCGCCCAAGCGTATCCAGCGCTGGCTGGAGGAGGAGCGCGGCGAGCTGATCGACGTGCATCGCTGGAGCCGAGCGGGCCGGCTGAGCTGGTCGGACGTGTGGCGGCGCATGCTGACGATCCTGGATGACTGGGAGAGCCAGGCCCTGGGGCCGGTCGCGGCGCTGATCCCGGAGGCGGCTTAGCTTGCAGAGTGGGCACGTAGCCGCTAGTCTATCCCCAACATCGAATATTGCGCCCTGGCTTCCGAGCCGGGGCGTTTCCGTATCAGGCCCTGCCGATTCCCGGTGGGGCCTTCCTGTCTACTCCCACGCCGTGAGGCGCCGGAGGCCTATCATGATTCACCCCCTGCAGCGCCGGCTGATCGATGAGCTGATCGATCGCGAAGGCGGCTATGTCGATCATCCTGCCGACCGCGGCGGCCCGACGCGCTACGGCGTGACCGAGGCCGTGGCGCGCGAGTATGGCTATCGGGGCGACATGCGCGACCTGCCCATCGAGCTGGCCCGCGACATCGCCGCCGACCGCTACTGGCACAGCCTGCGTCTGGACGACGTCGCGCCGCTCCACGAGCCGCTGGCCGAATACCTGTTCGACTACGGCTATCACTCCGGCCCGGGCCGCCCGGGTCGCGACCTGCAGCGCCTGCTCAACGTGCTCAACCGCCAGGAAGGCGACTACCCGGACGTGGTGGTCGATGGCGCGGTGGGGCCGAAGACGCTGGCGGCGCTGGACGGCTACCGCGGCACCCGGGGCGCCCCCGGCCTGGTCGTGCTGGCCGAGTCTATCAACGGGATGCGCAAGGCCTTCCTCGTCGGCCTGGCCGAGAAGCGTGAGAGCCAGGAGGCGTTCACCTACGGGTGGCTGCGCCGCGTCCTCGAGCTGCGACACGGGGAGGCCTGATGGCTGCCGAGGATCGCAACGTGAAACCGTCCGTCTTTGAGCGCCATATGCAGACCGGAATCCAAGTCCTGCTGGTGGCGATGATCATGTGGGCCGGCACCGAACTCGTGAAGCTGGGTCAGCAGTCGATGGTCCTGGAGGAGCGTCTCGCCAGCCAGGGGGCACTGCTCAACGAGCTGCGCGCCGAGCTGCGCGAGTGGGGCGACCTCTACTATCGCCGCTCCGATGCCCGCCGCGACCTGGACAACATTGAATCGAGGATCGACGGCCTAGACAGCCGGGTGTCGTCGCTCGAGGGGAGGTAGTGATGGAGTGGCGCGATGTCGCGGAAACCGTGGGGAAGATGGCGCCCGCTGCTGGCGGTGCTCTTGGCGGTCCGGCTGGTGCTGCAGTGGGCGGTCTCGTCGCTCGCGTTCTGGGTGTGGCAGAGCAGCCAGAAGCGGTGGCGAAGGCGGTGCAGACAGACCCGGAGGCGGCCGAGCGCCTCAAGCGCCTCGACCAGGAGCACGAACGAGAGATCCTGAGCCTGACCCTGCAGGCCGAGACCACCCGGCTGACTGAGATCAACAAGACGATGCGCGCCGAGCTGGGCAGCGATTCGGCCTGGCGCGCCGGCTGGCGGCCCTTCAACGGCTGGATGCTCGCCCTGTCGCTCGCCGCCGTGAACTTCGGCCTGGTGGCCGTGGTGATCATGGACCCGGCCCAGCTGGCTCAGGTGGTGGACGTGCTGATCTGGTCCGTCGTGGCCCAGGGTGCGGTGCAGGGCGTGAACATCAAGCAGCGCTCCAACGACAAGGCCCGCCAGCTTGGCATGCAGCCCGGCGGCTTCATGGACCTGGTCAAGGGCATCCGCAAGTGAGCGTGACGCGCCTCGACGATCACCGGCCGCACCTCTGCATTCCAACACCGGACGGCAATGCGCACGTCCTGCCTGTGAGCCTGATCGACGACATCATCGCCGGCCGGCGCTCCATTGACGACATCGCAGACAGAGACCAGGTGATGCGAGCCATCCTGTCCAGCTGGCTGGACTCGCTCACCTGACCGATTCCGCAGCCGTGAGGCATAAGGAGGTGATCCGGGCCTTGCCCAGTATCTCCGCACCGCGCAACGGCACGCGGTAGGGTCACGCCGCGAGGCGCTGCCCGCACCCGCCCGGCTCGTCGTGAGACGCCCGGGCCCCATTCTGGAGGCGCTGCCCGCAAGGGTGGCGTGAAGCGCATGGCACGATACGACTGGGAGGTCATCAAGGCCGACTACCGGACCGGCCGCTACTCGCTGCAGCAGCTCTCCGACATGCACGGCCCGAACAAGGCCACGATCAGCCGCAAGGCCGAGAAGGAAGGCTGGGAGAAGGACCTGTCTCAGGCGGTGCGGCAGCGCACCCGGGAGAAGGTCTCCCGCGCCCAGCTCGACGCCGCGGCCCGCGAGGTGCTCGACAAGAGCGACGAGGAGCTGGTCGAGGAGGCGGCGAGCCTGAATGCCGCCATCGTCCAGGGGCACCGCAAGCACCTGGAGCGCTGGCGTACCCTGGCCGGCAAGTATGCCGAGCTGCTGGAGACGCAGCTGGATCGTGGCGCCCTGGTGGTGCAGCTCAAGAACGGCGACGTGGCCGAGGTGGGCCTGCCGCTGGACTACGTCGGCAAGAGCATGGCCGCCGGCACCCAGGCGCTGGATCGGGTGGTCAAGCTAGAGCGCCAGGCCTATGGCATGGACGAGGAGCAGAGCGACGAAGGCATGACCTTCGAGGAGCTCATGGCGTCGGTAGCCCCGAGCGACGATGACGAGGAGTGACCGCGCCCGCGAGGTCAAGCGCGCCGAGGCCTATCTGCGCGCGCACGCCAAGGGGCGGCTGACCGAGCAGGCCGACCTGGTCGAGGCCCTGGCCCTCAAGTGGTTCCGCCTCAACTCCCTATACAAGATCAAGGACAAGAACGGCAAGGTGCGGCGCTTCCGGCCCAACCGGGCGCAGCGGCAGCGCTACCTGGATGGCCATGTGCGCGACATCATCCTCAAGGCCAGGCAGCTGGGCTTCACCACCTTCGAGATGATCGACGCCCTGGATGACTGCCTGTTCCGTGACAACTTCGCCGCCGGCTGCATCTGCCACAAGCTCGACGACGCGACCGACATCTTCCGCAACAAGATCAGCTTCGCGTACCAGAACATCGAGAGCGCCTGGCGCTCCATCTTCAAGATGCTGGGTATCCGCATCCCCAAGCCGGTCAGCGACAAGAGCGGCTCCGGGGCCTACGTCTTCGACAACGGCTCCAGCATCAAGGTCAGCACCTCCTACCGGGGCGGCACCCTGCAGCGCTTGCACGTCTCCGAGTTCGGCAAGATCTGTCGCCAGTACCCGCACAAGGCGCAGGAGATCGTCACCGGCGCCTTCGAGGCGGTGGGGCTGGGCAACCAGATCACCCTGGAGAGCACCGCCGAGGGGCGCGAGGGCTACTTCTTCGACTACTGCGAGGCCGCCCGCCACCTGCAGGAGCTGGGCCGCGACCCCACCGAGATGGACTTCCAGTTCCATTTCTTCCCGTGGTGGCAGGAGCCGGCCTACACCCTCGATCCGGCCGGCGTAGTGGTGCCGCCCCGGCTGCTGGAGTACTTCGAGGAGCTGGAGCACAAGCACGGCATCCCGACCAGCGCCGGTCAGCAGGCGTGGTACGCCAAGAAGGCCGAGGTGCTGCAGGACGACATGCAGCGCGAGTACCCCTCGATCCCCGAGGAGGCCTTCGCGCAGAGCGTCGAGGGTGCCTACTACGCCAGCCAGATGCGCTTCCTGCGCAAGCACAAGCGCATCACCGCCGAGGTGCAGGTCAACCCCAGCCTGCCGGTCTACACCGGCTGGGACCTGGGCATGAACGACACCATGGCCATCTGGTTCGCGCAGATCGTCGGGCGCGAGGTGCACCTGGTGGACTACCTCGAGGGCGAGGGCGAGGGCATCGAGTACTACGCCGACATGCTCAACAAGAAGGGCTACCGCTACGGCGGCCACTTCGGCCCCCATGACCTGGCCGTGCGCGAGCTGGGCACCGGCAAGAGCCGCGCCGACGTGGCCCGGGGTTTCGGCATCAAGTTCGAGATCGTGCCGCGCATCTCCAATCACGCCGAGGGCGTGCAGGCGGTGCGCAACTTCCTGCCGTCCTGCTGGATCGCCGAGGAGGAGTGCCACGACGGCATCCTGTGCATCGACAACTTCCGCAAGGAGTGGGACGACAAGCGCGGCGTCTACAAGGACACCCCGCGCCATGACTGGGCCTCCCATGGCGCCAAGGCGCTGGAGACCCTGGCTCGGGCCTCGCTGTTCGAGGTTCACCAGCGCGGCAGCTTGCCGGCCAGCACCGGCGGTCGTCGCCGCGGTGGCTGGGCCGCCCACACCTGACACCACCGCCGAGAGGCAGAGGACTCCATGTCGAAGATCATCACCGAGCCCAACGGCGACCTGCAGCGTCGCATGCAGCGCACCGCGAGCAAGCTGGCAGGGCTGAGCCGCGAGGAGGTCCTGTCCATCATGCGCGACAGCGCCAGGGCCATCGCCGAGGAGCTGGTGAAGCAGGGCATCCCCATCGAGACGCAGCGCTTCCGCCCCGACGTGGGGCCGATCCAGATCGACATGATCGTGATCGAGGAGAAGGTCACCAAGCCCGAGCCTGGCATGCGCCTGCAGTTCGAGGTCGAGGGTGGCATGGGCGTGACCCTGACCATCAAGCTGCTCGAGTTCCTCAAGGACCCGGCCCAGTACGTGCGCGACCTGTTCAGCCAGCTGGGGCCGATGCGCCGCAACGTGCTGCGCATGCGGACCAACAAGCGGGAGCGCAACAGCCGTTTCTATGACGCGCTGACGAAGGGAGCCGCCAATGGCTAGTCTCGGCCTGCTGCAATACCGCTCCGCCGCCGACCTGCAGGCCGACGAGCAGGCCGAGGCCCAGCGCATCCGCGACGAGCAGGAGCGCCGCCGCCAGCTGGTGGAGTCTTCCCTGGGCGCGCACATCCGGCGCAGCTGGGAATCGGCCAAGATGGCCAAGCAGGAGGTGGAGTATCGCCTGCTCGACTGCCTGCGCCGGCGCAAGGGGGAGTATGACCCGGACAAGCTGACCGCGATCCGCAAGGAGGGCGGGGCCGAGATCTACATGATGCTCACCGCCACCAAGTGCCGCGCCGCGGCCGCGTGGATCCGCGACATCATGATGCCGGCCAACGAGAAGCCGTGGGGACTGGACCCGACGCCGGTGGCCGAGGTGCCCGACGCCTACCTGCGCCCGCTGGCCGCTCAGATTCAGGCCCAAGCCCAGCAGATGCAGCAGCAGGGCCAGGCGGTGGACATGGCCGCCCTGGTCGAGCAGGCCCGCGAGCAGATTCGCCAGGCAGTGCAGGAGAAGGCCGACGACGCCGCCAAGCGCCACGAGGACGTGATCGAGGACCAGCTGGCCGAGGGTGGCTGGGACGAGGCCTTCGAGGCGTTCATCGACGACTTCGTCACCTATCCGGCCGCCTTCCTGCGTGCGCCCATCCTGCGCCGCGTGCCGACCCTGGCCTGGCTGGAGGGCTGGCAGCCCATCAAGACAGAGACCATCCGTCCCGAGTTCGAGCGGGTGAGCCCCTTCGACCTCTACCCGAGCCCCGACGCCACCAGCGTGGACGACGGCGCCTACCTCATCGAGCGCGCCCGCTTCACGCGCGGCCAGCTCAACCAGCTGATGGGCATCGGCCAGGGCAGCGGCTACAACGACGAGGCCATCCGCCGAGTGCTGGAGCAGTACGGCCAGGGCGGCCTGCGCGACTGGCTGTGGACCGACGGCGAGCGCGCCGAGCTCGAGGGGCGTGGCCACGAGTGGTTGACCCCAGGCGACACCATCGACGGCCTGATCTACTCCGGCGGCGCCCAGGGCGTGACCCTGCTGCAGTGGGGCATCAACCCCGATGAGATCGAGGACCCGCTGGCCGAGTACGAGATCGAGGCGATCCTGATCGGCCAGCACGTCATCCGGGTGCGCATCAACCGCGACCCGCTGGAGCGCCGGCCCTACCACAAGGCCAGCTTCCAGCCGGTGCCGGGCTCATTCTGGGGTCAGGCCATCCCCGAGCTGATGGCCGACATTCAGGACGTGTGCAACGCCACGGCGCGCTCGCTGGTGAACAACCTCGCCATCTCCTCCGGCCCCCAAGTGGAGGTCTACGAGGATCGCCTGCAGCCCACGGAAGACCCGACCGACATCTACCCGTGGAAGATCTGGCGCACCAAGGACAGCGCCATCACCGGCAACAACCGGGCCCTGAACTTCTTCCAGCCGCAGAGCAATGCCAGCGAGCTGCTGGCGGTCTACGACCAGTTCGAGCGCCGGGCCGACGATGCCACCAACATCCCGCGCTATATCTACGGCAACGACACGGCAGGCGGTGCTGGCCAGACCGCCAGCGGCCTCTCGATGCTCATGGAGTCGGCCAACAAGGGCATCAAGGACGCCATCCGCCATATCGACCGCGGCGTGCTGCGCCGGGTGATCGGCGCGCTGTGGCTGCACAACATGCAGTTCAGCGACGACCAGTCGATCAAGGGCGACGTCAACGTGGTGGCGCGCGGCTCGTCCGCCATGCTGATCCGCGAGCAGACCCACGCCATGCGGCAGCAGTTCCTGCAGCTCACCGCCAACGACTACGACATGGGCATCATGGGCCACGATGGTCGCCGCAAGCTGCTGGACAGCATCGCCGAGAAGCTGGACATGCCGGGCCTCATCCCCACCGAGGAGCAGATGCAGCAGAACCTGGCCCAGCAGCAGCAGGCGCAGCAGGCTCAGGCGCAGATCGAGCAGGCCAAGGCGCAGGCGGAGATCGCCGAGAAGCAGGCCCGGGCCCAGAAGTACGGCGCCGACGCCGGCCAGGTGCAGGCCGACGTGGCGCAGACCCAGACCGAGACCGAGACCGCCCGGCAGATGGCGCCCCTGGAGGCGCAGAAGCTGCTGGCCGAGATCGCCAAGCTGATCGCCGAGACGCGAAGGAGCAACGATGCAGGAGCAGGACTGGAAGGCGCTGGCCCGGCTGGCGGAGTCCCCGGAGGGGCGCCGGCTGGTGGCCCTGCTCAGGGCCGAGCGGGAGCAGTGCCGCGACAGCCTGGAGCAGTGCCGGGACGCCAGTGAGTTGGCCCGCCTGCAGGGGCAGGCCGCCACCCTCGCCGAGCTGATCGAGAAGTTCGACCAGGCCCGCGAGGTCATCGACAGCCGCTTCGCCAGGTAGCCGCCGGGTTCGGTCCGGCCTCACCACAAAGCCGCTCATGGTGCGCCCTGGGCGGCTTTGTCGTGGGTGCGCTCTGGACTGCAGCCAGAACCCGTTACCCGAATCGTGAACCCCGGCCATGCCGGCTCACAGGTCGCGCCGTGAGGCGCCACAGGAGTGGAAATGTCCCTACCCAAGTCCGTCCAGGCCCAAGCCGAGGCCGCCCGCCAGCACTTCGAGCCCAAGCCCGAGAACCCCGAGGCCGCCCCGGCCCCGGCTCCCGAGGAAGGCGCCCGAAACCCGCAGGACGCGCCCCCGGTGCCTGACGAGCCCAAGCCCGAGGAGAAGCCGCAACCCGCCAGTGATCCCGCCAAGGACGAGCCCCAGGACAAGGACGCGCTGTATTGGCAGCACCGCTTCAACGTCCTGCAGGGCAAGTACAACAGCGAGATCCCGGCACTGCGGCAGGAGAACGACGAACTCAAGCAGCAGGCCGCCGACAAGGATCGGCGGATTGCCGAGCTGGAGCAGCAGGCGCCAACCGCCGGTAACAGCGGCGTATCCGACGACCAGCTGGCCCAGTTCAAGCAGGAGTTCGGCGAGGACCTGGTCACGTTCGTCGAGCGCATGGTCAGCCAGCGCGCGCCGGCACCCCAGGCCGACACCGGCAACACCCGCGAGCTGTCCGAACGCCTCGAGCGTCTCGAGTCCGAGAAGCAGGAGGACGCGCAGGCACGCTTCTGGGTGAACCTGGAGCAGGCCGTGCCGACGTTCCGCGAGATCAACGCCGACGCCAAGTTTCACCAGTTCCTCGCGCAGTTCGATCCTCAGACCGGCAAGCAGCGCCAACAGGTGCTGAACGAGGCTCAGCAGGCCCTGGACGCGAAGGGGGTGGCCGACATCTTCCAGTCCTACCTCGACCAGGCGGCCCCGGCGCCGCGCCCGCAGGTCCCTGAGGATCAAGTCGAGCCCCGCACTGCCCGCACCACCGAAGCGCCGCAAGGCAAGAAGCTGTGGACGCGGGCGGAGATCGGCCAGTTCTACCGGGACAAGAACAGCGGGCGCTACAGCGCCGACGAGGCCCAGCGCCTGGAAGCCGACATCTTCGCCGCCCAGACAGAAGGCCGGGTCCGCTGACCCGGCGGGCGGTTCCCGATTCCTCGCCGAGAGGCGACAGCAAGAGGTAACACACCATGGCAGGTCCGACTCGTGACGGGAGCCATCCCGACTACTCCAGCTCGTCCACGTCCGGGTTCATCCCGGAGGTATGGTCGGGCAAGCTGGTCGAGAAGCTCTACAAGTCCACCGCGTTCGCCGAGATCTCCAACACCCTCTACGAGGGCGAGATCAAGAACCAGGGCGACACGGTGCAGATCCGCACCACCCCCTCGATCACCATCAACGACTACGTCATCGGTGGCGGCCTCAACTACGAGAAGCCGACCAGCGACAAGGTCGAGCTGCACATCGATCAGGCGAAGTACTTCGCCTTCGAGGTGAACGACATCGACGCCTACCAGGCGGACATCAAGCTGATGGACGACTGGTCCGACGATGCCGGCCAGCAGATGAAGATCGCCATCGACAAGGTGATCCTCGGCGACGTGTTCGCCGATGCCGCCGCCGCCAACGCCGGGGCCGCCGCGGGCGCCGAGTCCGGCAGCTACGACATGGGCGAGGCCGGCGCGCCGGTGGCCATCACCAAGGCCAACATCCTCGACGTCCTGGTCGATTGCGGCTCGGTGCTCGATGAGCAGAACTGCCCCGACACCGACCGCTACGTGGTGCTGCCCGCGTGGATGAACGGCATGCTCAAGAAGTCCGACCTGCGCGACGCCAGCGTGATGGGGGACTCCGAGAGCGCCTTCCGCAACGGCAAGGTCGGCATGCTCGACCGCTTCACCGTGTACATCAGCAACAACATGTCCACGGTCACCGACGCCACCACCACCCGGAAGGCCACCAACGTCATCTTCGGCCACAAGAAGGCGCTCACCTTCGCCAGCCAGATGACCAACATGGAGACGCTGCCCAACCCCAGCGACTTCGGCAAGCTGGTGCGCGGCCTGAACGTCTTCGGCTACGAGACCATCGACCCGAACGCCATGGGTCATCTCTACGCCGAGCGCGGCTGAGCCTGACGCCACCCTCCGGGGTGGCGTTCTTCTATCGAGGCAACTGAGGACCACACCATGTCACTGATCAAGCAGATCGAGGACGCCGAGACAAAGGACCAGCTCGAGGCGCTGGGCAAGCAGCACCTCGGCGTCGATGTCGATAAGCGCAAGGGCGTCGAGACGCTGCGCGCCGAGCTGCAGGAGCTCGCCGAGGCGCAGGCGGAGCAGGGTGTCACCGAGGCCCGCGACACCGAGCGCCCGGGCGATCCGGAAGCCCCCGCCGACAGCGATGGCGGCACCGCTTCCGGCGAGCCCGTCACCGCCCCTACGCAGGGCGACACCCAGGGCGAAGAAGCGGTGGAGGGCGGCTCCAAGTACCAGGGCCGCCTGCTGCGCCACCGCAAGACCGGCCGGCTGTTCCCCTGGACCGCCCAGCTCGCCAAGAAGCGCGACCTTCAGGAGGTCTAAGCCATGGCCGTCACCACCGTGGGCACGATCATCGACAACGCGAAGCTGGTCCTGCAGGAGGTGACGGCCGCCGGCACCCGCTGGAAGAACGAGGAGCTGATCGGCTGGCTCAACGAGTTCTACCAGGCGGCCGTCCAGCTCAAGCCCGATGCCTTCTCGGTGAATGCCGAGGTGGCGCTGGAGAAGGGAACTCGCCAGCAGATTCCCAGCGACGGCCTGCGCCTTATCGATGTGATGCGCAACACCGTCGGCGACCAGATGGCCGTGATGGTCACCACGCGCCGGGCGCTCGACTCCACCCGGCGCAACTGGCATTCCGACCCGGCGAGCATAGAAGTCGAGCAGTATGTGTTCGACGACCTGGACCCGACCCGGTTTTATGTCTACCCGCCGGCCAAGGAGGGCGCCAAGCTGGAGATCATCTACTCGGCGGTCCCCACCCCGCACCCGGCGAGCGACGGGCTCGACGCCATCCGCGACGAGGCCTTCAAGCTCAACGACGCCTATGTGCCGGTGGCCACCGACTACATCCTGTATCGCGCCTACTCCAAGGATGCCGAGCACGCGGCGAACCTGAACCGGGCGCAGATGCACCGCCAGGCGTACATGCAGCAGATGCAAGGGAAAGGGCAGGTCGATTCGATCACCTCGCCCAACGCGCCTGACGGCTCCGCTATGCCGCAGAGGTCCGCATGACGCTGAACGAGCTGGTCAACCAGGTGGTGCAGGACGTGCCCGAGGCGCCTCTGCTCACCATCCGAGAAACCCTGGCCCGCATGGCGCGGGAGCTGTGCACCGAGGCCGACGCCTGGGTGCAGCGCGGGGAGCCCGTGGTGGTGGCGGCCAACACCGACTACCCGCAGGTGGTGGCGTCGCAAGGGGAGCCGCTGCGCATCGTCTCGCTGACTCTTCACGGGCGCGAGCGTATGCAGGGCGATGGCTTCCGCCAGCCGGCGCCGACGGTGATCGAGTTCGACCGCCGCCCTGAGGGCTCGCTGCTCTATGGGCAGCTGGCCTGCCGGCCGGCACCGGGCGACATGCCCCCGGAGGAGGTGGTGTCGCGCTGGGGCGAGGTGATCGCCGACGGCGCGCGGTGGCGGCTGCTGCTGCTCCCGCAGCCGTGGCGCAATGCCGAGCTTGCCTCCTATTACCAACAGCGCTTCCTGGCCGGCGTGGCCGACGCCAGGCAGCACGCCCGACTCGGCCACGCCCGAGGTGGCGCCCGCGTGAAGGCGCGGCGCTTCATCTGACCCCATCCATCGCACCACTTACCGTGAGGTAACGCGACATGTCCGCATTCTCCGACTACCTGGAAGAAGGCATTCTGCAGCACACCCTGCGCGGCAACTCCCTGCCGACGCCCTCCACCATCTACGTGGCGCTGTTCACCAGTGACCCGACCGACGCCAATACCGGCACCGAGGTGTCGGACTCCTCCTACCTGCGCCAGGACGCGGCCAAGGGCGGCTCCATCGATTCCGGCTGGACGTCGCCCACCGACAGCGGCGACGGCAAGATGTGCTCCAACGCCAAGCTGCTGCAGTTCCCGCCCATCGCCGACGGCTCGGTGACGGTGACCCACTACGCCCTGTTCGACGCCCAGGCCGGCGGCAACATGCTCTATCACGCGCCGTTCTCCGTCTCCAAGACGCTGGAGATCAACGACGTGCTGAGCATCGACATCGGTGGCATGAAGGCCATCCTGCGCTAACTGAGGGCCACCCATGACGGTCCCGTTCAACAGCGCCGTCATCAACGGCGGCGCCTATCCGGTGGTCTGGGCGGAGGGGCTGCTCGAGGCCGACGCCCAGTCGTCGGCGGGCGCCGACCGTACCGCCTATGCCAGTCCGGCCGCGGCGTCCGCCGAGGCCGCCGGCAGCGCCACGCCGGTGCGGCTGGCCCGGGTCAATGGCAGCGCCGAGGCCCGGGTCGAAGTAGCGCCCTTCCAGCCGGTGCGCATCACGCCCGGTGCCCCGCTCTCGTCTTCGGGCGAGGCCGAGGCGTCCGGGGTGCCGTATCGCGCTCGCCAGGTGGACGGCCTGCCGGCCGAGGCGTTCGCCGAGCTGTCTTCGCCCGAGCCGCGGCGACTGGTGCGCATGGCGCCCGAGTACCGCGACGGCGGCCCACTCAACGGCGAGCCGCTCAATGGTACGACAGGCTGGGCCGACGGCCTGGTGGCCACGGCCGAGGGGCTCACCGACAACCGTGTCATCCATGCCCGACTGATCGATGCCCAGGGCGCCGCTGAGGCCGTCGCCGAAGCGTCGTCGCCCGACATCCCGATCACTCGGACGATGGACCCGCGGCGGATGCGCACCGCCTCGCTGGCCTTCGCGCGCAGCCAGGACGTCACGAAGATCCGTGTCCGCCAGGTGCAGGCGGGCGGCCCGGCCATCGTGCGGGCGCACAGCCGTGCCACGCCGAACGCCATCCTGGGCTTCGGCTGGAGCTACTGCGATGCCGAGTCGTCGCTCTCGGCGGCCGATGTCTATGTGGCGCGCGCGGCCTATCCGGGCAATGCCGAGGCCGAAGCCGAGTCGGTCACCCAGAGCCACCTGGTCAGGATCATCGAGTTCCTGTTCCGAGCGCATGCCGAGTTCGTCGCCTCGCCGGACATCCTGCGCGATGGCACCCGCTACGCCTACGGCTATGGCGGAATGCTGGGCGAGGCGCTCGCCTCCGAGCCCATCGCGCGCCGCTTCCCGCTGTTCGAGCCGGTGCCGTGCGAGGGCATTGCCGAGGCCGACGCGGTGCCGCGCTTCGAGCCGCGATCCCGGGCGACCTATCAGGCCGAGGCCAGCGCATCGCTCGATGACCTGCGCCTGGAGATCCTGCACCGCGTGCCCGCCAGCCTTCGCTTCGAGGGTGAGGCGTCCTCGCCGATGACGCCCACCGTGCTGCGCGACGGGCGCGGCCCGGCCGAGGCGACCGCCGCGGCCAGCATCACGGCCACCCGGCTGATCGCCAAGGAGGCCAGCGGCCAGGCCGTGGCTACCAGCGAGGCGCTGGGCGACAACGTCGCCACGCTCTACATGACCGGGCAGGCCGAAGGCGAGCCGGCCCTCTCCGCCGCCGGCGCCGCGCGCCTGGCCTTCATGACCGCCGCCGATGCCGACGGGGCGGGCAGCGTGGCCATGGAAGCGGAGATCTACACCATCGTCAGCGTGGAATCGAGCCAGGTAGCCGCCGGGGCCGAGTCCCAGGCGGTCGCGCTGCGCGTCCGGCTGATGGCGCCGGTAGCCATGACGGGCTCGGCCACGATCCCGCCGCGCAGCTTCAAGATCAACGCCGGCGACCCGGCGCCCGCACAGCGCACCTTCACCGTTCCCCGCGTCGATCGCCACCTGGCGATTCCCGCCAGCCCCCGGGAGTACCGCATCACATGAAGACCTGGCGCAAGCAACCCAACGATCACCTCGACTACGACCTGCTGTTCGCGGACTGGCTGGCCGAGGGCGACGAAGTCGTCTCCGTGGACGCCGAGGCGCCGGACGGCATCGAGATCACCCAGGTCAGCATCGAGCCCGACCGGGTGAAGCTGTGGATCCGTGGCGGGGCCAACGGGCAGACCTACAAGTTCTCACCCCTCATTCACACCCAGAGCCGAGTGAAAGAGGTCGATTTCATGATCACCGTGGTGGAGATGTAATCCATGCCGCAGATTTTCATCAACAACGCCCGCGGCGTCCTTGCCGCCTCCGTGCCGTCAGGCGAGACCATCCTGAGCCTCAAGAACGGCGCCCATCTGCCGGCGTCGCTGGCCAGCGGCGACTGGTTCCTGATGACCCTGTTCAACGACGCTTCGCGCTACGGCAGCAACATCGAGGTGGTCAAGGTGACCGCCATCACCGATGACGGCGGCGGCAACTACACCCTGACCGTGGAGCGCGGCTACGAAGGCGATGCCATCGTCCATGCCGGTGGCGAGAAGGTGGAGGCGCGCATCACCGCCCAGACGCTGCGCACCCTGCTCGAGGATGCCAAGGCCTATACCGACAGCGAGCTGGAAGCCCTGGTCGCAGCCGCGCCCGGCGCCCTGGACACGCTGAACGAGCTGGCCGAGGCGCTGAACAACGACCCCGACTTCGCCACCACCATGACCAACGCCCTGGCCCAGAAGCTCGACGCCAGCAGCTACACCGCCGCCGACGTGCTGGCCAAGCTGCTGACCGTGGACGGCGAGGGCTCAGAACTTGATGCCGACACCCTGGATGGCAAGCAGCTGGCCCAGCTGGAGCAGGACTATCGAGGCTTCGCGGTAGCCGTCACACCAACGGCTTTCGCCAAGGCTGATGGCAGCCTGCCGGCCTGGAATGCGCCCTCGTCCACCACCCTGGAGGTCGCTTCCGACTTGGCCCTGGTGGTGGGCTCGAGCCTGGTCGAGATCGCCGCCGGCACCTCGGTCACCCTGCCGGCCTTGGGCAATGGCACCGACTACACCGTCTATGCGCATGGCGACGGCACGCTCGAAGCGGTAGACGCCGACAGCGCCGCGCCTGCGGGTGCCCGCGCAGCAGGCGGGTTCCACTCTTTTGCCAACGGCGGCATCGCCTCGCGCTCACTGTGGGACCTGAACTGGCTGCCATCGGCGCCCAGTCCTCGGGCCATGGTGCATGACCCAAAGTGCGGCATCTGGGCCGACATCTACCTGATGGATACCCAGTACGGCCTGAACGGCTACTCGCGCAACGGCGCGCAGATCGCCGATGCCAACAGCGTCCCGGTGATTCCCGACGCCTACGGCGGCGACGGGTCGAGCACCTACGCCAACCTGAGCTGGTGGGTCGCCGTGGACCTGGCCACCGCCGCCGGCAAGCGCCTACCGTTCTATCAGGAGTTCGCCTCCATCGCCTACGGCGTGGTCGAGCGCCAGGCCGTCGGCACCGATCCCGGCACCACCCAGCACCAGGCCGGCCACCGCAGTGACATCGGCTGCGAGCAGATCACCGGCGTCATGTGGCAGTGGGGCGCCGACATCAACGGTACCTCGGCGACCGGCAGCGCCACCTGGAACGATTGGGCGGACGGCCGTGGCGACATCTACACGCACTCCATCCGCTCGCCGCTTTTCGGCGCGAGCTGGGACGGCGGCTCCCACGCAGGCTCTCGCGCCTCGTTCTGGTACTTTCGGCCGGACGGCTCCAGCAGCACCCTCGGCGCCCGCGGCGTCTGTGACCACCTGAACCTGCAAGCGGAGCGATAGCGACGCGACATGAAGGAAGCTCCACGCAGAGTGCAGTCACTGGCCATCGTCGAGCGCTATGACCAGGCGGTGGCCTACCTGTACCCGATCATCCAGACCCTACCGCGCCGCCACGGCCGGTACCGCGACAAGCTGCTCGATGCGCTGCTGTCGGTGCCCGGCCTGATCTATGTGGCGGCCAAGTCCAACCAGGTGAGCCGCGTCTACCAGGTGGATGCCGCGCTCGCCGAGCTGCGCTGGCTGCTGCGCTTCGCCGCCTCGCCGGCGCATAAGCTCATTACACCTCATCAGCATGAGGTGGCCTCGGTCCATCTGGCCGAGGTCGGCAGAATGGTCGGCGCCTGGCAGAAGAACAGGCGCTGAGCATGGGTGGTGCACGGATACTCGCCGCTATTCGGCGCGAACTGGGACAACGGCTCCAACGCAGGCTCTCGCGCCTCGAACTGGAACAATCAGCCGGACAACTCCAGCAGCAACATCGGCGCCCGCGGCGTCTGTGACGACAATCACCTGCCGCCGGGATGGCCACGGCCACCCGGGGTGACCAAATGTGGTCAGCCGTGCACCTACCTCCTTCGGGAAATACACGACCCGGTCCGCGAAACAGGGCGTAGTGAAATATCGAGACCTGCGCGCGGCTTTTATCAACGCACCCGGCAGGACGCCGGATAAGGAACAGGATTGGGCAAGCGGTACCGGAACCTCATCGGCAGGATCGCCGACCCCGACAACCTGCGCAACGCCTACCAAAAGGCGGCGCGGGGCCGACGCAGCAGCGCCGGCTATCTGAACTTCAAGGAATACGAGGCGGCCTGGCTGGAGAAGCTGAGGCGCGACATCCTCGACCAGACCTACCGGCCGGGCAAGCCCCGGACGTTCTGGGTCTACGAGCCCAAGCCGCGCCCGATCACCGCCGCGCCGTTTCAAGATCGCGTCGTCCAGCATGCGCTGTGCAACGTCATCGGCCCGATCTTCGAGGCCGGCATGCTCCCCCAGGCCTACGCCTGCAGGAAGGGGCGCGGCATGCATAGTGGCGCGATTCGCACCCAAGCGATGATGCGCCACCTCGGTCGCAATGGCGCCACGGTCTATGCCCTAAAGACCGACTTCAGCAAGTATTTCTACAGCGTGGACAGGCCGACATTATGGCGGCGCATCGACGCCAAGATTAGCTGTCGGCACACCGCCTGGCTGATCGAGCGGTTCACGCCGCGCACCGGTACCGGGCTGCCGATCGGCAACCTGACGTCGCAGCTGTGGGCCAACGTCTACGGCACCGAAGTGGACCGCTTCTTGGCGCAGACCATGGGTGTGTCTAACTTCACCCGCTACATGGACGACATCGTGATACTGGGTCGCTCCCGCGGCTTTCTCCACGAGCTGCGCGGCTGGCTGGAGATGTTCTGCCGCCACGCCCTGGGGTTGACCTTCAGCAAGTGGTCGGTCACGCCGGTGAGCGCCGGCGTCAACTTCCTTGGCTATAGGATATTCCCGAGCCATAAGCTGCTGAGGCGCGACAGCGTTCGCCGTGCCAAACGCAAGATCAAAGCCCACACCCTGGCCGGCGACAAGCAAGCGTTGCGCTTCTTCCTCGCTGCCTGGCTTGGCCATGCTCGCTGGGCCGATTCCCACAACCTGCTGCGCTCACTCGCCGCGCAGCATCATCAGCTGACCCAGGAGGTCGCATGTTCAGCAAAGACCAAACTGCCGGGCGCGTCGTCTGCCTCGCCGACTACGGGCGAGTGAAGAAGGGCGCCGTCGTTCCTGTGAGTAATGAGCTCTATAGCGACGTCCAGCAGTGGATCGACGAGGGCAATGCCCTCGCCGAGTTCGACGGGTATCCCGAGATTCCGATGACCGCCGAACAACTGAAGGACTGGCGAGAATCCGCCGTCGTCAGCCGCTTTCAGGCGCGCGCCGTGCTGCGTCAGGCGGGGCTTCGCAGCCAGGTCGAGGCCATCATGGACGACCCGGCTACCGACCCGCTGGTGATCGATGCCTGGCATGACGCCCATGAGTTCCGTCGCATGAGCCCGACCATCATCGCCCTGGCGGACCAGCTCGGCCTGACCGAGGCCGAGGTCGATGACCTGTTTCACCAGGCATCGCTGATCGAGGCCTGATATGAAGATCCAACACAGCGCCTTTCGCGGCGAGCTGCCGATCCTCGACGCTCGCCTGCTGCCCGAGAACAGCGCCCAGGTGGCGCGCAATCTCTATCTGCGCCACGGCACCCTGAAGCCCGAGAAGGGGCCCGCGCCGGTGGCCGGTCTGCCCAGCGTGTCCAAGCCCTCGGCGCTCTATCGGTACCCGAACGGCAACGACGGCGACGGCTTCTGGTTCGCCTGGGGCAACGGCAAGCGGGTCAACGTCGTGAAGTCGCCGCTGGCCAATGACCGCTGGCACCGCATCTACTGGACGGGCGACGGCGTGCCGAAGATGGCCGGCATCGACATCGCCACGGACGGCACGCCGCCGTACCCCAACAGCAGCTATGCCCTGGGCGTGCCGGCCCCATCCGGATCGCCGACCGTCGAAGAGCCGACTGGGCGGGTGCCGCTGGAAGATCAGCCCGACACGGCGCTGGAGACCTCCTACGTGGTGACACTGATCAGCGGCTACGGCGAGGAAGGCGCGCCCAGCGAGCCGAGCCCGGCCGTCGTGCGCTGGGACATGGTGGATGACGCGCCGGAGGGTGGCGAGGTGGTGGTCAGCCTGCCCGGTGTCCCGAGCGCGGCGACCAACATCGAGATCAAGCGGCTGTACCGCGTGGAGTCCTCCGGCATCTACCAGTTCGTCGCCGACCTGGCGCCCGGGGTGGGGCAGTACGTCGATAGCGTGCCGAGCGAGTCACTGGGGCGCGCACTGCCGTCCACCGAGTGGGACATGCCGGATCCGCGCATGGTCGGCCTCACGGCGCTGCCCAACGGCATCCTGGCCGGCTTCTTCGAGAACACCCTGTGCTTCTCCGAGGCCTATCTGCCTCACGCCTGGCCGGTGGGCTACCAGCTGGCCTTTCCTGACGACATCGTCGCCATCGCCTCGACCGCGGCCGGCCTGGTGGTGGTGACCGAGGGGCAGCCGCACCTGGTGTCCGGCTCGAGCCCGGATGCCATGGCCCAGATCGAGCTCGACGTGGCCCAGTCCTGCATCGCGCCCCGCTCGCTGGTGGATATGGGCGAGTTCGCCCTCTACGCCTCGCCGGACGGCCTGGTGGCCGCCGCCGGACGGGATGCCCGGGTGGCCACCCGCGAGGTGCTGAGCCGCGAGCAGTGGCAGGCGCTGAAGCCGGAAACCATCCACGCCTACCGCTACGACGGCCGGTACCTCGCCTTCTACGACGGCGGCTGTTTCTCGTTCACCCCCGGGGAAGGAGTCGAGTTCTACGATGTCCAGGCCGATGCCGGCTACTACGACATCATGGATGACACCCTCTACCTGATTCAGGGCGGGGCCATCACCGGCTGGGGGCGCGGTGAGCCGCTGACCTACCGCTGGCGGTCGCGCCTGCACGAGATCCCGCCCGGCGCGGCCGGCTTCACCTGCGCCAAGGTGATTGCCCGTGACTACCCGGTGACCCTGCGTCTGTTCGCCGACGGCGCCGCCATCCTCGAGCACGAGGTGGATGGCCCTGGCATGTTCCGCCTGCCCGCCGGCCACACCCTGAGCCGAGACTGGGAGATCGAGGTCGAGGGGGTGCGCGAGGTACACTCGGTACAGATCGCCACCAGCCCCGCCGAGCTGGTCTGACCCCATAGGCTCACCGTGAGGTGCCCATGACCCAACGACGTCGCACCCTGCCGCCGGTGTCACCCAAGACGCCGAGCGAGCTGCGCCCCCTGATCAGCGCCATGACCGAGATCATCGAGACCGGCGAGGGCGTGCGCGGCAACCCGCTGGACAAGAAGATCACCCTGCGCGAGCTGCTCGACAGCGGCATCGGCCGGCTCAAGAACGGCACCCGGGCCGGCATGCCTGGCAGCCTGGCGTCTGGCGTCGAACCGCCGGCGCCCAACCTGGCCACGCCACCGGCCCCGGAGGGCTTCAGCGCCGAGGGCAGCTTCTACGGCATGATCAACCTGACCTGGGACAACCCGGTCGATCTCTACGCCAACCATGCCCACACCAATATCTACCGCAGCGAGACCGACAACTTCGCCAACGCCCAGGCGGTAGGCCGCGACCCGGGCATGCTCTACAGCGACGTGGTGCGTGACGACGCCATCGACCCCCAGGACCCGGAGGCGATCAAGGGTTACTACTACTGGATTACCTTCACCTCGACCGCCGGGGTCGAGGGGCCGCCCAACAGCGGCAGCGGCACCTACGCCGAGCCGCTCGCCGACATGGAGTACGTGCTCGACCTGGTGTCGGGTCGCATCGGCGAGAGCGAGCTGGCCAAGGCCTTCAAGGACCGCATTCAGGGCATCCAGGAGACCGTCTCCGAGCAGGGCGACCTGTATACCCTGACGCTCAACCAGAACGGCTATATCTCCGGCTTCGGCGCGTACAACGATGGCACCACCGCCGACTTCGCCGTGGTCGCCGACCGCTTCTGGATTGCCCGGCCCAACTCCAACCAGAAGCGCATGCCGTTCATCGTCGAGGATGGCGTGGTCTACATGGACACGGCGATGATCCGCGACGCCTCGATCCAGGAAGGCAAGCTGGGGCCGATCACTATCGGCAAGATCTTCGACAATGCCGGTCGCCCGATCACCACCGTGGCGGGACTGCTGCGCGCCGACGCCATCGACGTGGACTCGCTGCGCATCGGCTTCGGCCAGGTGACCGGCGACCTGAGCTCCACCGCGCGCGGCAACAACGGTCGCCCGGCCTGGCGGCTCGACCGTGACGGCGAGTTCGAGCTCAACTCCACCGGCGCCGGCGGACGCATGGAGCAGCGCGGCGACCGCATCTCGGTCTACGACGAGAACGGCCGCCTCCGGGTGAGGATCGGCAGACTATGAGCTATGGCATCCAGGTCAGGGCGCCGGAAGGTGGCGTCAACTTCGAGCTATCCTCGCGGCTGACCACCCTCATCCTGTCGCGAGTGGTGGGGCGAAACGACAGCGGCAGCGTGACGCTCGACATCCCGGGCACCATGGACATCGCCGTCCAGGCCATTCCGCTGGATGGCGACCATCATATGCGCCACGTACCCCACAAGCTGACCTATCACGCCAGCACCCGCACCCTGAGCTGGGCGCCGGCGATCAGCGACGAGGCGCAGCTGTCCGACCTCGCCGACTGGGCGTCGCCGCGCCGCAGCCGCAGCCGCATCGTGGTGTTCGGCTACATGCCGGAGGTGTCATGAGCTGGGGTGTCGAGACGCAAGGCTTCTTCGGCCGCCTGCCCATCGACCAGGATTTCGACAACCTGGTGTATCGCAAGCAGGGCTCGCGCCGTCTGGGGACCGGCTATCACGTCGTCCCGCTGGAAAGCCGCGGCGTGGCGTCGCTGGTGGTGGCGGCGCGCCATCCTGGCATGGACGTGGCGCTGCTCGGCTACACCCAGGACGCCTACGGCACGACCGGCATCCGCCTCTACGTGCGTGGCACCGGCACCTTCTACTGGCGCACCTATGAGAGCGCCTACCCGCTGCCCGTCCAGGGCTGGGGCATGGTGGTCTATAACGCCGGCGGCAAGCAGACCTTTCACTCAGACCACCGCTACGCCGACGTCAAGAACTCGCGCTACTACATCGGCTCCTCGAAGATGCCGTTGAGCGGCCACTACTACCTGCTCAACACCCCGGCCACACCGACCTTTGAGTACGTGACCTACCAGGACTCCTGGTACTCCGAGGACATCCGCTACAAACAGACCGGCACCCGGCGAGTCCTGAGGACAGAAAGGGTCTATCAATGCTGGTACGAATACGGGTTTGTCGATGGCCGATACACCTCGTGGCGCGAGTGTGGCTATGTCTATGATCAGGTCTGGGTAGAGGAGCCGGTCTACAACTTCGTCACCGTCGGCTACTGGGTCAGCGTCGAGGCCATCGTCTTCTGCACCAAGCACGTCTCCATGGTGCGCCACGGCAGCGACGACACGCTGAGCGAGTACCGCCACCGCACCCACCACCAGCAGGCCGCCTGGAGCTGGTTCTATCGCTATTACGACCGAGTGAGCCCGATCTATCAGGAGGGCACCTGGGTGTATCGCGAGTTTCTGCCGGTCTACCAGGGGCACCTGCAGTGGCTGGCGAGCCCGACCTACACCGGCATCACCGGGCACAGCAACAAGCTGATCATGCTGCGTTAGACCCGCGAAATCGCGCCCTTGACTCTGCTACACTGTCTTCCAACTGGCTCACCGTGAGGTGCCCATGCCCCGTCAAGACGAACACGCCTTCCTGTGTCGCGTGCTGCCGAATCATCCGGCCGCCGTGGCTTTTTGCGAGACCCTGTTTCGCATCTCCCAGACCCTCGACGACCTGATCGATCGCGACCGCCCGGTCAGCGATGACGCCATCATGTCCGCCTTCTGGCAGGCGCTGATCGAGTTGCCGGCCAACCCCTTCTATCGCCAGCACGAGCTCTACCTCCGGCCGCTGATGGCCGGCGCCCTGCAGGACTGGCGCGACAGCGTGTCCCTCGAGCGCTCCGACGACCGGCACCATCGGACGCTGGCCTTCGTGCTGCGCGACCAGCTGACCAGCCTGGTGATCCAGTGCGCCTACCTGGTGGGCGGCGAGAGCTGGATGAACCAGGTGAGCGTGGCGATTCGCCAGCACTTCCACGAGGACGGCCTCGACGACTACCTGACCGAGCTTGAAGGAGGCGGCCAATGAGCGGTGGAGGCGGCGACAACGAGATCAAGGATACCCCCGAGCAGCGCCAACTGGCGGCCGTGGCGGCGGAGAAGTGGAACTTTGCCCAGGAGCGCCTGGCCCCGCTCGAGGACGCCTATATGGAGTCGGTCGGCAACATGACTGACGCCGGCAAGATGAGCTACATCCGCGGCCGGACCATGCAGGCCCAGCAACAGGCCGGCAGCGAGCTCGCCGACCAGGCGGGCCAGCAGCTCCAGCAGGGCGGCATCGACCCCTCCAGCGGGCGCTATCAGGGCGCCATGAGCGGCCTGGCGCTCGATACCGCCCAGGCCGGCGGCGAGACCCTGGGGCGCGCCCAGTTCGAGCAGGAGAACCAGCAGGTCCAGGGGCTGCAGAACATCGTGGCTATCGGCCAGGGGCAGTCCGGGCAGGCTCAGGCGGGGCTCGCCGGGCTCGCCGACCAGTCGGCGGCCGATGCCCGCCAGTCGGCCGCCACCCAGTTCAACCGGCGCAGTGCCAACCTGCAGCTGCTCGGCCAGGTGGCCGGCGCCGGCACCGCCTACGGGCTCGACAACTGGGGCGGCAGCACGCCAGGCCTCGGCATGGAGGGTGGCGTCAACCAGACCGCCATCGACACCTCCAACCAGCTGTGGAATTCCTAGGGAGGCCCCATGTTCCAGAGCCTGTTTTCCAATCTCGACATCCCCCAGAGCCAGACCGCCGGCCTCAGCGTCGATCCCGGCCAGGCCTTCCGTGGCGACCAGGGCGCCTCCGAGCTGCTGGGCAAGATCAATCGCGCCCAGTGGAACGACTGGAAGGCGCGCTTCGCGCCCTACATCGACACCCTGTCCGACATCGCCCAGGACGAGGGGGCGCCGTCCACGGCTGCCGCCAACGCCAGCGGTGCCATGGGCCTGGCCTTCGATGCCAACCAGCAGGCCCTCGAGCAGGACCGCGAGGCCTTCGGCATCCAGCAGACCGGCGCCCAGGCCGAGGCCGAGCAGCGCCGCACCAGCTTGCAGCGCCAGGCCTCGCAGGTCAGCGCCGGCAACCAGGCGCGCATCTCCGCCCTCGACCGCCAGCAGGCCATCCTCGCCGGCGGCATGGGTCTCTCCAACATCCCTGACCAGGCACTGAACCAATGAGCTACGGACTGATCGGGCTTCGCCAGCAGATGGAAGGCGAGGCCATGCAAGGGCTCTCTGATCTGGCCGGCCAGCAGCGCCAGGCCAATATGCAGGAAGAGCAGATGGAGCAGGCCGAGAAGCAGCAGAAGACGGGCGCCGTGGGCATGGGCGCGAGTGTCGGCATGATGGCGGGTGGCCCGGTGGGCGCCGCGATTGGGGCGGGCGTTGGCCTGCTGGCTGGCGAACTGTTCTAGGAGATCACCATGGCAGGACTCGACACACGCGGCCTGGCCGACGGCTTCGCTCAGGGCTTCGGGCTGATGGACCGCTATCAGCGTGGCCAGCGCGCCGACGAGCGCGCCGACCAGCAGATGGAGATGCAGCAGGAGCGGATGGGCATGCAGCGCGAGCGCATGGATATGCAGCGCGAGCAGTACGACGCCCAGCAGCAGGAAGCCCAGCGCGCCCAGGACATGGAGGCGCTGCAGTTCACCCTGGGAAAGATCGGCTCCGGCATGGAGGTGGACGAGAGCGAGATCGAGCTGCTGCGCCAGTACCCCAAGTACTGGGCGGCGCTGGACCCCGACACCGACGCCTCCATCGAGCAGGCCCAGCAGGTGATCGACCCCCAGAGCCCGGTGGACGCCAACGACCCCGAGAGCCTGGCGGCGCTCAACCAGATGTTCGGCGCCGAGATCAATCGCGGCGAGGGTGGCCAGAAGCGTGTGGTCGGCATGGTGCCGGGGCCGGACGGCGAGAGCGTGATGCTCGAGCTGGAGGTGGTCGGCGAGGACGGTAGCCGCTACAACGCCCCCATGACGCAAGGGCGCAGCAACCGCGAGGACGACGACCTGGTGATGTCGGTGCCGGTGGAGCGTCTCGTCGAGCAGACCCAGGGCATGCGCATGCTGCGTAACGTCTTCCAGAGCCCCGAGGCTCAGCAGCGGGCCAGCCAGGTGCTCGGCCTGCTGCGCGGCGACAGCGCCGAGAGCTGGGATCTTGAGGAGCATCCGCGGCTGGGCATGATCCAGGTGAACCGCCAGACCGGCGAGGTGAAGCCAGTGCGTCCCGGGGCTGGAAGCCCCTATGATCGCTCCGGGTCGAGCAACTACTGGAACCGCCCCACGGCAACGCAGAAGGACATTGAGTACATGGTGGAGAACGGTCTGGCTCCAGACCGTGAGACCGCCTGGCGTATGCTCCGCGAGAACGGGCGCGATAACAGCTACTCGCGCTCCGAGGACCGCATCGACGCCCTGCGCACCCGCGCCGAAAGCCTTGAGGAGGTGATTATGGGCGAGGGGGCCATTATTCCCAGCGATGCCGAAATCGAAGCCGCCCGGGAGGAGCTGCGATTCCTCCAGCAAGAGATCCGCAAGGAAGAAAATCGCACCTACGGCATTCGGTCCCCTGGCGGCTCGAGCCCAGCGCCGTCCGACCAGGAGGCGCGGCCTAGCCCTAAAGCGGAAGCGCCCCGGCAAGCGACCCAGACTGAGCGTGGCCAGCGCCCCGGCCCTGAGCCCAAGAAGCCGAGCCAGAGCGGCCCCGTGAGCGCCGACGACATCCTCAACAAGTACCTCTAGTCCGCCAAGGAGCCGCGTGTGAACGCCGCCAGCCAGCGCAACAGCACCCCCAAGTGGTCAGATATTTCCAGCGACGAGGACTTCCAGTCCGCTGATTGGCAGACCCGCCAAGCGGTTCGCGGCGAGTTCTTCCGTCGTGTCGTGGAGCCCAACGTCCCCGCCGATCTGCTCGATGAAGTGCAGGGCAAGTTTTTCACCCAGACCGAGGCAGATGTATTCGGCGATCGCGGCGGAAGTGACACTGGCGGCGGCTTTGCCATGCAGAGCTCGCCTCAGGATGAAACCGGCCTGGCGATACCGGGGGCTCAATCCGAGGCAGAGCCGCCGGGGCTGGCGAGCAATGCGCTGCGCAATGCAGGTGAGCGCGGCCTCGACCTGGCCGGCAATGCCGCGCAGTTCATCGGCAACATGGCCGAGATGGGCGAGAAGATGATCTCCGACCACCTGGGTGGCTTTAATCCCGGGGTGATCGGGGGCGAATCCGAGGCGATGCGCGCGCGTGGCTACGAGCCCGATCTCGAGCTGGGCGGCTACGGGCTGGACTTCACAGCTCGCGCAAAGCCGGAGGACACCGACACCGGACTGACTGCTGCCGGCCAGGCTGTGGAGGATGTGGGGCTCGGGTACCAGCCGAACTACACCATCGATCGCGCACTCGACGAACCCAGCATCGAGACGCTCGCCGGTGCCGCCGCCGAGCAGGGTCCCGCCGCCCTGGCCGACATGGCCGGGCTGGTGATCAACCTGCCTGCCTACCTGGCGTCCCGTACGCAAGAGATCGGCGAAGCCCGCGTCGGGAATGATGGTCGCGAGGGCATGCCCGAAGGGCGCGATTACGCCGTTGCCGGGCCGACCGCCGCGGCTTCCGTGCTGCTGGATCGGTTCGCGCTGGGCAGGATCCTCCCGGGTGGCAAAAATGCCGTTTCCCGGGCCAGCCAGATCCCTGGCGCCGTAGGCCGCGCGGGCGTCACCGAGGCCACCACCGAAGCGATCCAGGAAGGCGGTATCGAGTATGCCGGCGAGTCGGTCGGTACCGAGCAGGGCTGGGACCCGGTAACGGCTGGCCGGCGCGCTGCCGGCGGCGCCATCATTGGCGGCCCGACCGGCGGTGCCGTGCGCTTGGGCACAGCGACCGCCGAGGCGGCTGGCAACCGCAGCGGGAGCACACAGGCCAAATCATCGCAATCCAGCGATACGAACCAGGCGCCATCGCCAGAAGCCCTGCAGGCCAACGAGGAAGCCGTCGGTGCGGCATCCGACCTCATCCGGCGGCCGCGCTTCGAGCTGTCGTCCGCAGAGCGTGAGGCGCGCGACTCGATCACTTATGGCGATGCGTTCAAGGCGCTGCGAGCCGCTGCCGAGGAGCAGGGTGATACCGAAGCCGTGGCCGATCTGGATGCCGTCAGCGAGGAGGTGTCTTCCGCGCTGGAGGAAGAGACGCTAGCCCGCAGCCGCGGCGACGAAGAATCCATTGAACAGGTCCGCCAGCGGCTGGGCGCTGCATCCCAGCGATTCTCCGATGCCGTTGGGCGAATCAACGAGCGGGCGGCCGTAGAGCAGGGCCCAGATGCCGATCCCGACCCGATGGCTTACCGCAACGCCAACTACACCGCTGCCGAAGTGGATCAGGCTTGGGAAGAGCAGGGCGCGGCGATGTCGGAAACTCCTCCCTCCCCGGGCGATGTCGAGCGAGCCGCTGCCGAGACCGACACCGAGCCAACCCCCGCACAGGCCGAGGCCGGCAACTACCGAAAGGGCAAGGTTCGGCTCAACGGCTTCGAGATCGCTATCGAGAATCCCAAGGGATCGACACGCCGTGGCACCGCCCCGGACGGCACTGAGTGGGCCAATCGCATGGGTGGCCATTACGGTGATCTGAAGGGCACCGAGGGTGCCGACGGTGACAACCTCGATGTCTTTGTGGGCGACAACCCAGCCTCGTCTCGCGTGTTCGTCGTGGACCAGGTGAACGAAGAGGGCAGCTTCGACGAGACCAAGACCCTGATGGGGTATGACTCTCTCGAGGAGGCCCGGCAGGCGTACCTGTCCAGCTATGACGAGAACTGGCAAGGGCTGGGCGACATCGCCGAGACCTCGATTGACGACTTTCGTCAGTGGGTTCGAGAGGGCAATACCCGCGCGCCGTTCGCGATGGGTCAGCAGGCCGCCAGCGGGGCTACGGAGCCGGCGAACTCCCCCGAAGAGGTGGGGCCGCAGGAGCAAGAACAGAGCGCAGCCGAGGTCGTGCCACAGGCCCAGCGCGAAACCGCCTACCTGCCGGACAACACCCCGGTGGAAACCCGTTTCCGCGTGGTGGACCTGGCCGACCTCACCCCATCCAACCGCTCCGACGGACAGGTCAATCCACAATTCCCCACCGAACTGCAGCCGCGCGATCGCACTAACGCCAACAGCCAGGTGCAGGTGCGCAATATCGCCGCGCGGCTAAATCCCGAGCGCCTCGGCAGCAGCCCCGATGCCGGTACCGGAGCCCCGATCATCGGCAAGGATGGCGTGGTGGAGTCTGGCAATGGGCGCACCATGGCCATCGCCACCGCCTACCGTGAGGGCGGCGAGCACGCCCAGGCGTACCGCGATTTCGTTCGCCGCCAGGCCCAGGAGCGTGGTATCGAGGCTGACATCGAAGGCATGCGCCGCCCAGTGCTGGTACGAGAGCGAGCCAGCAAGATTGATCGCGCCGAGTTTGCCCGCCGTTCCAACGAGAGCCAGGTGGCCGGCATGACCGGCTACGAGCAGGCCATGGCTGATGCCGACACACTTACCGCTGATGAACTCCAGGCCTGGAACCCGGACCAGAGCGGCGACCCGCTAGCAGCCAGCAATCGCGACTTCCAGCGCTCCTTCGTGGGCCGACTGGGTAACAACGAGGCAGCGCGCTACACCACCCGACAGGGACAGGCCGCCCCGGAGCTGGGGCAGCGCATGAGCCGTGCCTTGTTCGCCAAGGCCTATGCCGAGCCGGATATGGTGGAGCTGGTCACCGAGCAAGGCGACCAGATGCGAAACCTGGCCGGCGCCCTGCAGGCCGCGGCCCCGGATCTTGCCATGGCGCGCGAGACCGGCAATCAGGAAGCACTCGACATCATCAGCACCATCAATGAGGCGGTGCGCCTGGTTCGCGCCTCGCGCCGCGGCGGGGCACCTATTCGCGAGCTGATCGGTCAGGCCGATGCCTTCAGCGAGCCGGTATCGGAACTCACCGCCGAACTGGCTATCCTGATCAACACCAATATGCGATCGCGTGCCAGCCTAGAGGCAGCGCTTGGCTTCGTGGCTCAGGATGCGCGGCGGCGCGCCGAGACCGCCCGAAATGGCGCGCTATTCGAAGACAGCACCACCAGCGAGGACGCGATACGTGAAGGATTCAGACAAAACCCAGCAGACCCAGAAGAGCAACGAGCACCTGAGACCGATGTTTCAGGACGCTCTAGCGAAGGCGAACGAGAGCCTGCCCAGCGGCGAGAAGCTGATCCTGCCGAAGGGGCTGAAGAAACCCAGGACGTAGCCGAATCTCCGCTCCTCGAGTCTTACACCGAGCAGGATCTTGCCAGGCGTGAGCAGGCCACCCAGCAGGCGCAACAGGCCGAGTCCACCCAGCTGCGCGAGCAGGAGCAGCGCGCCGCCGCCGACCGTGAGGCCGACGACTTTGCACTGGCCGGCAGTGATCTTCCTGCCGACCAGGCCACCGCTCGCGGTCAGGACCCTTTGTTTGCTTTTGCGGATGAATCACCAGCAGGGCCGCGCGCCGAAGCGATCCGCGCTCGCCTGGCGGGTCACCCAGAGCTGTCGGTTGTCGAGGTGGTTCAGTCCGCATCGGAGCTGCCGGTCGGTGTGCAGCTAATCATGGCCCTGCAGGGCGTCGAGGGGGGGCGAGTCAGCGGCGTCTACAACCCCGATACCGGTGCACCGATGATCGTCGCCGACAACCTCATCGACGAGGCTGACGGCGTGCGCAAGGCGGTCCACGAGGGCGTGGGTCATTACGGCATTCGCGGAATGCTCGGCGAAGAGCTCGAGCCGTTGATGATGGAGATCTACCAGAGCCACACCCGCTCAGAGCCGGGGCGGCGCAACATCGAGGACATTCAGCAGGCCTACCCCTTCATCGACGTGACCACCCGCAAGGGCAAGATCACCCTGGCCGAGGAGCTGGTGGCCCACTACATCGAGGACAGCAACGGCCGGCCTAAGCTGAGCCAGCGCATCAAGTCCACGATCCGCCGCCTACTGCGCAAGCTATTCCCGGGCATCCAGTGGCGAACCGCCGACATTCTGGTCATGGGCGACCAAGCTCGTCGCTGGCTGCGCCGACAGCAGGCCACACGCGATAACAGCGATGCCGGAAACCGCTACAGCTTCGCCGAGCGGCAGGCTGAATTGTCGCCTCAGGATCTGGCCGCCCAGCTGCGCGAGGAGTTTCCCGGCCTCAAGCTCGACCTGGCAGGGAGTGACCAGCGTGTGACGTTGTCGCGCATCGTGGCCCCGGGGCGCGAGCAGGGCACCGGCTCTGCGGTGATGCGTCGCCTGACCGACTGGGCGGACGCCTCCGGGCGCATCCTGGCGTTGACGCCGTCCAGAGACTTTGGTGGCAACGTGAAGCGCCTGCGCGAGTTCTATCGCCGCTTCGGCTTCGTGGAGAACAAGGGCCGCAACAAGGACTACGAGATCAGCGAGGCCATGTACCGCGAGCCCGACCGCGGCGTGGGCGAGGTGCGCTTCAGCCTCGCCAGTCAGCCAGGCACCGTCGGCGGCAAGTTCAGCAGTACGGACAGCACCGGCTTCGCCATGCCGGATGAGTCCTTGGTGGATACGGCGCTGCGCAAGATGGCCGACAAGATGCGCCCGCTGAAGATCCTCGAAGAGTCGATCCGCCGCACCGGCCGCGACATCGAGGAGGAAGCCGACGCCTACCTGGCCGAGGAGCTATTCCACGGCAAGGTGGAGTATGACCTGCGTCAGCTGCAGGAGCAGTATGTCGAGCCGCTGGCAGAAGGTCTGGCCAAGGCCAAGATAAGCCAGGCCGACCTCGACGACTATCTCTACGCCCGCCACGCGCCGGAGCGCAACGCGACAATCGCCGAGCGCAACCCGGACGACCCTGAGATGCAGGATGGCGGCTCCGGCATGACCAACACCCAGGCCGCCGAGATCATCGAGCGGGTCGCCAACTCGGGCAAGCAGGCCGAATACGACCGCCTGTCCCAGTTTGTCTACGACATGACCCGACTGCGCCGCGAGGCGATCCGCGAGGGCGGCCTCGAGGATGATGCGGTGGTGGATGCCTGGGAGTCCGCCTGGCAGTACTACGTGCCGCTCAAGGGCAATGCCGCCGACGAGCCGGGGCGGCCGCGCACCGGCCGCGGCTTCGAGGTCAGCGGGCGGGAGTCGCGCATCGCCGCCGGCCGTAAGTCGCTGGCCGACTCGCCATCGTCCCAGGTGATCGTGGACGTCAACGAGTCGCTGATCCGCCGGCGCAAGAATGAGGTGGCGCAATCGCTGCTCTCCCTGGTGACCGACAACCCGAACCCGGCGCTGTGGGAGGTGTTCACCGACGACAACCCCGATACCCAGCGCACGCCGACCCGGGTCACCGACCCAGAGACGGGGCAAGTGCGCATCGAGGTGCAGGAGCGACCGGTCAATATGGCCGGCAACGACCGCTACTTCAAGGCCAAGCGCGCCGGTCGGACCTACTACCTCAAGATCCACGACGAGCGCCTGATGAACGCCATGCGCAACGTGGGCCCGGAGAACAACAACACCCTGGTCCGCGCCGCCGGCGCCGTCACGCGCGTCATGTCGTCACTGGTGACCAGCTACAACCCCGAGTTCATGCTGACCAACTTCGCCCGTGACGTGCAGACCGCGCTGCTCAACCTGAGCGCCGAGCAGACCCGCGACGACGGCAAGATCAAGGGCGAGGCGATCGTGCGCCAGACCGCCCGCGACATTGGCCCGGCAATGCGCGCCGCCTGGCGCGGCCTGGCCGGCAGGGATGGCAAGAACGACGGCAGCCGCGAGTGGGACCAGTGGTTCCGTGAGTTCCAGGAGGACGGCGCCAAGACCGGCTACTTCGATATGAAGGACCTCAACGCCCAGGCGAAGGAGATCCAGTCGATGATTCGCCGGGCCGACGGCACCACGCTCTCCCACATGCTCAAGGCGCGCAAGAAGACCGCCGACTTCGTGGAGAACATGAACGGCGCCGTGGAGAATGCGGTGCGCCTCTCCGCCTACGCCAACGCCCGGCGCGCCGGCATCTCGCGGAAGAAGGCGGCCAGCCTGGCCAAGAATATGACGGTCAACTTCAATCGCCGCGGCGAGGCCGGGACCGCGCTGAACGCTGCCTACATGTTCGCCAACGCTTCCATTCAAGGCACCATGAACTTCGCCCGCACCATGGTCACGGTGAAGAACGCCCCCGAGGGAAAGAGCCGGATGAACGTGTGGGCGCGCATGAATCTGGCGCAGAAGATGGGAATGGGCATGGCCACCGGCGCCTTCATGCTTGGCATGCTCAACCGCTGGGCCTCTGAAGAAGATGAAGACGGCGCTCTGTTCTGGGACAAGATCCCGGATTACGAGAAGGAGCGCAGCCTGATCTTCATGAGCAGTCTGTGGGGCGGCGAGCCCGACGACTACATCAAGATCCCGCTGCCTTACGGCTACAACGTCTTCTCGGTGGTGGGCACCCACGCCGAGGCGGTGGTCGCCGGCACCGAGGATGCCACCGAGGCGGCCAAGAACCTGGTGCTGGCCGTGGCCGGCAGCTTCTCGCCCATCGGCTTTGAAGACTCCGACGAGGCGCACTCGCTGTTCCTCAAGAACCTGACGCCGACGATCTTTCGCTCGATTACGCAGATCGGCGTCAACGAGAGTTTCTCGGGGCGCCCGATCTACCGCGAGGATTTCCCGTTCGGCACGCCGACGCCCGATAGCTCCCGCTCTTTCCGTTCGACACCCGAGGCTTATCAGGGCTTTGCGAGGTTCCTCAACGAGTTCACCGGCGGTACCGACAACATCAGCGGGGCAATCGACGTCAGCCCGGACGTGATGCAGCACCTGGTGAACTATTACGGTGGCGGCGCCTGGGGCTTCGTGGAGAAGTCGGCGGACTTCGCCAAGCGAACCGCCACCGGCGAAGAGGTAGAGCGCTACCGAGTGCCGTTTGCCGGCCGCTTCATGAGCGACGTCAGCGAATATGGCGATATGCAGCGTTTCTACGAGCGCCGCGACGAGCTGGGCCAGATCGCCAATGAAGCGGATTCGCTGCGAGGCCGTGAGCGAATCGACTACCGGCGAGACCACCAGCAGCAGCTTCGGCTGTTCAATCGCGCGACCGACCTGGAGAAGCGCCTCAGCGACCTGCGCAAGCGTCGCGACCGCATCGAGGAGACCGAGACGCTCTCTGATGAGGCCAGGCGCCGCCGGACCGAGATGGTTGAAAACCAGATGCAGCGCTGGATCGACGACTTCAACCGTCGCTATGACGAGATCGAATGATCAGGGCTCGTCGGTAGCCTCGAGCTCCCCTCGCTGGAGCTCGACGGTCGCCAGCGACCTCCCGGATCTCTGGTAGTAGAGCGGGTCCCAGCGACACCGTAGCTGCTGATCGACATGGCGGGCAATCAGGTGGTAAGCCGCGACGCCTGCCGCCAACCCGGCCGGCAGGCAGCCGTAGGTCGCAATGTAGTGGTAGAGATGAGGCTGGGCATACAGCACGCCTTGCGAGGCGAACACCAGGAGGGTGGTGCCGATGCCAGCCGTGATCGCCCACGGCTTGCGGTAGTGCTCCAGGGAGTGGAGGCGACGAATCTTCCGCTTCTCCTCCTCGGAGAAGTGCAGCATGTAGGCGACGCGGTGCGGCATGTCAGCACCCGTTCAGGTTGTCGAAGCAGTAGTCGTTTGGGGTGGTTCGAAGATGCCCTTCCACCATGGTGCCGTCGCTGCGCATGTAGGGGTTGATGTACTGGTAGCGGGGTGGATTCCCGTAGTTCAAGCTGCCCGACATGAGCCCCATGCCGATGGCGGTCTGCAGGCCGCGCATCTTCGCCTGGTGTTGGCGGAGGTTGCTTGATGCAAGCCGAAAACTCAGAAGGGCGCTCCTATTCTGACGCAGCCACTCCGAGGTCTTTAGGGGCTGGGCGGTTCCTGGCCCCTCCATCATGGCCCACATGAGCACCCCGTAACGCTGAGCGCAGCTCGACAGCCACTCCTCGGCGTCCTCCATTTTCCTCTTGGCCACCAGGATGGGCGAGGTGCTGGTGGATCTACCGGAAAGCTCCTCCTCCATCTTCTCGAGGACGTTTGCCCGGACGCTGACAAAGCCGCCGCCACAATAAGACATTGCCTGATCGGCTCGCGGATGGTCGGAGGGGGTCAGCGAGACGTTGCGGAGCTGGTACTGGCTGAGCTCGTCCAGACGCGCGCCAGAGGTCTCCATGTTCTGCTTGAACTTGGCGCCGGCGCATCCCGCCAGGGCTGCGGCCAGGACTGTGACGGCGATGACCCTCATGCAATTTTCCTTGTTCCAGTTGCTTCGCCAAAGGTAGCGCAATAGCCAGGAGGTATGCGAGGGCCTACCTTTCGTCCTCGCCCTGGTCTTCTAGAATCCGTCGCTCCGCTATTCTTGCGAGCAGCCTGGCCAGCAGACGATCCTCCGTCTCCTTGTCCAGCACAACCCCGCCCTCCTGGGGTTCGTCGAAGCTTTCTTGTAGCCGAGCGACAAGCTCCGCGTTCAAGCTGCGGCCGCTCTCTTCAGAGGCGGCCTTGAGCTGCTCATAGAGCGGCCAAGGCAGCCGGAACTGGGATCGATAGGTATCTTTTGTCATGTCACTAGCTTGACACTGCAAGGCAGTGCAGTATAGTGACAGATGTGTCACTGAATAAAGTGACGCCACCAACGCAAAGCTACGGAGACGGCGACAATGAAGAGCTACAGGACACAAGTCAGGATCCCATGGGAGCTGGCTGAATGGATCAAAGGGAGGGCCTGTGAGGAGCACAGGTCAATAAACTCTCAGATCGTGCATTACCTGGAAGCGCAGCGTCAGCAGGAGCAGGAGAATGAAAGGAAAGGCGGCAAGAAGTGAAACAGAAGAAGCCCCCGGGGCGGCAACCCCAGAGGCCTCGATTGTCAACCCAACTTCCACGAAAGGTGACGACATGAAGAATAGCACCACCACCGCCATCATCGCCATTGGCACCGCTTCCATCGGCGGCCAGACCATCGAGACCGTCAACGCCCGCGATCTCCACGACTTCCTGGAGGTGGGTAAGCGGTTCACCACCTGGATGCAAGATCGCATCCAGCAGTACGGATTCGTCGAGGGGCAAGACTTTCTCCCGGTTCTGGGAGAAAGCTCTGGCGGCCGCCCAAGCACCGAATACCACCTCTCTCTCGACATGGCCAAGGAGCTGTCCATGGTCGAGCGCAACGAGAAGGGCAAGCAGGCTCGCCAGTACTTCATCGAGTGCGAGCGTCGGGCCAAAGAGGCGGCACCCCAGCTCCCTCAGAGCATGGCCGAGGCGCTTCGCCTGGCCGCCGATCAAGCCGAACGCCTCGAGCGGCAGGAGAGGGCGCTGCAGGAGGCGGCGCCCAAGGTGGCGTTCGCCAATCAGGTCGAAATATCACACGACGCCATCACCGTGGGACAGGCCGCCAAGACGATCGGCACCGGCCGCACGCGGCTGTTTTCCTTTCTTCGCCATCATGGCTGGGTCAACCGCCGCAACGAGCCCTACCAGTCGAAGATCGAATCCGGGCTGATGGATGTGAAGGTGGGGCACTGGGAGCATCCCGAGAAAGGCTTGCAGGAGAACATCACGGCGCTGGTGACGGGCAAAGGCCTGATCCGCCTTCAGAAGCTCTGGGAGCAAGAGAGGGGGGACGCAGCATGAAGACGACCGCTAATACTGCAGGGCTGACCGACATTGCCAATCGCGTCGATGCGGCAACGCGACTTCTTCAGGGCGCGCGCCGCCTTCACGGCCGGGAGCACCATCCGATCCTCGACATGTCGCTTCGGCAGCTAGGCCTTCATATCGAGGCCATCGTGGTCGCAACGAAGATGATCCACGGCCACCCAGCCCAGACCAGCCGAGAGCTGCTGACTGATGTTTCCGTCTCTCTGCCGCTGGTCGCTTCGCCGGTCTCCGACCACGAGCGGTTGCTAGACGACTACGTCTGCTGCCGGCTCGGCTGCGTGGTGGCGGCGCTCAGGGTTATCGAGTCGTCCTGCCATGATGCGGATGACGAGGCGATGCATATCACCGGGGACGCCATGTCGGAGTGCATTCACTGGATCGAGGCAGCGCGCCACGATCTATCTGAGCTGATCGCCCAGGGGGTCGAGGCGAGCGAGGCCGCCTAAGTGCCGTGGGCCGCGGGCGAGTCGCCACCCTGAGACAGCGGCGGCCGCCCGCGTTACAATCGGGTTTTCCCGCAAGGGCGCGTTCGAGGTTGAAATGTCGGTTGTGAGTACGATTGTGAGTAAGATCGGAGCTACTTCGACTCGACACTTAATGAAATCAGGAGGTTGAGTTGAAAAACGTGCTGATGATCGATAACAGCGAACACCCGGTACTGCTTTCTACTCCCTGATTCGAAGCCCCGTCGCAGCGGCGGGGCACCTCTCCTCTCCCTCTCCTCCTTTCTCTATTCTTCCTTCCCAATCTCCGCTTTTTGTGAGTACGATTGTGAGTACCTCCACCGTTACTCACACGCCATGCCGCTATCTGACACCAGGGCCCGCAAGGCCAAGCCCCGCGAGAAGCTCTATCGTATCGCCGACGCCCACGGCCTGTGCCTCGAGGTGAGGCCCAACGGCGCCAAGTACTGGCGCCTGCGTTATCGCCTCCACGGCAAGCCGACCATGTGGACCGTCGGCGAGTACCCCTCCACCAGCTTGGCAGAGGCCCGCGAGCGCCGCGAGTGGGCGCGCAAGCTGATTGCCCAGGGTGCCCATCCCAAGGACGAGGAGGCGCGCCTGAAGCGCGAAGAGAAGCTGCACCAGGACAACACCTTCGGGCTCATTGCCGAGGAGTGGTTTGTCGAGCGCTCGCCCAACTGGTCGGACTACTACCGCGACCAGGTGCGCCACGGGCTCGACGAGGAGATACTCCCGACCCTGGGCCGGCTGGCGCTGCGCGATGTCACAGCGCCGGAGATCCTGGAGATCATGCGGCGCATCGAGAAGCGCGGGGCGCCGACCATCGCCATCAACGTGCGCATGTGGATCAGCAACATCTTCCGCTTCGCGATCCTGACTCTGCGCGCCAAGGATGACCCGGCCGAGCACGTCAAGGGCGCGGTGACCCGCGGCGAGGTCAAGCACGCCGTAGCGCTCACCGAGAAGCAACTGCGATTCCTGCTGGGGCAGATCCCGATCTATGGCGGGTACCGGAGCACGCAGCTGGCCATCGAGCTGTTGTTGTTCACCATGGTGCGCGGGGTGGAAATGCGCCGCGGTCGCTGGGAGGACGTGGACTTCGAGGCGAAGATCTGGCGCATTCCGCGCCAGAACATGAAGCGCAAGCGCGACCATGCGGTACCGCTGTCGAGCCAGGCGATAAGGGTATTGGAGGAGCTGAAGACGTATTCGGGCGGCGGGGAACTGATGGTGCCCGGGATGAAGCACCCCAACAAGCCGATTCATCACACGACGATCAACACCGCGCTGACTCGGATGGGGTTCGGGGGAGGGGCCTTCGCCACCCACGGCTTCCGCGCCACCGCGTCCACGCTGATGAACGAGTACGGGTGGCGCGAGGATGCCATCGAGCGGCAGCTGGCGCACGTGCCGAAGGACAGGACGCGGGGCTCTTACAACCACGCGAAGTACATGAAGGAGCGGCGGGAGATGCTGCAGTGGTGGGGGGATTACGTGGATAGCCTGCGAGGTCAGGAAGCGGAAGCCCACTGACGCTCGATCCACTCGTCTATCTCGCGCTCAAGCCAGAGGCGCTTGCCCTGGATCATCTTGCCGGTCGGAAACTCGCCGGAGCGAATCAGGCGGTAGATCTTCGCGTGCTTGAAGCCCACCTTCTTTTCCAGTTCCGGCAGGGGGAGCAGTCGATTATTCGCCATCTTGGCCCTCCTCTGTCAGGCGCTTATTGACCACGTTCGCCAGGACGGTGGCGGCGGACTTTCTGGCCCTTCCTCTGGCTCGCGAGCATTCGTCTTTCAGAAGCTCGTCACCCTCTTGATCCAGCTGCATGGCCAAGTCACCTAGAAATGCGGTGTCATGGCGATGCAGGCAGGACGCTCCGGCATCGTCTGGCTCGCCCAGGAGGTGCCCGGCCTCCAGCTCGCTCCAGCAAGCCACTTCGCCGTTGAGGTGGTAGCCGGCAAGGCCGTCAGAATCCTGAATCAAGGTGCGAACCTCATCGGCCAGTGCGGTATAGCGCGCCGCCAAGCCGTCCCGCTCTTTCTTCAGGTGCCGGTAGCGCAACTCCCATTGCGCCGGCGTCGGGGTGCGCTGCTTGGGAAGATCGATGGCGCCGGTTTCGTATGCCTCTCCGTTCAGCGCCATGGAGGCGCGCTCGGAGATGAAGGCGAGGCGCCTTGTCATCGTGCGACTGTTGTCAGCCGTTCGCTGGATGTGGTCCAGCGCATCCCTCAGCCTGGCGTTCTCGGCTTGCAGCTCCTGCCAGCTGGGGCTGGCATCCATCCCGTTGTCCTGGGTCATCTCGCGCCCTCCCTCAGTGCATCTTCGAGCATGCCCACTACCGTCAGGCCAGGCGCCGCCGGCAGGTTGTCACCGGCATAGATCCTGGCGCGCCGGATGGCGTCGCGCATGCGGGCGTTCTCGGCTTCGACCTGGTCGAGCTGCCGTATCAGCTCATCCTTGTCCGCCTGCAGCTCCTCGATCCGGGCGCACAGCTGGTCCTGGATGTGGTCCTTCTCGTCGTAGACGGCCAGGCTGCCGGCGAGCACCATCTGTTGATCGATGGAGAGCGGGCAGCCGGCGCGCTTCATGGTGTCCTTGATCGTGTCGGCCGGGGCGACCGGTGCAGATGTGTTCATGCGATGACTCCCGTCTCGAATTTCTCGGCGATGATATGCCTAGGGTTGCAGCGTGCCTTGGCGTCTTCCATGAGCCCCATGCGCCAGTGGCTGACCTCGTTGGCCACGCAAGCCTGCAATGTTTCGGACTCGGCCGCCTCCTGGTAGCTGGTGCCGTCATCGGCCACGCACATGACCGTGGCCCTGCACCACCAACGGTTGGGTGTCGCCAGTGCCCACCTGGTGATTCGGTCAACGTCTTGCGCGCTGAGCAGGTGGCGCGGCCAGCGGATGCCGCCGACATAATCATCGTCATCGCCTGGGTGACCGACGCCATGCCAGACCAGCAGGCTGGCCAGGCGGCGAGACCGGTCCTGATAGATCTTGTGTTTCTTCCCGCTCACCTTGCGCTTGTGCTTGCTACGCGCCATAGGGCTCTCCATAAAAATGCCGCCTGGCTAGGCGGCTTCTTCGTCTTCCAGGGTGTCGAACAAGGAGGGCATCGAGACCTCGCGCTCTGCCGCCTCGAGGTACCGCACGCCATCCATGAAGTAGCTGGGATTCAACTCGCTGGCCCGCCCCTTGCGGCCGAGCTTGATGGCCCGATACGGCACGGTGAACAATCCGCCGAACGGATCGAAGACCGTTTCGCCTGGGTTGGAATAGCGGTTGATGATGCGGTCCACGATGTCGAACTGAAGCGGGCAAACGTGGTTCTGAAGACCTCGCTGCGTCTGGCTGCCGTTGAGGGTCAGCATGCGGTTCACGTCATGCCAGACGTCCGGATGGCTGCTGCCCGGGGCCAGGCTCATGAAGGTCGAGGGCAGCGCTCCGCGGCTATCCAACTCCTCGCCTATCCGCACATGCGATTCGTAGTCGTAGACGTTGTGCAGGCTGTAGGTGGTGAACATCTTGGCAAGCTGGTCGGGGCCGAGCTGAGCCATCTCCTCCGGGGAGAGCATGCGGTTGCCGCTTGAGCGCCAGAAGGCGTGAGCGTCCACCTGCCATTGCGCCCGGCTGTACTCCTCCTTCGATTTGGTGACGCGCTCGTCGGCATAGCCCTTGGAGCGATCGGTCTGGGGTTTGCGCAAGATGATGATGTATTCCGGCGAACCGACGCCCATCTTAGTGCCGTCCTTGCACTGCTCGGACCAGCCGAGGCGATAGGTCTGGTTGTTCTCCCTCACCACATCGGTCACGACCGTGATCATGCCCATGTAGTCGAAGCCGTGCTTGCGATAGTGGAAGATGCACTCGGCGTGGAAGGGACTGACCGTGGGCGCGCCGGCGCCAGTGACGTTGCCGAACAGGATCCGGTCCTTGACGTGAATCGCGGCGATGCGGCCGGGCTTGAGCACGCGCAAAAGCTCCGGGGCGAGGAAGTCCATCTGCGCCCAGAAGTGGTCATTGTCATCGGTGTGGCCGAAGTCGTTGTAGCTCGGCGTGTACTCATAGTGGTTGCTGAACGGGATGGAGGTGTGGATCAGGTCCACGCTGTTCTCCTCCATCAGCCGGCACTCCTCCACGCAGTCGTTGTTGGCCACGGTGAAGTGCTCGCCGCTGGCCTCGATGCGCTCGGTTCCGATGGAGCGCTTCAGAATGTCGGCCATGCTCAGGCTGCCCAGCCCATGCTGCTTAATGATCTCGGTCATCTTGCTCACCATGTCGTCGTGCTGAATCCACTTCTGCTTGAGCGCGGCCAGGATCTCCTGCTCGCTCTCGGCATAGATGATGTGAATCTCCACCTGCTCGGTTTGCAGGAAGCGGTAGACCCTGTGCACGGCTTGAATGAAATCGTTGAACTTGTACCCCACGCCGACAAAGATCGCCTTGTGGCAATGGCGCTGGAAGTTGCAGCCCGAGCCGGCGATCACCGGCTTGGCGCTGAGGTATTGGAACTTGCCGTCGGAGAAGTCGATGATGCGCTGCTCGCGGTCTTCCAGGTCCTGCGAGCCGTAGACGGCTTTCGATTCGGGTACCGCTTTCTGAATGGCATGGCGTTCGGCCTCGAGGTCATGCCAAAGAAGAAAGCTGTCGCCTGGATTGGCGTCGAGGATCTCGCGCATCTTGGCGACACGGCCGTCGAGGCTGTCGCGCTTCTCGCGGCTGGCGTCCTGAAGGCTCAGGGCTGCATCCTGGAACAACATGCCCTGGCCCCAGTTGTCGGTACCGGCCTCGCTGTAGTCCACCGGCACCTCGTGGTAGAACACCTTCATCGGCGGCAGGTCGTAGCCGGTGTCGTCGTGGCCGAGGTCTGATGGGCGCTGCACGAACACCGACCAGGAGTTGAGCCACAGCCAGAACTCACGCTCCTTGTGCTTGTAGAGCGTGAGGTTGTTGGCCTTCTGGCTGTCGCGCTGGAAAAACCGGGTCAGCGCCTGGCCGGTATCCATGATCCCAAGGAAGCCGGCGTAGTGAATCAGCTCCTTATAGCGGTTCGGCGAGGGCGTGGCGGTGGCCACAAACTTGAACGGCACCCGGTCGAACAGCGTCAGGAAGGTCTGGTAGGTCTTGCTGCCGAAGCTGCGCAGCACCGAGGCTTCGTCGAGGCTCACCGCATCGAACAAGTTGGGATCGAGTTTGCCGTCCCTGACCGATTCGTAATTGGTCAGGTAGAAGCCGGGACCGTCGATCTCGGCATTGGTGCGGATGAAATCAAACTCGACATCGAGCATGCGGCCGTCGCGCTTGAACTCCTGGCGAACGCCCAGGGGCAGACGATCAGCAGCTTGCCTCCGCCCAGCTTCTCGCCAAGGATCCGTAGCGTCTCGATCTGAATGACCGACTTTCCCAGGCCGAAAGCGGCGAAGATGGCGCGCTTCCCGCCACGCACGGCCCATTGCACGATGTCACGCTGGTGAGGCTTGAGTATCGGGTTGATCTCGTCGGGCTCGCAGCCGAAGCCGTGCATCTCCGACAGCTTGATCTTGCCTTCCAGAAATTCTCGGTACTCCATGCGAGTCTCCATCAAAAAGGCCACCGCTCTGGGTGGCCTGGTCAGTCGTTACTGCTGCGTTTCATGCGGTCAGCTTTCCTGAATGCTCCAGCGGTGGCGTCTTGTCCATGTGCTTGAACATCTCTGCCAGGCGCTCCTCGCTGGCCTCCTGGAAGCGGTGGAAGGCGGCTGTCTTGCAGCCCTCCATGAGCGTCGGCAGCATCTTCTTGAACAGGTCGTCGTCGAGCTGGAACCATTCGCCCTGGTCGGTGAGGATCGGGATTCGCACCAGGCGAAGCCCTGAGCGTTTCTCGGTGACGTTGATCTCGTGGCCCTTGGGCGCTCTCTCCAGCCAGGCGAAGGCCTCGATGGTGCGTCCCGCCATCTCGCCCTCGACCACCTCGGCAGACAGCTCGCCGAAGGCCTTCACCTCGGCGGCGCCCTCTGTATCGCCATCCACCACCTTGATCAGGCGGGTATTGTTCTCGTCGTCGCCGATGATTCGGCTTGTCTTGTGCAGCTTCATTGGCGCGCCCTCCCGGCTCTTTCCAGAACATCCCGGGCCTGCACCACCAGGTCCGCATGCTCGAACAGCCCTTCGTCGTCGTTGATGCTCAGCTGGTGGAGCAGCTTGTCCAGCACTTCCTCCAGCTCCTGGGCGATGGCCAGGCGATTGCCGTCGAAGTCCACGGCCACCACCTGGCCGCCCTGGAATTCCGTGGCGGCGCTGTATCGCGGCACGATCCCCTCGGGGAATCGGACGACGATAGTGTGTGTCTGGCTCATGATTCTGGTCCTCCGATAGTTCGACGATGCGCTTATGGATCGCCTTGAGGGTCGGCCAGCTGACCGTCACCTCCTGCTGGTAGAAGAACAGCCCATCGCATTCGCCACACTCAGGGTCCGGGTCGTCCGCGCCGCATTCGGAGCACATCACCTCAGCCGACTCCTTGAAATCGCCGATCATCCCCGCCTTGTGGCCTGTCTCGGCGGTAATCTCCCGGGGCACCATGACCATGCCTTCTGGTGGAGTGCGGCGGTTCCAGAGGCGGCGGGCGGCGGCCTCACCTGGGTCCCATTCGTTCTCTTCTTCCAGCTCGAGATCTCGCTCGTCTTCGGGGCAGGTATCCGGGCCTTTCGCCTGGCACTGGTCGCACTGGACGAAGCAGCTGCTGAGGGTTCCGCGCTCAACGAAGGTGTCGTCGCTGCCGCAGAAGGGGCAGGGCTTCAAGTCACTCATCGTCGTCTTCCTCCAGTTCCTGCTTCACTTTCGGCCAGCACTTGGGGCAGTAATGCTGATGCCCGTAGCGCGGGTCAGTGACCCAGCCTGAAGACTCAATGGCGCCATCGCTGTCGTCGTTAAGCTCATGCTCTCGGCTGCAGGAGAAGGCGTCGCACTGAATCGTGGTTGTGATAGTCATGCTCTCTCCAGAATCGAAAAGCCCGCCATGTGGCGGGCAGTGGTAAAGGATTCCATGATGGCTCAGGAGCCGGCGCTGGTCTCGAGATCAACGTTGGGTACCAGCGACTCGGGCTTGAAGATCACCCGATAGCGATAGGTGCTGACGTCTGCCTGACGCAGCTGCTCGGCGAAGTACGTCACGTTGTCGCTGAGCCCGAGGAAGTGCTTTTTGTACTGCTCCGGACCCGTCTTGCAGGTCACCTCGAGCTGATTGCCCTGGTCGGCGATAGAGCAGCGCCCCTGAATGGTCAGCATGTACTCGTTGGTGATGCCGTTGTAGAACACGACGCGGCGCTCGATCTCGAACATGTCCGCCGCTTTCGACAGGTTGCGCGATGCCACGTCGGCATCGGATGAGCACCCCGCGAGGACAGTGAGCGACGCGGCGATGGCGGTGACGATCAGTGATTTCATGAAACTGTCTCCTGGAAGGAAAAACCCGCCGAATGGCGGGCGGGTTGGCTGCCGGTACTTGGGTGCGCCCCGGTCAGGCGTCAGTCAAAAGGGATCTCGTCATCGAAGTCGTCGAAGCTACCCGGGTCGGGGGCGCCGTAGCTTCCTTGTCCCTGGCTGGGCTGCTGCTGAGTTCCTTGCTGGCCGCCCTGAGGGGCGCCGTGGCTGCCTTGTTGGCCTGATGACTGCCCCGGGCCCTGCTGCCCCCCTTGGCGAGCATCCAGCATTTGCATATTGAGCCCGCGCACCTCGGTGGCATAGCGGTCCTGGCCGTCTTGCCCCTGCCACTTACGTGTCTGGAGCTTCCCTTCGACGTAGACCTTGGAGCCTTTGGCCAGGTACCGCTGGGCGACCTCGGCCTGCTTGTCGAACAGGATGACGGTATGCCATTCGGTACGTTCCTGGCGGTTGCCGCTTTGCCGATCTGTCCAGCTATCGGTAGTGGCGACTCGCAGCTTCGCGACCGGCGTACCGCTGGGCATGGCGCGGACTTCCGGCGCGTCACCCAGGTTGCCGATCAGAATGACCTTGTTGACGCCGCGTGCCATGCGGGCCTCCTTGTGCAATTCGTGTGGCGGGGCCCGGCAGGGCCCCGAGTGGGTGGTCAGGCGGCCTCGAGATGGGCCATGGCGTCGTCGTAGCCGGCCCAGTTGTCCACGCCGGCAGCTTCGAGGGCGTCGAGTTTGGCCTCAGCCACCAGCAGGCGGTCGTATTCCTTGCGAGTGATCTCGACCGTGTCCGGCCGGGCGATGTCGCTACCGCGCTTGAAGTTGTCGGCGGCTTGAGTGATGCGGCTGGTGTCGAGTGGCTTCCGGTAGCCGGGCTCGCCCGCGCTTGGGCTGTGGCTTTGGATGGCCGGCTCATTCTCGGCCGGCGCCGGTCCCTCCTCGCGCGCCTTGCGCTCGGCCTCGGCCTTTGCCTTGGCTTCCTCCTCCTGGCGGATTCGCTCGCGTTCGGCGTCCTGGCTTGCCTTGGCGGCTTCCTGCTCGGCCTTGAAGCGGCGAAGCTCCTCAAGCTCCTTTTGCTCGGCAGCACGGCGCTCTGCTTCCTCCTGCATCTTGCGGCGCTGGGCCTCGAGCTCTTCCTGTTCTGCCGCCAGACGCTCGCGCTCCAGAGTGGCGGCGTGCATGTTGGTCAGTTCACGAATCACCCTGGCGCGCTCGTCCTCGGCTTCCTTCGTGATATCGAAGTAGCCCTCTACATCCACGGCCTCGGCAGCCTCGATCAGGTCGGCCAGGCCGTTGGAGTCGAGGCCGACGGCCGTGTCGAGAAACGAGGTCACTTCCTTGGCTAGGCGTTCTTGAAGCCGGGCGATGCGTTCCTCAGCCTTGCGCTTTTCCGCCTCGTCTACCTCTTTCTTGGCGGCCTTCAATGGCTTCTCGATGGCTTCGATCTTGCCGATCAAGTCTTTGCCGTAGCTGTTCACGCGATCAATGAATTTTCGGTGCGGCTCCGTGATGGACAGCCGTAGCTTGTCGGTGCTGGTGCGGTAGCTAGTCAGCTCCCGAATGCCCTTTTTGCCTTTCTCATAGCCTGTCTTGTTGGTGAAATCGGGCACCGTGCCGTACTTGGCGCGCAGCTCGGCAAGGGCTGCTTCTACGCGATTGAGTTCCACAAGTTCGGTGGCATAGGGTTGAGCGACTTCTTGTTTCTCGGCTGCGTTATCCATGGGTAGCTTCCTCCTGCTGTTGCTGTTGCTGTTGCTGTTTGGCGGCGCGCTCAGCTTTTACGCGCTCGATGCCTTCATCGCGGGCCTTATTGATCCACTCGATGCCCTTAGCGGGATCGACGCGTGCCATGCTGGCTCGGTCACTGATGCGTTCGAGCATTGTGCTGGCAGCCAGATCAATGCTCTTGGGGTGGGGGATCTTGTGGCGCAGGGTGTCGCATTCGCGCTCGAGCCAGGCTTGATAGTCGGCGCGGTACTTTTCGAGCTCGGCGTCGAAGTCCTCGGCTTTTTCCAGGCGCGTCTCGGTTTCGCGTAGTGCCCGGTAGCCCATGTCGTCGAACAGGCCGGTGTATATGTCAGCGGCGAAGCCGAGCTGTGACAGGCACTTCTTCATCGCATCGGTGACCGACTTCTTGGGCGCCTCGTTGTCGGTGATGAACTGCCCCTTGCTGGTCATGTAGACGGCGCGGGTGTGGCCGAAGTGGGTAACCTCGCCACGCTCGCCGTTCCATAGATACCAGAGGGTCATTTGGCAGGTGTGGGTCTGCTCATGGCCGATGACCTGCTCCTTGAGCAGCACCGGTGCCCCCTGGTCGAAACGGTCCACGTCGATGCGATATCCCCAGCCGATTCCCTGGGGGCCGAACAGCTTGGTGGCCAGCTTGACCATGTGCATGGTGTCGATTGCCGTAATCTGCTGGCCATTGACTTTGGCTGGCTTCACCGCATCGGTTGGTGTCTTTTCCACCTGCTGCCACAGCGCTAGGTGTTCATTGTCCTGAGACATGAGGTATGCTCCTCGGTGATTCGTTTGGACTCGGATCATCCGGCACTGCCCAGCTCCACACTGGTCAGGGCCTTTTTCATGCCGCGAGGTCAGCGGCGGGTTCGTCGGCGACGGCCATGGCCCAGGCTTTCAGTTCGGCGGTGCCGTCTGCGGTCTGGATATAGCGTTCCACCAGATGGCCAACGGTGAGTTCGATAGGCAGCTCGGCTGAGCCGGCACCCAACAGGCCTTCCTCAGACAGATGCTCGGCGAACGACTGCATGGCGTCGGAGTTACCATCCTGCACAGCGTCATAGGCCCGTTGGGCGCGAGGCGTCAGGACGCAGCGGGGATCGATGGTGGTGGACTTCATGCGGCCTCCTGCTTGCGGTTGGCGGCAATCCATTGGGCGAGTTGGTCGCGCTGCTCGCTGAGCGTGCTTGGGGCGCCAGGCCCAGCCTGCGGATTCGGCATTTCTGCCCCGTCGGCCTCGATACTGACGTATGAGTGATAAAGCGTTGCGTTGCTGGCGTTGTATGCGCTGACAACGCTCCACACTCCGTCATCAGCGAACGTGCGAACCTCATGAGAGCCCAATTGCCCTGTCTGCTCGGGCACAGAGGCAATCGCCAGCCGCTGAATCTCGGCTAGCAACTCATGCTGTCGTGTTGAGATGTTCATCAACGACCTCCGGTATTTTTTCGGTGGGAACGCGCTCGATGCGCAGCCGGTAGACCTGTTTGTCGATCATCGCCACGTCCTCAGCGCTGTCTCGGTCTGCCAGCAGTTTGTTGATTAGTGTTTGGTATGCGCACTCGAGGCTCATGCGGACCTCCGGCTCAGCAGCCAGGCCATCGCCCCGCTGGCTGCCAGCATGGCCGCAAAGACCAGCCAGATACCGAGCATGACCGCTGCGCCGACCGCCCACTCAGGTGCGGGCTGGGGTAGCATGCCGACCAGCCACAGGGCTGATTCACGGAATACGTTCATTGCCACTCCCTTAGCTCGCGCTCGAGCTTCATGTCGGCGTGATCGACCGCCAGCTTCACGCAGGTATCCCTGCTCAATCCGCCACCCTCGTCTGATGCCAGCAACCCCTGCATCGCCATGGCGGCGATGTGCTCTCGCTTGGTAAGGCCGGACCCTTCGATGGGAGGTGCACCGGAATGCGGATTGGCTACGTGAGCCTCCATGTCGTCCTGCCACTTGCGCTGCTGTGGCATTGCCGGCATATCTGCGTTTTTCATAAAACCTCCTGTTTGTTTGTTTTTGGGAACACTCACGCACACGGGGGCTCAGCCGTGCTGGGATCGGCCTGGATCAACGGGAGTGCTCTCAGAAAAAAGCCCTCCGGAGAGGGCAAGGCAGGGATTATTCGTGCTGGCAGATTGGCCGCTGCCAGCGCCGGCTATCAGAAACAACACACCCCTCATCATCTAATCGAGTGAATGGTTGTGTGATGCGGTGATTGCCGCATCGGAGAGGGCTGGCCGGTGCTGATCTCCGGCTTTTGCATCAATGACGCGCGCGAACGGTTCTGATGGTTCCTACCAAGCCGCTTGAAGATGTTTTATATGACGCCGTCCCCGGCGCGGAGCCTGCAATCTTGCGAACTACAGGATGCTTGGCCTACGTCATTGATTGCGCATCAGCCTGCGCATTCAGCCCTCTCCGATGCCCGCTCTATTCTCAGCCGAACGGGCAGGCTGTCTACCGCACTACGCAGCGGATCGCGACCATATTGCTAACGCCAGCAAAATGGTTGGCACTCTCGCAGTCCCCGCGCCTTCTCAACCGCTTGCGATGGCAGGCTATCCGCACTGCGCAGCGGGGCTGCGGTGTGCTCAGTCGCGATCGGCGGGAACGTCTACATACTCCCGCGTCGGCGTGTAGGGAAAGGTGATGTCTACGGCGCTTCCTTTACTGGTGAAGCACGCACCACCTGGCTCGCGAAATATGCGCCCTTCACTGTCGTAGGCCGTGCCGTTCTCACGCATGAACACGTGGCCGCACCGCTTGTTCTGGGCCTTCATCTCGTCGCCATAGTCGAGCCATGTCCACTCGTCCGGCTCGCCTGTCAGCGGTCCCAGCGGCTCGAAATTAAGCAATTTCTCCAAGGCGGCGAGCGCATAACTGGCGGAAAATCCGCTGTGACCCTCAGCGGCGAATAGCTGACCCATACGGATCAGGTGAGCCCGCATCATGTTCTGCATCTCGTCGTCGCTTTCCGGCATCTCGCGCCGGATGTGACCGACGATGTTGCTGTCGCCCTCGAGTCGATCCAGCAGCCGGTAAACGCGGCGCTCAAGGCGAGCACGACGCCAGCGGCGGAGTCTTTCAGTGGCCCGTCTCGCGATTCTCGGGCGACATGATTCTGCGATTGCGGTTTCCATCTCTCCTCCTCTACGCCCGGGGCGCGGTGTGGGTTATTCGCTCGGCTTGATGCTCTCCCAGCATTCTTCGCAGAGCGGCCCATGCTCGCCGTCTTCATCTGCGTAAATGCTGTCTTCCTCGCAGCGACCCGTAGGCTCGTCGCAGTCACAACAGAGCTGCAGTGTTCCGGGGTAATTGTCTGCGTTCCATGCCGCGTGCTCGCTCTGGCTCATTGCGTGGCGATAACCGCCTGGCCATGTGTTCATCGTGCTCTCCTATCGTTGTGCATCGGGATAGACACCGGATCCGCAACCGGCCTTGAGCGGCCTTCCGCTCGCTCGACTGCATACCCTCAGAGGCGCGATGCCTATCCCGATGCCGCCTGCATTCTCAGCCCAGGCGGAGGCATTAAGTGGCACTTGCGCAGCTCCCGCGCTCCCAGCGACCTCTCGAAGATGCAATCCCCTACGGGCGGCTGGGCTATTCATTGTTAAAGAGCGTTCCTGCTGCCGTGGGCGTTCTGCCCTTCGACGGTTATCA
>Ga0209300_1000091_pt1 | contig 57336 bp, 49 predicted proteins | sample Shrwel_input2_RT_FD_187535 | JGI IMG/M metagenome (GOLD analysis project Ga0209300, IMG submission 187535) | Subsurface microbial communities from deep shales in Ohio, USA - Utica-3 well 1 S input2 RT (SPAdes) (version 2) ... | reverse complement strand
CCAGGCCATACTGATCACGTTTCAACAGGTTCTCCATGACACGATATATCTTCGTGACCGGCGGCGTTGTGTCCTCACTCGGCAAGGGCATCGCGTCGGCCTCGCTGGCGGCGATTCTCGAGGCGCGCGGCCTCAAGGTCACCATGCTCAAGCTGGATCCGTACATCAACGTCGATCCGGGCACCATGAGCCCGTTCCAGCACGGCGAGGTGTTCGTCACCGAGGATGGCGCGGAGACCGACCTCGACCTGGGGCACTACGAGCGCTTCATCCGCACCAAGATGACCCAGGGCAACAACTTCACCACCGGCCGGGTCTACGAGCACGTGCTGCGCAAGGAGCGCCGCGGCGACTACCTGGGCGGCACGGTACAGGTGATTCCGCACATCACCGACGAGATCAAGCGCCGGGTCTACGAGGGGGGCAAGGACTTCGACGTGGCGCTGGTGGAGATCGGCGGCACGGTGGGTGACATCGAGTCGCTGCCGTTCCTCGAGTCGATTCGCCAGATCCGCAGCGAAGTGGGCGCCAACCGTGCGCTGTTCATGCACCTGACGCTGGTGCCCTACATCAAGACCGCCGGCGAGACCAAGACCAAGCCGACCCAGCACAGCGTCAAGGAGCTGCGCTCGATCGGCATCCAGCCGGACATCCTGATCTGCCGCAGCGAGGTCGAGCTCGAGGAGAGCGAGCGGCGCAAGATCGCGCTGTTCACCAACGTCGAGGAGCGCGCCGTGGTGCCGCTGCAGGATGCTGATACCATCTATCGCATCCCGCTGATGCTCCACGAGCACGGTCTCGACGAGATCGTCTGCGACAAGCTGCGCCTCGAGGCCGGTCCCGCCGATCTGGCCGAGTGGATCCACGTGCTCGACGCCAAGCTCAATCCGCTCAAGTCGATCAACATCGCCATGGTCGGCAAGTACATGGAGCTGCTCGACGCCTACAAGTCGCTCAACGAGGCGCTGATCCACGCCGGCATCCAGACCCGCATCAAGGTCAACATCGACTATATCGATTCCGAGGACATCGAGCGCCACGGTACCGAACGTCTGGCCGGCAAGGACGCGATCCTGGTGCCCGGTGGCTTCGGCGAGCGCGGCGTGGAAGGCAAGATCGCCACCGCCCGCTATGCCCGCGAGAACGGTGTGCCGTACCTCGGCATCTGTCTGGGCATGCAGGTGGCGGTGATCGAGTTCGCCCGCCACGTGGCCGGCTGGGACGACGCCAACTCCACCGAGTTCACCCACGATACGCGGCACCCGGTGGTCGGCCTGATCACCGAATGGGTCAACGCCGAGGGCAGGATCGAGCTGCGCGACGAGGCCTCCGATCTCGGCGGGACCATGCGCCTGGGCGGCCAGGTCTGCCATCTCCAGGCCGGCTCGAAGGCCCGCGAGGCCTACGGCATGGACGCGATCACCGAGCGCCATCGTCACCGCTTCGAGGTCAACAACCAGTTCGTCGAGCAGCTCGAGCAGGCCGGGCTGGTGGTGTCGGGCAAGAGCGTCGACAACTCCCTGGTGGAGATGATCGAGCTGCCGGAACATCCGTGGTTCGTGGCCTGCCAGTTCCACCCGGAGTTCACCTCCACGCCGCGCGACGGCCATCCGCTGTTCACCGGCTTCGTCAATGCCGCGCTGGAGCAGAAGACCAAGCGCCAGCGTGCCCAGTCCCCGACCCAGGATTGAAGCGCCGATGTCCGACATCACGCCGAAGACCCTCGAATTTGCCGGCCTCAGGGCCGGCAATTCGTTGCCGCTGATGCTGTTCGGCGGCATGAACGTGCTGGAATCCCGCGAGCTGGCCCTCGAGGTCGCCGAGACCTATGTCGACGTGACCCGCCGGCTGGGCATCCCCTACGTCTTCAAGGCCAGCTTCGACAAGGCCAACCGCAGCTCGATCCACTCCTTCCGCGGCCCCGGGCTGGAAACCGGCCTGGCGTGGCTGGCCGAGATCAAGGCGCGCTTCGACGTGCCGATCATCACCGACGTCCACGAGCCCTGGCAGGCCGCGCCGGCGGCCGAGGTCGCCGACGTCATCCAGCTGCCGGCCTTCCTGGCCCGCCAGACCGACCTGGTGGTGGCGATGGCGCGTACCGGCGCGGTGATCAACATCAAGAAGCCGCAGTTCCTGGCCCCGCACGAGATGCGCCACATCATCGCCAAGTGTCGCGAGGCCGGCAACGAGCGGGTGATTCTCTGCGAGCGCGGCTCGAGCTTCGGCTACAACAATCTGGTGGTCGACATGCTGGGCTTCGGTGACATGAAGCAGACCGGCCATCCGGTGTTCTTCGACGTCACCCACTCGCTGCAGCGCCCCGGCGGCCGTGCCGACAGTGCCGACGGACGTCGCGCCCAGGTCGCCGAGCTGGCCCGCGCCGGGGTCGCCGTGGGGCTGGCCGGATTGTTCCTCGAGGCGCATCCCGACCCCGACAACGCCAGGTGCGACGGCCCCTGTGCATTGCCGCTCGACCGGCTCGAGCCCTTCCTCGCTCAGCTCAAGGCGCTCGACGAGCTGGTCAAGGGGTTCGCGCCGCTGTCGATCACCTGAGCCGCCTGCCGCGCGACAGGTCACCATCGCGGAGCCGTGAAACCGCTACTCTCAACGCTGACAAAGGACGATTCACGATGAGCAAGATTGTCGATATCCAGGCCCTCGAGGTCCTCGACTCGCGGGGCAACCCCACGGTGCAGGCCGAGGTGACCCTCGACGACGGCGCCCACGGCGTGGCCTGTGCCCCGAGCGGCGCCTCCACCGGCTCCCGCGAGGCCCTGGAGCTGCGCGACGGTGACAAGGCCCGCTACCTGGGCAAGGGCGTGCTCAAGGCGGTCGAGGCGGTCAACGGCCGCATCCGCGAGGCGCTGGTCGGCATGGACGCGAGCGACCAGCGGGCGCTGGACAACGCCATGCTCGAACTCGACGGCACCGACAACAAGGCGAACCTCGGTGCCAATGCCATCCTCGCCGTGTCACTGGCCGCGGCCCGCGCCGCGGCGGTGGACAAGGGCGTGCCGCTGTACGCGCACATCGCCGAGCTCTACGGCCAGCCGGGGCAGTACCTGATGCCGGTGCCGATGATGAACATCCTCAACGGCGGCGAGCATGCCGACAACAACGTCGACATCCAGGAGTTCATGATCCAGCCGGTGGGCGCGCCGAACTTCCGCGAGGCGCTGCGCATGGGCGCGGAGGTCTTCCATGCCCTGAAGAAGGTGCTCGCAGGGCGCGGCCTGTCCACCGCGGTGGGCGACGAGGGCGGCTTCGCGCCCAACCTGGCCTCCAACGCCGAGGCCCTGGCGGTGATCAAGGAAGCCGTCGAGCAGGCCGGCTATGTCCTGGGTCGTGACATCACCCTGGCGCTCGACTGCGCCTCCTCCGAGTTCTACCAGGACGGTCAGTACAACCTGGCGGGCGAGGGCAAGTCCTACGATGCCGCCGGCTTCGCCGACTACCTGGCCGGGCTGTGCGACGACTACCCGATCGTCTCCATCGAGGACGGCATGGACGAGTCCGACTGGGACGGCTGGAAGGCGCTGACCGAGAAGCTGGGCGACAAGGTGCAGCTGGTCGGCGACGACCTGTTCGTCACCAACACCCGCATCCTCAAGCGCGGCATCGACGAGTCGATCGGCAACTCGATCCTGATCAAGTTCAACCAGATCGGCTCGCTGTCCGAGACCCTGGACGCCATCCGCATGGCCCAGGACGCCGGCTTCACCGCGGTGATCTCGCATCGCAGCGGCGAGACCGAGGACACCACCATCGCCGATCTGGCGGTGGCCACCTCCGCCGGCCAGATCAAGACCGGCTCGCTGTGCCGCTCGGATCGGGTCGCCAAGTACAACCGCCTGCTGGTGATCGAGCAGCAGCTCGGCGAGAAGGCCCGCTACCCCGGCCTCAAGGCCATCAAGGGGCAGGGCTGAACGGCCCCGTCAGGCCTCAGCGCGTCGCCGGCCTGCCGGCGGCGCGCCCTCTCTCCCTCCCCTGTCAGCCATTGCCGACGGCTCTTGTAAGAGATTTCCTACATGACCTGTCCGCTACGGCGGGCAACGCGCCGTACGTGCCGTCTTTTTTCGGTATAAATTACTGTTTTAAAGGCTTATTCCTTGAGGATGACGAGTCATTCCGCCGGTGGTGGTCCGACCACCCGCTTGTGGCGATCCTGCAGTGCGGCAAAAATGGATGCGGGATACGGGAAAGCGAACCTGGTTCGCTACGGCAGGACGCCGCGGGATACGGCGAAATGCCACGGGATGAAAGACGGTCCGTCGCGACTGGCAGGACGCCATACGGGACAGGGAGCGGATCGAGGGAGGCGGGCAGAGGGAGCTGTCCGAAAGGGATTGTTTCTGGACAAGGCGGCCATCGGCCGCCTTTTTTCGTTGCCGGTCCGGCCCCTTGCGAGCCGGACTTGGGGACGCGATTCAGCGTTCGAGCAGCGGCTTCTTGCCGGACTTGCCGTCCCACTCGGCCGCGTCGGCCGGCGGGTCCTTCTTCTCGGTGATATTGGGCCATTCCTCGGCGAGCTCGGCGTTGAGCGCGATGAACTCCTGCTGGTCGTCGGGCAGTTCATCCTCGGAGTAGATGGCCTCGGCCGGGCACTCCGGCTCGCACAGGGCACAGTCGATGCATTCGTCGGGGTGAATCACCAGGAAGTTCGGCCCTTCGTAGAAGCAGTCGACCGGACAGACCTCGACGCAGTCGGTGTATTTGCACTTGATGCAGTTTTCGGTGACGACGAATGTCATGGTGTCTCCCTCGGATCATGGCGGGTCGGAGGCGACCGACATGTCCGGTACAGTCGGTCATGGCTGGTTATAAATGACGGGGCTATTATAAGGCCCTATTCTAAGTTGGCTCATTCTAGTCGCGGCCCGCCGGGAGCGGCAAGCGGGGCGATCGAACGATTGCGCATGAGGTCATGCCCGCTCGCCGTGCCGCCTAGAGCCGCTCGCGCCAGCGATAGAGCAGCTCGAGCGCCTGCCGTGGCGAGAGCTCGTCCAGCGCCAGTTCACCGAGCTCGTCGACCAGCGGATGCCGGGCGCTGGCGAACAGGTCGGGCTGCTGCGGCGCCGGCGCCGTGTCGTCGGCCCGGATCGGGCGCTGGCTCTGGTCGATCTCCTGCTGCTCCAGCCCGGTGAGCTTCTCGCGGGCCCGGGCGACCACGGCGGCGGGCACCCCCGCTAGCTGGGCCACCTGCAGGCCGTAGCTCTGGCTGGCCGGGCCTTCCTCGACACGGTGCATGAAGACGATACCGTCGCCGTGTTCAGCGGCGGTCAGGTGCACATTGCTCACGCCGTCGATCTGCTCGGCCAGCGCGGTCATCTCGAAGTAATGGGTGGCGAACAGGGTCAGGGCGCGCACGCCCGCCAGATGTTCGGCGCTCGCCCAGGCCAGTGACAGGCCGTCGAAGGTGCTGGTGCCGCGGCCGATCTCGTCCATCAGAACCAGGCTCTCGGCGGTGGCGTTGTGCAGGATGCTGGCGGTCTCGGTCATCTCGACCATGAAGGTCGAGCGCCCGCCGGCCAGGTCGTCGCTGGAGCCGATGCGCGTGAAGATACGATCCAGCGGGCCGATCTCGGCGCTGTCCGCCGGCACGAAGCTGCCGCTGTGGGCGAGCAGGGCGATCAGCGCCGCCTGGCGCATGTAGGTCGACTTGCCGCCCATGTTGGGGCCGGTAATCACCAGCATGTGGCGCTCGCGGTCGAGGTGCAGGTCGTTGGGCACGAAGGGCGCATCACTGACGTGCTCGACCACCGGATGGCGTCCGCCGCGGATGGTCAGGCCGGGCGTCTCGGCGAGCCGCGGACACGCCAGATCGAGCGCCAGGGCGCGCTCGGCGAACGCCGCCAGCACGTCGAGCGCGGCCAGGGCGCGGCCGCTGGCCTGCAGGGCGTCCAGCTCGGCACCCAGGGTGTCGAGCAGCCCCTCGTAGAGCAGCTTCTCGCGGGCCAGGGCGCGAGACTTGGCGGACAACGCCTTGTCCTCGAACTCCTTGAGCTCGGGGATGATGAAGCGCTCGGCGTTCTTCAGCGTCTGGCGGCGGATGTAATCGGCCGGCGCCTCGCGAGCCTGGGCGCGGGGAATCTCGATGTAGTAGCCGTGAACCCGATTGTAGCCGACCTTGAGGCCGGCCAGCCCGGTGCGTTCGCGCTCGCGGGTCTCCAGCCGGACCAGATAATCGCCGGCGTGCTCGGCCAGGCCGCGATGCTCGTCGAGTTCGGCGTCGAAGCCCTCGGCGATCACGCCTCCGTCGCGGATCACCACCGGCGGGCTCTCGACCAGGGCGCGCGTCAGGGTATCGGCCAGCTCGGGGTAGGGGCGGATGTGGCGCTTGAGCCCGTCCAGGGCGGAGCCCTCCTCGAGCGTGGCGAGGCTCGCCTGCAGCTCGGGCAGGGCGTTGAGCGCATCGCGCAGGCGGGCCAGGTCCCGCGGGCGAGCGCTGCGCAGCGCCACGCGGGCGAGGATGCGCTCGACGTCGCCGATCTGCTTGAGCATCTCGCGCAGGTCGAGATGGCGCTCGCTGTCGAGCAGGCGCTGCACGGCACCCTGGCGCGCGATGACCTGGTCGCGGTCACGCAGCGGGCGATTGAGCCAGCGCTTGAGCAGCCGCGAGCCCATCGCCGTGGCGGTGGTGTCGAGCACGCTGGCCAGGGTGTTCTCGCTGCCGCCGCCGAGATTGGTGTCGATCTCCAGGTTGCGGCGGCTGGCGGCGTCGATCACCACCGACTCGTCGCGACTCTCCACGCCCAGTGCGGTGACGTGGGGCAGGCGCGAGCGCTGGGTGTCGCGGGCATAGTCGACCAGCACCCCGGCGGCGGTGATCGCGCACTCGAGGTGCGCGCAGCCGAAACCGCGCAGGTCGGCGACGCCGAACTGGTCGCAGAGCAGACGAGTGGCCGAGTCGTGATCGAACAGCCAGGCGCTCTGACGCGTCAGCCCCGGGCGCTCGGCGAGGGCCGGCGGCAGCTCGAGGCCGTCGGCCACCAGCAGCTCGGCGGGGGCCAGGCGATGGATCTCGGCGAGCATCTCCGCCTCGCCATCGACCTCCAGCACGCTGAAGCGCCCGCTGGAAAGCTCCAGCCACGCCAGCCCCCAGCGCTCGCCGTGCGCGTGCAGGGCCAGCAGCAGGTTGTCGCGCCGGGCATCCAGCAATGCCTCGTCGTGCAGGGTGCCGGGGGTGACGATGCGCACCACCTGGCGCTCCACCGGGCCCTTGCTGGTCGCCGGGTCGCCCATCTGCTCGCAGATCGCCACCGACTCGCCGGCCTTGACCAGCCGCGCCAGATACCCCTCGGCGCTGTGATAGGGCACGCCGGCCATGGGAATCGGCGCCCCCGCCGACTGGCCGCGGGCGGTGAGCGTGATGTCGAGCAGTTGCGCGGCGCGCCGGGCGTCGTCGTAGAACAGCTCGTAGAAATCGCCCATCCGGTAGAAGAGCAGCACGTCCGGGTGTTCGCGCTTGATCTTCAGATACTGGGCCATCATCGGCGTGTGGGTGGTCGACTTGCTGGCAACCGCGTCTGGCATGGCGTTGGAGGCTTCCCTGTAACGTGGGCACATCCGTCGAAGACGGCGATCGTGGCCGGCCATTCTAGCGCAGTCGGCGAGGGGGTCGACAGACCGCCGGGGCGGCGCACGGGGGTGACGGCATCTGCTAAGCTGACGGCGCATGCACGGGGGAGAGAGTGACACGGTGAATCGCGAGCAGACGCTGTCGCACCAGACGATCGGGGCGCTCGCCGAGCGCCTGCAACGCCTCTGCCGGGACCGAGGGGTGATGCTCACCACCGCCGAGTCCTGTACCGGGGGCGGGGTGGCCAGCGCCATCACCGACATCGCCGGCAGTTCGGCGTATTTCGAGACCGGGTACGTCACCTATTCCAATGCCGCCAAGCAGCGGCTGCTGGGCGTGCCGGACGCCATCCTCGCCGAGCGGGGCGCGGTCAGCCGCGAGACCGTCGAGGCGATGGTCGCCGGCGCCTGCCGGGAGAGCGGCGCCGACCTGGCGGTGGCGATCAGCGGCGTCGCCGGCCCCGGCGGCGGCAGCGCCGAGAAGCCGGTCGGCACGGTGTGGTTCGCCTGGGGCGGTACCCGGGCCTGCCGCAGCGAATGCCGCCACTTCGCGGGCGACCGCCGGGCCGTCCGCGAGCAGGCCGTGCACCGGGCGCTGAGTGGGTTGATCGAGGCGCTGGTCGACGCCGAACGGGCTTCGACGGGTACGATGCAGGGATAGGCGAGCGCGGTTTTTTTCGTCATAATACTGGTCAATCATACAGTATCCGGTGGTGTCGGTTCGCGGCCTTGCCCGCCTGCGTCGCCGGAACTGCTTTCACGGGTTTTCAGGAGGCCTTCCATGGCACAGGACGACAATCGCACCAAGGCGCTCAACGCCGCGCTGTCCCAGATCGAGCGCCAGTTCGGCAAGGGTGCCGTGATGCGCATGGGCGACGCCCCCCGGGTGGCCATGCCGGCTGTTTCCACCGGCTCGCTGGGGCTGGACATCGCGCTCGGCATCGGCGGGCTGCCCTACGGTCGCGTGGTGGAAATCTACGGGCCGGAGTCCTCGGGCAAGACCACCCTGACCCTGTCGGTGATCGCCGAGGCGCAGAAGCAGGGCAAGACCTGTGCCTTCATCGACGCCGAGCACGCCCTCGACCCGAGCTATGCCGAGAAGCTCGGCGTCAACATCGACGACCTGCTGGTCTCGCAGCCGGACACCGGCGAGCAGGCGCTCGAGATCTGCGACATGCTGGTGCGCTCCGGCGGCGTCGACGTGATCATCGTCGACTCGGTGGCGGCCCTGACGCCGCGGGCCGAGATCGAGGGCGAGATGGGCGACTCCCACGTCGGCCTGCAGGCCCGCCTGATGTCCCAGGCGCTGCGCAAGATCACCGGCAACATCAAGAACGCCAACTGCATGGTGGTGTTCATCAACCAGATCCGCATGAAGATCGGCGTGATGTTCGGCAGCCCCGAGACCACCACCGGCGGCAACGCGCTGAAGTTCTACTCTAGCGTGCGCCTGGACATCCGCCGCACCGGCTCGGTCAAGCAGGGCGACGAGGTGACCGGCAACGAGACCCGTGTCAAGGTGGTCAAGAACAAGGTGTCGCCGCCGTTCCGTCAGGCGGAGTTCCAGATCCTCTACGGCAAGGGCATCTACCATGCCGGCGAGGTGGTCGATCTGGGCGTGCAGTGCAAGCTGATCGACAAGGCCGGCGCCTGGTACAGCTACCAGGGCAGCAAGATCGGCCAGGGCAAGGCCAACGCCGCCCAGTACCTCGAGGACAACCCGGCGGTGATGGAAGAGATCGAGAGTCAGATTCGTGCCCAGCTGCTCAACACGCCGGAGCCCAAGGCCAAGGAGAGCGAGGCTGAAGCAGTCGACGCGCCGCTCGAGGACCGTGACGAACTCCTGTAAGCGTCTTTCATGACCCCGGATTCGCCCCCTACTCCGCGCGACGACGCCATCCGCCTGCTGGCGCGTCGCGAATACGCCGCCGCCGAGCTGCTTACCCGTCTGGTCGCCAGGGGCCACGAGCCGGCGGTGGCCGAGGCGGCCATCGCCCGGCTGGCCGAGGAGGGGCTGCAGTCGGACGCCCGTTTCGTCGAGCACTTCGTGCGCAGCCGCATCCAGCGCGGCCAGGGGCCGGTCAAGGTCCGCGCCGAACTCGGCCGGCGCGGCGTGGACGGCGAACTGATCGGCACAGCCCTGGGCGACGCCGACTGCGACTGGCATGCACTGGCCTGCGAGGTGCTGGCCAAGCGCTTCGACGGGCCCGGCGACGGGCCCCGAGAGCGGGCGCGCCGCCAGCGCTTTTTGGCCGGGCGCGGCTTCGACGCCGACCAGGTTCACCACGCCTTGGCCCATGCCTGGCACGAAACCTGACTCCCTTCTTCGCCCGAGCCTGGGCGCCGGCCAACCCCGACGCCCCCTTTCTCACACGGGTCTCCTTCCCCGTCCCGATGCGACGCGGCATCGGCGCCCTCGCGCCGCCATTGACGGCGGCGTCTTTAGTCCCCCGCTGAACGCGTTATACTAGAGCGCCTTGCGACGGCTCAGGGCGGCCTGTTCCCGTCATCTTCCGGCTCGCTTCGCGCACGTTCGGTGTCGAGGCGTCGAGTGACTGCCATGGCCGCAGCGCCCTAACGCACATTGCCACGGATTTGCTATGAAAAGCGCAGATATCAGACAGGCCTTTCTGACCTTCTTCGAGGAGCAGGGCCACACCATCGTGCCGTCGAGCTCGCTGGTGCCGGAGAACGACCCGACCCTGCTGTTCACCAACGCCGGCATGGTGCCGTTCAAGGATGTCTTCCTTGGCCGCGATCCGCGCCCCTACGTCCGCGCGACCTCGGCTCAGCGCTGCGTGCGCGCCGGCGGCAAGCACAACGACCTGGACAACGTCGGCTACACCGCGCGCCACCATACCTTCTTCGAGATGCTGGGCAACTTCAGCTTCGGCGACTACTTCAAGCGCGAGGCGATCCGCTTCGCCTGGACCTTCCTCACCGAACGCCTGGGCCTGCCGGCCGACAAGCTGTGGGTCACCGTCCACGTCAGCGACGACGAGGCCGAGCGCATCTGGAAGGACGAGATCGGCGTCGACCCCGAGCGCTTCTCCAAGCTCGACGAGGACAACTTCTGGCAGATGGGCGACACCGGCCCCTGCGGCCCGAGCTCGGAGATCTTCTACGATCACGGCCCCGAAGTGTGGGGCGGCCCTCCCGGCAGCCCGGAAGAGGACGGCGACCGCTACATCGAGATCTGGAACCTGGTGTTCATGCAGTACGATCGCGATGCCTCGGGCACCCTGACGCCGCTGCCCAAGCCGTCGATCGATACCGGCATGGGGCTCGAGCGGATCGCCGCGGTGATGCAGGGCGTGCATTCCAACTACGAGATCGACCTGTTCGCCAACCTGCTCAAGGCGGCGGCGGAGATCATCGGCCACGATGACATCACCACGCCGTCGCTGCGGGTGATCGCCGACCACATCCGCTCCTGCGCCTTCCTGATCGTCGACGGCGTGCTGCCGTCCAACGAAGGGCGCGGCTACGTGCTGCGCCGGATCATCCGCCGCGCGGTGCGCCACGGCCACAAGCTCGGCGCCCGCGAGCCGTTCTTCCACCGGCTGGTGGCGGCGCTCGACGCCGAGATGGGCGGGGCCTACCCGGAGCTGAGCAAGGCCCGTGCGCAGATCGAGAAGGTCCTGCTCAAGGAGGAGGAGCAGTTCGCGCGCACCCTCGATCACGGCATGGGCCTGCTCGAGGCGGCGCTGGCGGAGCTCCACGGCGAGGTGCTGGCCGGCGAGACCATCTTCAAGCTCTACGACACCTACGGCTTCCCCTTCGACCTGACCGCCGATATCTGCCGTGAACGCGGCGTGACCCTCGACGAGGCGGGCTTCGAGCGCGAGCTCGAGGCCCAGCGCGAGCGGGCCCGGGCGGCCAGCCAGTTCGGCGCCGACTACGGCGCGGCGATCGAGGTGGAGGGCGAGACCGCCTTCACCGGCTACGACCGGCTCGAGGACGAGGCGCGGATCACCGCCCTGGTCGACGGCGAGGGCAATGCGCTGGCGGCGCTGGAGGCCGGGCAGACGGGCGTGGTGGTGCTCGATCGCACGCCCTTCTACGGCGAGTCGGGCGGGCAGGCCGGCGACACCGGCTATCTCGAGGCCGACGGCGCACGCTTCCAGGTGACCGACACCCAGAAGCAGGCCGGGCATCACCTGCACCACGGGGTGATGGTCGAGGGTGTGCTCGAGGTCGGCGGTCGCGTCGCGCCGCGGGTGGACGCCTCGCTGCGCGCGGCGACCATGCGCAACCACTCGGCCACCCACCTGCTCCACGAGGCGCTCAAGCGCGTGCTGGGCGATCACGTCCAGCAGAAGGGCTCGCTGGTCACCGCCGAGCGGCTGCGCTTCGACTTCAGCCACTTCGAGGCGCTGAGCGCCGAGCAGCTGGCCGAGGTGGAGGCCATCGTCAATCGCGAGATCCTCGCCAATGCCGCGACGGGCATCGAGCACATGTCGCTCGACGAGGCGAAGGCGCGCGGTGCCGCGGCGCTGTTCGAGGCCAAGTACGGCGAGGATGTGCGGGTGCTGACCATCGGCAGTGACGGCTTCTCCGTCGAGTTGTGCGGCGGCACCCACGTGGCCCGCAGTGGCGACATCGGCGCCTTCCACATCCTCGCCGAGACCGGCATCGCCGCCGGTGTGCGTCGCATCGAGGCGGTCACCGGCGAAGGCGCGCTGGCCTACTTCCGCGATCAGGAGGCGCGTCTGGCGCGAATCGGCGAGCGCCTTCGCGCCAAGCCCGAGCAGGTGGAATCGCGCATCGATGCCCTGCTCGAGCGCAACCGGACGATGGAGAAGGAGCTCGAGCGGCTCAAGGCCAAGCTGGCCAGCGCGGCCAGCAACGACGTGCTCGCCGAGGCTCGTGAGGTGGCGGGCGTCAAGGTACTGGCCAAGCAGCTCGAGGGTGTCTCCGGCAAGGAATTGCGCACCCTCATGGACCAGCTCAAGAACAAGCTGGGCTCCGGCATCCTGGTGCTCGGCGTGGCCGATGCGGACGCCGGCAAGGTCAGCCTGATCGCCGGGGTCACCGATGACCTGACCGGACGGGTCAAGGCCGGGGCGTTGGTCAATCATGTCGCCGGGCAGGTCGGCGGCAAGGGCGGCGGGCGCGCCGACATGGCCCAGGCCGGGGGCAGTCGCCCCGAGGCCCTGCCGTCGGCCCTGGCCGGCGTGCCCGACTGGGTCGCCCAGCAACTGGGCTGAGTGTTTCGCAAGGGCCGCGTGGCAGGATGTCACCGGCCCTTTCTCATGGTCGGGGCCGTGCGCTCCGGCCGGCGAAGGGTTTTCCATTCATGTTCCAACACGGATAGGCAACTCATGGCGCTATACGTACAGAAATTCGGCGGTACCTCGGTGGGCTCGGTCGAGCGCATCAAGGCCGTGGCCGAGAAAGTCAAGCGGTTCCGTGACGAAGGCCATCAGGTGGTGGTCGTCGTCTCGGCGATGAGCGGCGAGACCAACCGGCTGGTCGGGCTGGCCAACGAGATCAACGACGAGCCCACCCCGCGCGAGATGGACATGCTGGTCTCCACCGGCGAGCAGGTCACCATCTCGTTGATGGCCCTGGCCCTGCACAAGCTGGGCGTGCCGGCGACCTCCTACACCGGTTCGCAGGTGGGCATTCTCACCGACAGCGCCCACACCAAGGCGCGCATCCAGCGCATCGAGACCGACGAGATGCGCGAGGACCTTGACGACGGCAAGGTGGTGGTCGTCGCCGGCTTCCAGGGCGTCGACGAGGAGGGCAACATCACCACCCTCGGGCGCGGCGGCTCCGATACCACCGGCGTGGCGCTGGCCGCGGCGCTCCAGGCCGACGAGTGCCAGATCTACACCGATGTCGACGGCGTCTACACCACCGACCCGCGGGTCTGCTCCCGGGCCCGGCGCCTCGAGCGCATCACCGTCGAGGAGATGCTCGAGCTGGCCAGTCTCGGCTCCAAGGTCCTGCAGATTCGCGCCGTCGAGTTCGCCGGCAAGTACAATGTGCCGCTGCGCGTGCTGTCCAGTTTCGAGGATGGCCCCGGCACCCTGATCGTCGCTGATTCAGATGAAGAAGAGGATTCCATGGAAGAACCGCTGATCTCCGGTATCGCCTTCACGGCCAATGAAGCCAAGCTGACCCTGCTCAACACGCCGGATATCCCGGGGGTGGCCTCGAAGATTCTCGGCCCGATCGCCGATGCCAATATCGAAGTGGACATGATCGTCCAGAACGTGGCGCCGACCGGCAATTACACCGACTTTACCTTCACCGTCGCCAAGAGTGACTTCAAGCAGACCCAGCGGATTCTCCAGAATGAGGTGATTCCGGCGCTGGGCGAAGGGGAGCTGCGCGCCGACGACAACATCGCCAAGGTCTCCCTGGTCGGGGTCGGCATGCGCTCCCACGCCGGTGTCGCCTCCAAGATGTTCCGCGTGCTGGCCGAGGAGAACGTCAACATTCGCATGGTGTCCACCTCGGAAATCAAGATCTCGGTGGTGATCGACGAGAAGCACATGGAGCTGGCGGTTCGTGCCCTGCATGAAGCCTTCGGACTCGACAAGGATCGCGTGGAAAGCGAGTGAGCCATGCATAGGACCCGCAAGTGGTTCTACGCTGTAGGGGTGTAAGGATACACACGGTCCATAGCAGGGCTTTCATTCAACGTGACGATGAGGTCTCATTGGCCGCGTTGTTGGCCCGCAAGGAGCGTTTGGCGCATAATCAGCGCCGCGCTTCTTCTATGGACCATAGCTGTTGCGCACCCCGTTGGAAGAAGTCTGAAAGGAGATCAGCCATGCTCATCCTGACCCGCCGAGTCGGCGAGACACTCATGATCGGTGACGAAATTACCGTCACCGTGCTGGGGGTCAAGGGGAACCAGGTCCGAATCGGCGTCAACGCACCGAAGAACGTTTCCGTGCATCGCGAGGAAATCTATCAGCGTATTCAGCGCGAGCGGACGGAAAGCGACAGCGGAGAGGTCGAAACCTGATCGAGGCGGGGGATCGCGAGTCAGTCAGCATGATCGGCGTTACCCCGCAATTTCGATCTCTCGGAGCAGCAGGGAGCCTGTCGCATGGCCCCACCGCCGGACCGCCGACAGAAAAATTGCCACAAGGGTGGACAAGGCCCAGTAAAATCGGTAATCTACGCGCCGTGTTGATGAGGGAGAGATGGCCGAGTGGCTGAAGGCGCTCCCCTGCTAAGGGAGTATAGGGTTTATAGCCCTATCGAGGGTTCGAATCCCTCTCTCTCCGCCATTCAACATGTGAAGACGGTAGTGAGCGCCCGTAGCTCAGCTGGATAGAGTACCTGACTACGAATCAGGTGGTCGGAGGTTCGAATCCTCCCGGGCGCGCCATCTTCTCCGGTCGAACGCATCCGTGATGCGGAACGTTCACCAAAGACGCCATGACGCCGTCACAGAAGTTGCGTCATCGACATCGCTGACTTGATGTCGACAATCTGTAAAGCGCCCGTAGCTCAGCTGGATAGAGTACCTGACTACGAATCAGGTGGTCGGAGGTTCGAATCCTCCCGGGCGCGCCAGAATCCCATCCGCCCTCCCTGCCGGGAGGGCGGATTTCGTTGGTCATCGTGTTTTCCTTGGCAGCTTGGGGCCTGCTGGCGTCGCGAGCCGGTTACCCCGTGGCGGTCGTCTCGAGGCACGTCGATTCCTGTCGACGTGCCTCTTTTTTGTGCGTCTCTCCCGGGGCGTCCCGGCGCGCCGGCGCGCCGGCGTTCCCTCTCGGACGGACGTCAACAGGCCAGCGGGGCCGCCTCGCGCCGCTCCGGGGCCGGTTCGTCGCCGGGAGCCCGCAGCCCGGCGAGGAAGGCGTCCAGCCGTGTCTCGCGGCGCAGGGTCGCGAAGCGTCGGGCCGCCTCGGCATCGCGGCCGCGCATGATGTTGAGCCACTGCTTGAGCAGCGACACCACCACCTTTTCCGGCAGGTTGCGGCGCTGGTAGTCGGCGTAGCGGCACAGCACGTCGGCGCGGATCTGCCAGACCGTGTCGGGCAGGCACTCGCCGGTGCGCTGCCAGTGGCGGATGCGGTATGGCAGCAGCGGGTCGGCCAGCACGGCCCGGCCCAGCATCACGTCCTCGCAGCCGGACAGGCTGCGAGCCTTCCAGTAGTCGGCCAGGCACCAGATGTCGCCGTTGGCGATCACCGGAATCGTCAGCTGCGCCCGGATGCGGGCGATCCATTCCCAGTGGGCGGGCGGCCGGTAGCCTTCGTTGCGCGTGCGCGCATGCACCACCAGATGGCGGGCGCCGCCGTCTTCCGCCGCCCGGGCACAGGCCAGACCCAGCTGCTTGTCGGCGAAGCCCAGGCGGATCTTGGCGGTCACCGGGATGGCGCCCTCCACGGCGCCGGCCACCGCGGCGACGGCGCGCTCGACCCGGTGCGGGTCGCGCAGCAGGCTGGCCCCGCCGTCATGGCGATTGACGGTCTTGGCCGGGCAGCCGAAGTTCAGGTCGAGGCTGGTGGCGCCGAGCGCGAGCGCCTGGCGGGCGTTGGCGGCCAGGGCCTGCGGGTCGGAACCCAGCAGCTGAAGGTGAACGGGAATGCCGGCGGGGGTGACGACGCGCGCCTGGCGCAGCTCGGGGCAGTGCTTGTGGAAGACCCGCGGCGGCAGGCGCGCGTCGACCACGCGCACGAATTCGGTGACCGTCCAGTCCAGCCCCTCCTCGCGGGTGAGCAGATCGCGCGTGACGGCGTCGATGACGCCTTCCATGGGGGCCAGGCCGATCCGGCCCGGGTAACGTAATGCCTGCACCGGCGAGTGCCTCCTGCCGCAACCTCTGGGCGCGACAGTCTAGCAGGCGATGCCTGCCCGGCGGGAGCATCGAGTGTACCGTGCCGGGGAGGGCTCAGGGGGCCTCGAGCAGGCTCAGGCGTCCCTTGAGGCGGGACTCGAGTTCGGCCAGCTCCACGGGCGACTCGCTGGGCCAGCCGACGGTGAGCACCACGCCATCGGCGGCGTAGTCCGCCTGCTCGACGGGCACGGCCCGTTCGTCGAACCAGCCGCGGGCCTCGGCCTCGCCGGCGAAATCGACGCGCAGGCGCAACGGGCGGCGCGCCGTGAAGCTCGCCAGCGGCAGGTCCGCCAGCGCCTGCTGCACCGCCCGGGAATAGGCCCGCACCAACCCGCCGGTGCCGAGCTTGGTACCGCCGAAATAGCGGGTGACCACGCAGCCGATCTGGCCGATGCCGCTGCCGTCGAGCACCTGAAACATCGGGCGGCCCGCGGTGCCGCCGGGCTCGCCGTCGTCGGAAAAGCCGATCGCCGTCTGCTCGCCGGGCGGACCGGCGATGAAGGCGCTGCAGTGGTGGCTGGCGTCCGGGTAGTGCGCGCGGGCCGCGTTCAGCAGCCGCTCGAAGGCCGCGCTGTCCGGGGCATGGCACAGCCAGGCGATGAAGCGGCTGCGCTCGATCTCGATCTCGTGGCGATGCACCGCATCGGGTGCGAGGTCGGGAATCGGATACGCCATCAGGCGGCGACCTCCGAGCGGCGCATCACGCCCATCACCAGCCCCAGGACCTGGATGTCGTCGTTCTTCAGGTAGATCGGCGGCATGGCGGCGTTGGCCGGCTGCAGGCGCACCCCGCGTTTCTCGATGTAGAGCTTCTTGAGGGTGACCTCCTGATCGTTGATCAGCACCACGGCGGTCTCGCCGTTCTCGGCGCTCTCCTGGCGCTCGATGATGATGATGTCGCCGTCGTGGATGTTGCAGTCGATCATCGAGTTGCCGCGCACCCGCAGGGCGTAGGTGTTGCGGCGCACCATGCGCGCGGGAATCGACACGCTGTCGCGATCGGGGCAGGCCTCGATCGGCAGCCCGGCGGCGACCTGGCCGAGCAGCGGCACCTCGACCAGGTCGGTGGCGTCGACCGCCTCCCAGGCGCCGTCGTTGAGGGGCAGGTTGGGCAGGCGTTGCAGGTAGTGCGGCTGGGCGGACTGCATGACCGTCTCCATCGGCTGCGACGTGGGGCCGGGCCAACGCCGGTACTGGCGCGGATGCCCGGGGGCCAGAGCATCATAGCAAGCGCGGCAGGGGCGGCAAACGCCGCTTCGCGGCTGGCTGCCAACGGCGCTTTCGGGGTAAAGTGCCCGGCGAATTCGTGCGGGAGGACGCCGTGACATTTCGTCTCGAGGCCCGGGGGCTGGCCTGCGAACGCGACGATCGCTGGCTGTTTCGCGATCTCGATCTCGGCGTCGGCCCCGGGGATGTGGTCCGGATCGAGGGACCCAACGGCAGCGGCAAGACCTCGCTGCTCAAGCTGCTCGCCGGCCAGCTGCCGCTGCAGGCCGGCGAGCTGCACTGGAACGGCGTGTCGCTGCGCCGGGCCCGTCCGGCCTTTCTCGCCAACCTGCTCTATCTGGGCCATGCCCCGGGCATCAAGCCGGCGTTGAATGCGCTCGAGAACCTCGCCTGGTATCAGGCCCTGCACGGCGAATCCGGCAGTCACCGGGCGCGCCTGGCCGCGCTCGAGGTCCTGGGGCTGGCCGGCTTCGAGGAGGTGCCGGCGGCCCAGCTCTCCGCCGGGCAGCAGCGGCGCATCGCCCTGGCGCGGCTGACGCTCTCGCCGCGCCTGCTGTGGATTCTCGACGAACCGTTCACGGCCATCGATCGCCAGGGCGTGGCGGCGCTCGAGGACGCCCTGTGGAACCATGCGGCGGCCGGCGGCGCGGTGCTGCTGACCACCCATCATGAACTGCACGCGCGCGGGGCGCTGACCCGCGTGGACCTGAGCAAGGCGGGCGACTGATGCAACCCCGAACCTCCGTCGCCGGCCTGGGGCCGGCCCTGCTGGCGACGCTGCGCCGGGACCTGACCGTGGCGCTGCGTCGCCGCGGTGACCTGGTCAATCCGCCGGCCTTCTTCGCCCTGGTCATCACGCTGTTTCCGCTGGGTATCTCGCCGGCGCCCGAGCAGCTCGCCGCCATCGCCCCCGGGCTGCTGTGGGTGGCGGCGCTGCTGGCCACCCAGCTCTCTCTGGATGCCCTGTTTCGCGGCGATCACGAGGACGGCAGCCTCGAGCAGCTGCTGCTCGCGCCCCAGCCGCTGGCGGCGCTGGTGCTGGCCAAGGTGGCGGTGCACTGGCTGCTGACCGGGCTGCCTCTGGCGCTGATGGCACCATTGCTGGGCTTGCTGCTGTCACTGCCGTCGGGCAGTTACGGCGTGCTGGCGGTCTCGCTGGCGCTGGGCAGTGCCACGCTCAGCCTGATCGGGGCGATTGGTGCGGCACTGACCGTGGGCCTGGCGCGGGGCAGCGTGCTACTGTCGCTGCTGGTGTTGCCGCTGACCATCCCGGTGCTGATCTTCGGCGCCGGCGCCGTCCAGGCCGCGGCGCTGGGCGGGGATTTCGCGCCGCCCCTGGCGATGCTGGGCGCGCAGCTGGCCCTGGCGTTGATGCTGGCGCCCTGGGCGATCGCCGGCGCACTGCGCATCAGTATTCACGGTTAGGCCGGTTGCCCGGGGCGAGGCAAGGGGAGCCGCCAGTCGAGTGACCCATCAGGAATCCGACGTACGAGGACAAGGCATGTCATATCGAACCCCCGCGCTGTGGCTGGCGGGTGCCGGCCTGGCCGTCGCTCTGGGAGGCGGCGCGCTGGTCGTCTTCGGCGGCTATTACAATGTTGCCGCCAGCGATGAGCATACAGCCCCCGTCGAGTGGCTGCTGCACACGACGATGGAGAATTCGGTGGCCCGGCGGGCCGAGGGGATCGACGTGCCCGATCTCGACGATCCCGAGTCCATCGCCCGCGGGGCCGCGTCCTACGAGGCCATGTGCAGTGCCTGCCACCTGCGGCCCGGCATGGAAGATACCGTGCTGCGTACCGGCATGAATCCGCTGCCGCCGGATCTGACGCAAGGCTCCCACCTGTCTCCCGCCGAGCAGTTCTGGGTCATCAAGAACGGTATCAAGATGTCGGGGATGCCGGCCTGGGGCGCTTCGCATGACGATGAAGCGCTGTGGGAGCTGACGGCCTTTCTGCAACAGCTTCCCGGCATGAGCGATGCGCGTTATGACACGCTGGTGAAGGGGCCGGAGCGGGAAAGCGATACGTCACACCCGGCGACCGGGGGCGACGGGCATGACCACGAGCATGGTGAAATGAGCGCCATGATGGGCGAGCCGGAAACCGGCACCGGAACGGATGACGGGCACGATCATACACATGGCGACGACAATCACACCGGCGAGAATGCCCCGATGCCCGACGAGGCCGCGACACACCACCAGGAGGATGAGCCGCACGCCCATTGAGCGGTTTCCGGCGTGATGGCCTGACGCGAGGGTTTCGACTGATGAACACAATGACACGCTGGCTGCACGGTTTTACCTCGCCCAGGACCTTCTACGCCGTCGCCGGGCGCTGTCAGCCGTGGCTGTGGGCGCTGGCGATCCTGCTGCTGGGCGCGGGCACCGTCTGGGCGCTGCTCTTCGCGCCTGCCGACTACCAGCAGGGTGACAGCTTTCGCATCCTTTACGTGCACGTGCCGGCGGCGATCCTCGCCCAGTCGTGCTTCGTGCTGATGGCTGTGGCCGGGGCGATCTTCCTGGTCTGGCGCATCAAGCTCGCCGACATGGTGGCCACGGTGATCGCGCCGTTCGGCGCGGCCATGACCGGCGTGGCGCTGTTCTCCGGCTCGGTGTGGGGCGTGCCCACCTGGGGCACCTGGTGGGTGTGGGATGCGCGGTTGACCTCGATGCTGATCCAGCTGTTTCTCTACCTGGGGGTCATTGCGCTGCGCGGCGCCTTCGCCAGCCGCGACGGCGGCGCCCGGGCGGCGTCGCTGCTGACCCTGGTGGGGGTGGTCAACATCCCCATCATCAAGTACTCGGTGGACTGGTGGAACACCCTGCACCAGCCGGCGACCTTCACGCTCACCGAGCGCCCGGCGATGCCCGCCGAGATGTGGCTGCCGCTGGCCGTGATGGTGCTCGGCTTCTACGCCTACTTCGTCGCGCTGACGCTGACCCGCACCCGCAGCGAGATCCTACGTCGCGAGGGACGCAAGCGCTGGGTACTCGAGCTGGGCCGTTGATCGGGGTGGTCGCTGCCAGCCATGGTCGGTCTGGGCTTGATCTAAAGTGGCGACAATGGTTGTATACACTTTGAAGCCGATAAGTGTATACACTTGTGGTATTCGGCACCTGTCACTCCTGACCCGCGCGATCGCACCGCGAGAGAACCATGGCCTTCGAGTCGCTGAACGCATTCCTGAACATGGGGGGGTACGCCCCATATGTCTGGCCCGCCTGGGGTGTGACCCTGGCGGTGTTGATCGGCGGCGGCCTGCAGGCCGTGGTCGAGCATCGTCGCCGACTGCGCGATCTGCGCCGTCGGCAGCGGCGCGCGGCGGCGGACGCCTCCCGGGAAGGCTCCCATGACGCCCGCGCGTAAGCGTCGCCTGGGCGTGCTGCTGGCGCTGGTGGTCCTGGCGGCGGTGGCCGCCGGCCTGCTGGGCTATGCCCTGCGCAGCAACATCAACCTGTTCTTCAGCCCATCGCAGGTCGCCGCGGGCGAGGCGCCGGCCGGCCGCCAGATCCGCGCCGGGGGCATGGTCGAGAAGGGCAGCGTGGTGCGCGATGCCGACAGCCTGGCCGTGACCTTCACGGTGACCGACTTCAAGGCCTCGCTCGAGATCGCCTACCAGGGCATCCTGCCCGACCTGTTCCGCGAGGGGCAGGGCGTGGTGGTGGTCGGCCGGCTGGCCGAGGACGGTATCCTGCATGCCGACCAGGTGCTGGCCAAGCACGACGAGAACTACATGCCGCCGGAGGTCGCCGAGGCCCTCGAGGCGGCCGGCAAGTCACCCGCCGACTATCGGCGCACCGAGTAGCCCGGAGCCGCCGCATGCTCGTCCCCTTCATTCCCGAAGTCGGCCATTTCGCCCTGATCCTGGCGCTGATGATGGCGCTGGTCCAGGCCGTCGTGCCGCTGGCCGGGGCGGCCACCCGGCGCCCGCTGTGGATGGCCTATGCCCGGCCCATGGCGCTGGGGCAGTTCGCCTTCCTGCTGGTGGCGTTCGCCAGCCTCATGGCGAGCTTCCTGCTCGACGACTTCAGCGTCGCCTACGTCGCCAACAACGCCAACTCGCAGCTGCCCTGGTACTACAAGGCCACCGCGGTGTGGGGCAGCCACGAGGGCTCGATGCTGCTGTGGTGCCTGATGCTGGCCGGCTGGGGCTGTGCCGTAGCGGGGTTTTCCCGGCGCCTGCCCACGGGCCTGGTGGCGCGCGCGCTGGGCGTGATGGGGCTGATCGGCAGTGGATTCCTGCTGTTCGTGCTGCTCACCTCCAATCCCTTCACGCGGCTGCTGCCCAACGCGCCCGGCGAAGGCGCCGATCTCAACCCGCTGCTCCAGGATATCGGCCTGATCATTCACCCGCCGATGCTCTACATGGGCTACGTGGGCTTCTCGGTGGTCTTCGCCTTCGCCATCGCCGCGCTGCTCGAGGGCCGAGTCGACGCCGCCTGGACCCGCTGGGCACGGCCCTGGACCAACGTCGCCTGGGCGTTTCTCACCGTGGGTATCGCGCTGGGCAGCTGGTGGGCCTACTACGAGCTGGGCTGGGGCGGCTGGTGGTTCTGGGACCCGGTGGAGAACGCCTCGCTGCTGCCCTGGCTGGCCGGCACCGCGCTGCTGCATTCGCTGGCGGTGACCGAGAAGCGCGGCAGCTTCAAGAGCTGGACGGTGCTGCTGGCGATCTTCACCTTCTCGCTGTCACTGCTGGGCACCTTCCTGGTGCGTTCCGGGGTGCTCACCTCGGTGCACGCCTTCGCCAACGACCCGACACGCGGCGCCTTCATCCTGATCCTGCTGGGGCTGACCGTGGGCGGTGCGCTGACCCTGTTCGCCCTGCGCGCGCCGCGGGTTTCCCAGGCCGTCACCTTCGGCTGGCTGTCCCGCGATGCGCTGCTGATGGTCAACAACATCCTGCTGGTGGTGATGACCGTCACGGTCCTGCTGGGCACGCTCTACCCGCTGGTTCTCGACGCCCTGGGGCTGGGCAAGGTGAGTGTCGGCCCGCCGTACTTCAACGCCCTGTTCGTGCCGCTGACGGCGCTTTTGTGCCTGTTCATGGGGCTGGGGCCGGTGGCGCGCTGGAAGCGCATGCCGGCTCGCGAGCTGGGGCGGCGGCTGGCCGTGGCGGGGCTGGGTGCCGTGGTGCTCGCCGCGCTGGCGCCGCTCGTCTATCACGGCCGCTGGGACCCCGGGGTGTCGCTGGGGCTGGTGCTGGCCTTCTGGCTGGTGCTGTCGCTGGCCCGCGATCTGGTCGACAAGCTGCGCCACGCCCGCTCGCCGGGTGCCGGGCTGCGCCGGCTGACGCCGGCCTACTGGGGCATGCAGCTCGGCCACCTGGGCCTTGCGGTGACCATCGTCGGGGTGACGGTGGTCTCGAACTACAACGTCGAGCGCAATGTGCGAATGGCGGTCGGTGACCGGGTCGAGGTCGCCGGCTACACTTTCGCCCTGCGCTCGCTGGGCAAGCGGCGCGGGCCCAACTACGTCGCCGACGTCGCGACCCTGGACGTCAGTCGCGACGGCGAGAGGCGGTTCACCCTGCATCCCGAGAAGCGTCTCTACCTGGCGCGGCGCATGCCGATGACCGACGTCGCCCTGCGCCCGGGCCTGCTGCGGGATCTCTACGTGGCGATGGGCGAGGACCTGGGCGACGGCGCCTGGGCGCTGCGCATCCAGTACAAGCCGTTCGTGCGCTGGCTGTGGCTGGGGGCGGCGCTGATGGCCGCCGGGGGCGTGCTGGCGGTGGCGGATCGCCGCTATCGTCGCGGTCGCGAGGCATCACGGCGCAACGACGAGGTGACGGCATCATGAAACGACGCCTGCTGCTGCTGATCCCGCTGGCGCTGTTCGCGGGGCTGGCGGCCTTTCTCTATCGCGGCCTGGCGCTCGACCCCGGCGGTCGCGAGTCGGCGCTGGTCGGCCGTGAATTTCCGGCCTTCTCGCTGGCGACCGTCGCCGACCCGGCGGTTCGCCGCGATGCCTCGCTGCTCGAGGGCGAAGTCACGCTCGTCAATGTCTGGGGGGCCTGGTGCCCGACCTGCCGCGAGGAGATGCCGCAGCTGCTGACGCTCGCCGAGCGGGGCGTGCGTCTGGTGGGCGTCGACTACAAGGACACCCGGGACGCGGCCACGGACTTCTTGACCACGTTCGGCGATCCCTTTGCCGTCAACCTGTTCGACCCGGCGGGCTCGCTGGGCTTCGATCTCGGTGTCTACGGGGCGCCGGAGAGCTTCCTGGTCGACCGCGACGGCATCATTCGCTACCACCACACGGGCTATATCCGGCCCGAGGATGTCGAGCAGGTGATCCTGCCCCGGGTGCAACGATGGCGCAACGACTGATCCGGGCGGTGCTGCTGGTGGCGCTGCTGGGCATGGCCGCGGCGGCCTCGGCGACCATCGAGGTGCGTGACTTCGACGACCCGCAGCTCGCCCGGCGCTACACGACGCTGACCCATCAGCTGCGCTGCCCCAAGTGCCAGAACGAGACCATCGCCGCCTCCGCCTCGCCGATCGCCGCGGACATGCGCGAACGCGTCGCCGCGATGCTCGAGGCCGGGCGCAGCGACCGCGAGATCCAGGATTTCCTCGTGCAGCGCTTCGGTGAATATGTGCTGTACCGCCCGCGCTTGTCGCCGCGGACCTGGCTGCTGTGGGGCGGGCCCTTCCTGCTGCTGGTGCTGGGCGGCGGGATTCTGGCCTGGCGGGTGCGGCGCCGGACGACGCCCCGGGCGCTCGATGCCGCGGAGCGCCGGCGACTGGATTCGCTGCTGGACCGCGAGGAACGCTCATGATCGTGCTGTGGCTGCTGCTGAGCCTGATGCTGTTGCCGGCGGTGTGGCTGGTGTGCCGGCCTTTGTGGCGCGCCCGTCTCGACCGGGCGCCTGTCGACGACACTCCCCACATGGCCGAGAACGTGGCGGCCTATCGCCGACGCCTGGCACGGCTCGACGCGGCGCGGCAGCGCGACGAGCTGGACGCCGAGCGCTACGCCGAGGAACGCCTGGCGCTCGAGCGCGGCCTGCTGGACGACACCGGCGAGCACGCGCCGCCGCGCTGGCGTTCGCCGCTCAGCGGCCGCTGGCTGGTGCCCGCCCTGGCCGCGGGGCTGGTGGCGGGTAGCCTGGGCCTCTATCGCCAGGAGGGCGCCGTGGGCGACCTGGCGTTGTACACGGCCATCCAGTCGGTGCGCAATACGCCCGATGCCACGCCCGCGACGCTCGTCGCCCGGCTGGAAGACCAAGCCGAGCGCCAGCCCGACAACCCCAAGGTGTGGCTGACGCTGGCGCCGCTGTATCGCGATGCCGGGCGGCTCGACAGGGCGAGCGCCAGTCTGCGTCGGGCCATCGCGCTGACGGGGCGGCGTCCCGAACTGCTCGCCCGGCGGCGAAGAACTCGATCTGCGCCAGCCGGGCGCACGTTGACCGACAAGGTCCAGTCACTGATCGACGAGACCCTGTCCCGGGATCCGCGTCAGCCGATCGTGCTGGGTCTGCTGGGCGTGGCGGCCTTCGATGGTCAGCACTACGACCGGGCCATCGACTACTGGCGCCGGGCCATGGCCGGTTACGACGATGACGCCGCGGTGGCGGCGCTCAAGCGCGGCATCGCCATCGCCCGGCAGCGCCAGGGCGGGCAGGGCAAGGCGCGCGAGGGCGGCGGCAGCGCCACGAGCCTGCGGATACGCGTCAGTCTGGCCGATGCCCTGCGCGAGCGGGCCGCGCCCGACGACAGTGTGTTCGTGGTCGCGCGCGACGTCGACGGCAAGCTGCCGCCGCTGGCCGTCGAACGGCTGCGGGTGGCGGACCTGCCGCGTACCGTCACCCTCGGCGATGCGGACGCCATGACGCTCCGCGCACGGCTCTCCACCGTCGACCGGGTGCGCCTGGTGGTGCGCGTCTCGAAGCAGGGGCAGGCGGCCCCCCAGCCCGGCGATCTGGTCGGCCGGCTGGGCCCGGTGACACTGGCGGACGATACCCCCGAGCAGGTCCTGCGCATCGATCACATCGTCGAGTGAGCGCTCGCGAACGATCAGCGCTTGGGCCGTGCCGGTCGGTTGGGTAGACTCTGGCCACTTCGACCGTTGGCAACGAGGGCCTCCCGCAGCGCATGCGTCTCAAATCGATCAAGCTGGCCGGCTTCAAATCGTTCGTCGACCCCGTGACCGTGCCCTTCGACGGCAACATGACGGCGATCGTCGGCCCCAACGGCTGCGGCAAGTCCAACGTCATCGATGCGGTGCGCTGGGTGATGGGCGAGTCCTCGGCCAAGACCCTGCGTGGCGAGTCGATGACCGACGTCATCTTCAACGGCTCCACCGGCCGAAAGCCGGTCGGTCAGGCCTCCATCGAGCTGCTCTTCGACAACCGCGACGGCAGCATGGGCGGGCCTTACGCCCAGTACGCCGAGATTGCCGTCAAGCGCCAGGTCAACCGCGACAGCCAGTCCACCTACTTCTTCAACGGCCAGAAGTGCCGCCGCCGCGATATCGCCGACCTGTTCCTGGGCACCGGGCTGGGGCCGCGCTCCTACGCGATCATCGGCCAGGGCATGATCTCGCGGCTGATCGAGGCGCGTCCCGAGGAGCTGCGCTCGACGCTCGAGGAGGCCGCCGGCATCTCCAAGTACAAGGAGCGCCGCCGCGAGACCGAGAATCGCATGCGCCGCACCCAGGAGAACCTCGAACGCCTCGACGACATCCGCGAGGAGCTCGACAAGCAGCTCGAGCGCTTGAAGCGCCAGGCCGAGGCGGCGCGCCGTTACCAGACTCTCAAGCAGGAGGAGCATCGCCTCAAGGGCGAACTGGCGCTGCTGCGCGGTCGTGCCCTGCGTGCGCAGCAGACCGAGCAGGAATCCCGCGTGCGCGAGCTCGAGACCCAGGTCGAGCGCGAGATCCTCGGCCAGCGCGAGTGCGAGACCCGCCTGGAGGAGGCGCGCCTTGAGCACGATCGCCTGGCCGAGCAGCTCGAGGGCCATCAGGCGCGCTTCTACGAGACCGGCGCGGCCATCGCCCGGCTCGAGCAGCGCCTCGAGCACGCCCGCCACCAGGAGCAGCAGCTGGTTCGCGAGATCGAGTCGGCACGGCGCGAGCTGGCCGAGCTGGACCGCCTCGGCGAGTCCGACGGCGAGCGGCTGAGCCAGCTCGACGAACGGCTGGAGACCCTGGGGCCCGAGCAGGAGACGGTGGCCGAGTCGCTGGCCGAGCTGGAAGCCGCCCTGGAGGAAGCCGAGGCCGCCAACGAGGCCGCCCAGGCGGAATGGCAGGACTTTCAGGAGCGCGACAGCCAGGCCGCCCACGAGGCCGAGCGTGCCCAGGACAGCGTGCGCCATCACGAGCAGGCGCTCGAGGCCCGGAGCCGCGAGATCGAGCGCCGCCGCCAGCAGCTGGCCGAGCTGCCCGACGATGCCGCGCTGCGCGAGCGTCGCGAGGAACTCGCCGAACGACTGGCCGACATCGACCTCGAGCTCGAGGCACTGGAGGCCCGGCGCGATGCCCTGCAGGCCGAGCGTGACGCGGGTCGAGAGGCGCTGCGCGCGGCCGAGGCCGAGCGCGAGACCCAGCGCGAGAGCCGCAGCCGCCTGCAGGGCGAGATCGCCTCGCTGGACGCCCTGATCGCCGCCGGCCTCGACGACCAGGACGCCGCGCTGAACGACTGGCTGGCCCGGGAAGGGCTCGAGCGGGCGCCGCGCCTGGCCGAGCGGTTGCAGGTCGCGCCGGGCTGGGAGCGGCTGGTCGCCTGGGTGCTGGGGGCCTGGCTGCACGCGCGACTGCTGCCCGAGCTGCCCCGCGAGGCTCTCGCCCGCGGGCTGGAGAGTGGCGAGCTCGCGCTGATCGCCGCCGACGCCGGGAGCCCGCCACCGGGCACCCTGGCCGAGAAGACGGGGGGCGCCGGCGTGGCCGGCGCGCTGCTGGCGCGGGTGCACTGTGCCGACGATCCGGAGGCCGCCTGGGCCCGCCTGCCCGCGCTGGCCCCCGACGAGAGCGTGATCACCGCCGACGGCCTGTGGCTGGGCCATGGCTGGGCACGGCGTCTCGGCCTCGAGGACGGCGAGGCCGGAGTGATCGCCCAGCGCCAGCGCCGCGAGGCGGCGGGCGAGGAACTCGAGGCGGTCGCCGCGCGGCTCGAGACCTGCGCGCAGCGCCTCGAGGCGTTGCAGGCCCGGGACGCCGAGCTCGAGCAGGCCCTGGAGCAGGTGCGCGTCGGCGAGCGCGAACTGACCGAGCAGCGCCAGCAGACGGCACTGGCCGAGGCGAATCTGGGAACTAAACTGTCCCACGTCGAGGGGCGACATGGGGAACTCGCCGAGGAGATCGCGGGTCTTCAGGAGCAGCGCGAGACACAGGCGCTCGAGCTGGAGAGCGCCCGGGAGCGCTGGCAGGCGGCCATGGAAGCGCTCGAGGCCGGCAGCGAGCGGCGCGAGGCGCTCGACCGGCGCCGCCGCGAGGCCCAGGAGGCGCTGGCGGGGCGCCGTGCCCAGCTGCGTCCCCTGCAGGAGCGCTCACAGCAGCTGGCGCTCGAGGACCAGCGGCTGCGTACCGAACGCGCCGGGTTGCTCGAGCAGCGCGGTCGGGGCGACGAGACCCGCACCCGGCTCGAGGAAAAGTGTGCCGAGCTGGAAGCCGGCCGCGAGACGCTGCGCGAACCGCAGGACGAGGAGCGCGAGCAGCTCGAGGAACTCCTCGACCGCCGCACCCGCGAGGAGCGTGCGCTCAACGCCTGCCGCGACGAGGCCGCGCAGCTCGGCGAGACGCTGCGCGAGACCGAGCTGGCCCGCCAGCAGCACGAGCGCAACCTGGAGGGCATCCGTCAGCGGCTGGAAGAGGGGCGCATGCAGGTGCAGGCGCTCAAGCTCAAGGCCGACGCCCAGGACGAGGCGCTGAGTGAACTGGGGCATCGGGCCGCCGATCTGGAGGCCGCGCTCGATCCCGACGCCACCGAATCGGCCTGGCAGAACCGGCTCGAGACGGTGGGCGAGCGGATTCGCCGGCTGGGCGCCATCAATCTCGCCGCCATCGAGGAGTATGACCAGCAGGCCGAGCGGCGCGACTATCTCGAAGCCCAGCATGCCGAGCTCAGCGAAGCACTGGACACCCTGGAGCGGGCGATTCGCAAGATCGACCAGGAGACCCGCACCCGTTTCAAGGAAACTTTCGAGCGGGTCAACGCCGGTTTCGGCGAGCTTTTTCCACGGGTTTTCGGCGGCGGAACGGCGTGGCTGACGCTGACCGGCGAGGATTTGCTGGAGACGGGCGTGGCGATCATGGCGCGTCCGCCGGGCAAGAAAAACAGCACCATTCATCTGCTTTCCGGTGGGGAAAAGGCGCTGACGGCTCTCTCGCTGGTGTTCGCGATCTTCCAGCTGAACCCGGCGCCGTTCTGCATGCTCGACGAGGTCGATGCGCCACTGGATGATGCCAATGTCGGCCGCTACGCCAAACTGGTCAGGGACATGGCCGAGAGCGTGCAGTTCATCTATATAACGCACAACAAGATCGCCATGGAGGCCGCCGATCGGCTGATGGGGGTCACCATGCAGGAGCCGGGGGTGTCGCGCCTGGTGGCCGTCGGTGTCGAGGAAGCCGCCGAGTTGGCCGAGGCGTGAATCCGATGGTCCGGCGCCCGGCGTTCGACAATCGTGTTTCGCCGGCAGGGAAAAGAAGGGCGATTGAGAGGGCTCCGGGGAAAGCTTGACTTTCCCGTGCAAGTGGCCTTTTTTTTGTCAATCGCGCTATGCTAGTGACGAGGTGAATACCTAGGCATTGCGCCTTATCAAACAGGCAAGACGACCCATGGAACTAAGAGAGTGGTTGATCATCCTGGGGCTGGTTCTGGTGGCGATCATCGTCGTCGATGGCGTGCGCCGCCTACAGCGCCAGCGCAAGGTGCCCCGGCTCGACGAAGTCGAGGACGACGAGCGGGAGAGCGTGGATCCCGAAGAGGCTGCACGCCGGGCCGAAGTCAACTGGGAGCTGCCCAATGGAGGGGCGCGGGTCGTCAGTCCGGCATCGAAGACGACCGTCGAGCCCAAGCCCGATCTCGAACGTCAGGAGCACCCCGGGCCGTCGCGGGTGTTCGCGCGCATGAAGCGCGAGACCGCCGACGCTCGCAAGCCCGGCGCCGAACGGCCGGCCCAGAGTCCGCGTGCCCGGCGCGACGAGGCGGCCGACGCGGAGGCGGGCGACGCGCCCTCGGTGACCATGCCGCTGCATGCCGAACGGGATGACGCCCCGCATCGCGAGGACGCGCCGAAGCGGGCTGCCGAGCCGGCAGGCGAGGAGGCCTCGGCCCGGGCCGGCCGCGACGTGGCCGGCGGTCTGACACGCTCCATGAAGCGTGTGTTCCAGCGCCGCGAGCGGGACGAGGAGGTTCATGAGCCCGCCGACGCCGCGGCTGCGGAGCCGGCCTTCGAGATGCCCGAGGTGATGCCCGAACGCGAGTCGGCGCCCGAGCCCGAGGTCGCGCCGTCCGAGCCCGAGACGCCGGTGGCCGCCAGCGAAGCCGCCGAGGATGCCCCGTTGCGCGATGACGTGGTCACGCCGCACCCGGTGGTCGAGAAGGCGCGCCGTCACCCGGTGAGCGCCCAGCGGGCCCGGGAGGCCCTGGGCCGTGCCGAGGATGTCATCGTCATCAGCGTGATGGCCCGCGACGACGAGGGCTTCGCGGGTACCGACCTGCTGCGGCTGATGCTGGCCTGTGGGCTGCGTTACAGCGATATGGGCATCTTCCTGCGCAACGAGACGGAAGAGGCCGACAGCGCGCTGCAGTTCGCCATGGTCGATGTGGTCAAGCCCGGTACCTTCGAGCTCGAGACGATGGACGACTACGCCACGCCCGGCATCACCTTCCTGATGCCGCTGCCCGGGGCCCGGGATTCCGCCGCCGCCTTCGAGGCGATGGTCGAGACGGCGATGGTGGTGGTGCGCAACCTCGGCGGCGAGCTCAAGGACGAGAACCACAGCGTGATGACCGCCCAGACCGTGGAGTTCGCCCGCCAGCAGGTGCAGGAGTTCGAGCGCCGCCACCGGTTGCACCGTTCCCAGGCCACCTGACGCCGTGCGCCACCGCAACCCGACCCCGTGAGCGATCACGGGGTTTTTCGTTGCCGGATTGCTAGAATGGCGTGCCAGCGGCCCCTTGGCCCTGTTCTTTCGCCATCGACCGGGAATCACCACGCATGACCCAGCCCGACCCGTCACTGCGCGACGAAGTGAACCGTCTGCGCGCTGAACTCGACGATGCCAACTACCGTTACTACGTGCTCGACGCGCCGGAGTTGACCGATGCCGACTACGATCGCCGGCTGCGCCGCCTGCAGGCGATCGAGGCCGATCACCCCGAGCTGGTGACGCCCGATTCGCCCACCCAGCGGGTCGGGGCCAGGCCCGCCGAGGGCTTCCCCGAGGTACGCCACGCGGTGCCCATGCTGTCGCTGGACAACGCCTTCGACGAGGAGGAGCTGGCGGCCTTCGTCAAGCGGGCTGCCGATCGCCTGGAGACCGATCCCGAGGTGCTGGCGTTCTGCTGCGAGCCCAAGCTCGACGGCGCGGCGGTGTCGCTGGTCTACGAACACGGCGAGCTGACCACCGGCGTCACCCGGGGTGACGGCCGCACCGGCGAGGGCATCACCTCCAACCTGCGCACGCTCAAGTCGATCCCGCTGAAGCTGCGCGGCCAGGGCTGGCCCGAGCGGCTGGAGGTGCGTGGGGAAGTCACCATGCGTCACGCCGCCTTCGAGGCGATGAACGACCGGGCGCGGGAATCGGGCGACAAGGTGTTCGCCAATCCGCGCAACGCCGCCGCCGGCAGCCTGCGCCAGCTCGATCCCCGGGTCACCGCCACCCGGCCGCTGGAGTTCACCGCCTACCAGCTCGTGCAGCAGGCGGAAAGCCTCGCCGATATCGATATTCCCGCCCACAGCGAACAGATGGCGCAGCTGCGTGACTGGGGCTTCCGGGTCAACGATCAGCTCAAGGTGGTCCGTGGCGCCGAGGGCGTCATCGACTACTGCCGACGGCTCGGCGAGACGCGCGACGGGCTCGGCTACGATATCGACGGCGCGGTGATCAAGGTCGACGACCTGCGCCTGCAGCGCGAGCTGGGTTTCGTCGCCCGGGCGCCGCGCTGGGCGATCGCCTTCAAGTTCCCCGCCCAGGAGCAGACCACGCGGCTCAACGATGTCGAGTTCCAGGTCGGTCGCACCGGCGCCATCACGCCGGTGGCACGCCTCGAGCCGGTCAGCGTGGCCGGGGTCACGGTGTCCAACGCCACGTTGCACAATGCCGACGAGATCGCCCGCCTGGGGGTGATGATCGGCGACACCGTGGCCATTCGCCGCGCCGGGGATGTGATCCCGCAGGTGGTGCGGGTAATCGAGAGCGAGCGCCCCGCCGATGCCCGCGAGATCGTCTTCCCCGAACGCTGCCCGGTCTGCGACTCGCAGATCGAGCGGTTCGACGGCGAGGCGGTGGCGCGCTGCTCGGGTGGTCTCTACTGCGCCGCCCAGCGCAAGGAGGCGCTCAAGCACTTCGCCTCGCGCCGGGCGCTGGATATCGAGGGGCTGGGCGAGAAGCTGATCGATCAGCTGGTCGAGCGCGACTGGGTCGAGACCCCGGCGGGCCTGTTCGCCCTCGAGGCCGAAGCGCTGGCGGAACTGCCGCGCATGGGCCGGAAATCCTCGGAGAATCTGGTCGCCGCTCTGGAGAAGGCGAAGGCGACGACGCTGCCGCGCTTCATCTTCGCGCTGGGCATCCGCGAGGTGGGCGAGGCCACCGCCGCCGGCCTGGCCCGCCACTTCGGCACCCTCGAGGCGCTGATGGCGGCGGATCGCGAGGCGCTCGAGGCGGTGGAGGACGTCGGCCCCATCGTCGCTGCCCATGTGCATACCTTCTTCCGCCAGCCTCACAACCGCGAGACGATCCAGGCGCTGATCGACGCCGGCGTGCATTGGGAGGAGGCCGAGGTCGAGGCCCGGCCCACGCCGCTGGCCGGGCAGACCTGGGTGCTCACCGGCACTTTGGAGAGCATGACGCGTGACGAGGGCAAGGCGCGCCTGCAGGCGCTGGGTGCCAGGGTCGCCGGCAGCGTGTCGAAGAAGACCGCAGCGCTGGTGGCCGGCGAAGCCGCCGGCAGCAAGCTCAGCAAGGCCGAGGAGCTGGGCGTCGAGGTGCTCGACGAGGCGACCTTCCTGACGCGCCTCGCCGCCTGGGAAAACGGAGAAGCGCCATGAGTGGACGTTTTGTCGAAGTGCCCTACCGCATGCTGCCGGGCGAGACGCTCGATGCTCTGCTCGAGGCGTTCGTCACCCGTCAGGGTTACGACACCACCGACACCGGCGAAGGCATGCGCGGCTGGGTGTCCGAACTCCGGCGTCAGCTGGAGCGCGGCGAGCTGCTCATCGCCCACGACCTGCGCACCGAGACCACCGAGGTGATGACGCTGACCCAATGGCGACGCTTCGGACGCGACCTGGCCGACGATGAAGAAGAGGGCTGAGGCGCTGCCGATACGGGGCATCAATCCAGCCGCTTGCGTAGCCGCGACACCGTCAGCCCCAGCATCAGCAGGGTGAACACGCCGAGCGCCGCCAGCGACGGCCACAGCTCGGCGAGGCCGGCGCCGCGCAGCATGATGCCGCGAATCAGCCGCAGGAAGTGAGTCAGCGGCAGCAGCTCGGCCAGCCAGCGGGCCGCCCGGGGCATGCCGGCGAAGGGGAACATGAAGCCCGAGAGCAGGATCTGCGGCAGGAAGGTGAACACCGCCAGCTGCATGGCCTGGAACTGGCTTCGCGCCAGCGTCGACAGGAAGATGCCCAGCGCCAGGTTGGCGACGATGAACACCAGCGCCGCCGCGTAGAGTGCCGCCGTCGAGCCGCGGATCGGCACGGCGAACAGCACGTCGCCGAGGAGCAGCACCAGGGTGACCTGCACGAGGCCAATGGCGATGAAGGGCACGACCTTGCCCAGGGTCAGTTCCCAGCGTGACAGGGGCGTGGCGATCAGCAGCTCCAGGTTGCCGTTCTCGCGCTCGCGGACCAGGGCGATGGCGGTGAACATCACCAGCGTCATGGTCAGGATGACGCCGATCAGCCCCGGCACGGTGTTGATCGGCGCCCGCCGTTCCGGATTGTAGAAGTTGACCACCTCCACGGGATTGACCCGCCGGGTCCAGCCGGCGTCACCGGCCACCGGGAAGCGGGCCAGCTGGCGGGCGGCGGCCTGCACCACCTGATCGGCCCCGTCGACCATCAGCTGCAGTGCCGGCCGGTCGCCGCGGGCCAGACGCGCCTCCAGGTCGGCGGGTACCACCAGGGCGGCGCTGATGCGCCCGGTGCGCAGCAGCGCCTCGGCGGCCCGGGGCGTGGCGACCCGGTAGCGCAGGTCGAGCACCTGGCTGGCGCCTATCGCGTCGATGATCTCGCGGGAGTGGGCCGTGCCGGCCTGATCGACGACCGCCGCATCCAGCCCGCGGACATCGAGATTGATGGCGTAGCCGAACAGGATCAGCTGCATCACCGGAATCCCCACGATCATCGCGAAGGTCAGCCGGTCGCGCCGCAGCTGGCGCAGCTCCTTGACGATCACGGCCAGCAGGCGGCGCAGGCTCACGGCGACGCCTCGGCGGCCGGTGTGCGGCGGGTGGCGGCGACGAACACGTCCTCGAGACTCGGCGTGTCGGCGCGGGCGCTCGCGCTCAGCCCGGCCTGCTGGAGGGGCCGGGTCAGGGTCTCGGGGGTGGTGCCGGGCACCACCAGCACACGCAGGGCGGTGCCGATCTGGGCCACCGCGATCACCTCGGGCAGCGCCAGCAGCCGTTGCTGGGCCTGGCGCGGCCGGTCGGTGACCACGCGCAGCGGGCTTTCCGGCAGGGCCTCCATCAGCGCCCGGGGGCTGTCGTCGGCGACCAGACGGCCGTGATCGAGAATCGCCAGCCGCGTGCAGCGTTCCGCCTCGTCCATGTAATGGGTCGAGACCAGCAGCGTGGTACCGGCGTCGGCCAGCTCGAACAGCGCCTCCCAGAAGTCGCGCCGCGATTGCGGGTCGACGGCGCTGGTGGGTTCGTCGAGCAGCAGCAGCGCCGGAGCGTGCATGACCGTGGCGGCCAGTGCCAGGCGCTGCTGCTGCCCGCCGCTCAGGGTGCCGGCCAGGCGGTGGCGCAGTTCGCCCAGCGTGTAGCGTGCCATCAGGGCGTCGAGTCGTCGCCCGAGGCCCGCCATCGGCAGGTCGTGCAGCGCCGCCAGAAAGCGCAGGTTCTCGAGGACCGTCAGGTCGCGATACAGCGAAAAGCGCTGGGTCATGTAGCCCAGCTCTCGCTTGAGTCGCTCCGCCGCGCCGGGCAGGGCGTGGCCGAGTACCGTGATATCGCCCGCGCTGGGTGTCAGCAGGCCGCAGAGCATGCGCAACGTGGTCGACTTGCCGGAGCCGTTGGGGCCGAGAAAGCCGTAGACCTCGCCGCGCGACACCTCGAGCGACAGGTCGTCGACGGCCAGGGTCGCGCCGAAGCGCTTGCTCAGCCCGCGGGTGCGGATCACCGACTCAGTGGTCACGGCCGAGCTCCACGCGCACCGGCAGGCCCGCCGCCAGCCGATCGTCAGCCGCGTCGGTCAGGCGGGCCCGGGCAAGGTAGACCAGGCGGCTGGCATCGTCGCCGGCCAGGGCGTAATAGGGGGTGAAGGCCGGCTCGCCGGCCAGGGTCTCCACGCGGGCGGCGAAGGGACGCTCGATGCCCGTGACGTGCACCGTGACCGGGTCGCCCACGGCGAGCGTGGCGCGTCGCTCGGCGGGCACGTAGAAGCGCGCATAGGGCGCGTCGCCCACCAGCAGACTGACCAGGGTAGCGCCTGCCGGCGGCTGGTCGCCGGGGCGGAAGGGCAGGTCGTCGACCCGGCCGTCGCGGGGCGCGGTGACCACCAGGCGGTCACGGTCGATCTGCAGGTCGTCGACATGAGCCTGCGCGGCGTCCACCGCGGCGGCGGCGGCGGCGATGCGTTCCGGCCGCTCCCCCCGCAGCAGCTCCTCGAGCCGGGCGGCAAGGGCGTCGGCCTCGGCCCGGCGCTGGTCGCGTAGCGCCAGCGCCTGATCCAGCTCGGCCGAGGCCAGCGCCCGGCGCTGGAACAGGCGCTGACTGCGCTGATAGTCGCTCTCGGCCAGTGTCTGTGCGGCCCTGGCGCGGGCGAGATCCGCCCGGGCCGCGGCGATCGTCTCGCGGCGCGGGCCCTGCCGGGCTTCCGCCAGGGCGGCACGCGCCTCGTCGAGCTGACCGCGGGCCTGCGCCAGGCGGGCGTCCAGGCGCCGCGGGTCCAGCGTCAGCAGGGGCTGGCCGGCCGTCACCCGCTCGCCTTCCGTCACCAGCCAGCGCTGCACGGGCTCCGAGACTTCCGCCACCCGGGTGATGCGATCCCATTCCAGGGTGCCGGGCACACCCGGTGTCGCCTCGCCGCAGCCGGCAAGGAGAAGCAGGGTGAGGCCGACCCGCACGAGGCGCCACACGTCCCGGCTCGTGCGCGGCCGGTGGCGGGAAAGCGGACAGGAACGACGAGCAATGGGCGTGTGCATGGGGCGACTCTACCCCAGCCGCGCCCCCGCGGTCTTGACGCCAATCACGCGGGAAGGCCGGGCCCGGCACCGGGCTTGCATGTTGCAGCGCAATACACGACTTCCTAGAGTGAAGGGCAGAAACCGTCGCCGTGACGGAACGCATCGCGAGTCGCGGGGTCGATTCGAGGTGTCTCTCGAGCCGAGAGTCTCTCGCCAAGGGCTGCAGGGGGTGAAATGGCACGACCCATGAACATCCTGGTGCTGCAGGGCGGTGGCGCCCTGGGGGCCTATCAGGCGGGTGTCTATCAGGCGCTCAGCGAAGCCGACATCGAGCCCGACTGGGTGGTGGGCACCTCGATCGGCGCCATCAACGGCGCACTGATCGCCGGCAATCGCCGCCAGGACGTGCTCGCCCGGCTGGAAGACTTCTGGACCCGCGTCGCCCAGCCGTCATCGAGTGGCGGCATGGCACTCGAGCACTACGAGACCGAGCTGGCCAAGTTCCTGGCGGTAATGGCCGGCGTGCCGGGGTTCTTCCGCCCGCGGCCGGTCTGGGAGATCCCGCTGGCCCACAACTGGTGGGGCAGCCCGCCGAGCTTCTACGACGTCTCCCCGCTCGAGCGGACCCTGGAGTCGCTGATCGACTTCGAGTTGCTCGGCACCCGCGACTTCCATGACGGCAAGCGCCTGAGTATCGGCGCGGTCAACATCAGTCGTGGCGCGATGCGTTACTTCGACAGTCACGACGAACCGCTCTCGGCACGTCACGTGATGGCCAGCGGCGCGCTGCCGCCGGCCTTCCCGCCGGTCTGGATCGACGGCGAGGCCTACTGGGACGGTGGCCTGTGCTCCAATACGCCGATGGACTACGTGCTCGAAAGCGAGCGGCCGGGCAGCGACATGGCGGTCAACTGCTACGTGATCGACCTATGGAGCCCGCGCGGTCCGGTGCCCGAAACTATCACCGACGCCATGCTCCGCGAGAAGGATATCCAGTATGCCACCCGGGCCGGGCATAATCTGCACTTCCTCAAGGAGGTCAACCGCCTGCGCGACGCATTGCGCAAGCTGGGCAAGCACTTGCCCGACGATGCCCGCAATGACGACGAGGTCGCTGCCCTGTTGGGGCTTGCCCGCCAGTCACCGGTCAACATCGTGCGGCTGCTGGCCCCGGCCCGCGAGGCGGAGACCGCCCAGAAGGATATCGACTTCTCCTATTCGACTATCATGGAGCGCTGGCGTGCCGGATATCATGACATGAAAGGGGCGCTGGAGATCTGCCCTTGTCAGCGCGACCCGGTCAGCGACGAGATCGGCGCCAACGTCTGCAGTTATCGCTGCAACCTGGAAGGCCACCTCGAGGACCTGACCGATGTACCGTTCGAATGACGCGGCCGGCCGCGTCGCGATGGGTTAACCAAGGAGGAAAGCCAGCATGTCACAACATCCCGCACAGGACCGTATCAAGGACAAGGTGGCGCTGATCACCGGCGCCGCCAGCGGCATCGGCAAGCAGATCGCCACGCTGTTCGCCCGGCAGGGCGCCAAGGTGGTGATCCTCGACCTCGATCGCGAGGCCGCCCAGGCTACCGCCCGTGAGCTGACCGAGCAGGGCGGCACGGCGCTGGGGGTAGGCGCCGACGTCACCGACGAGCAGCAGGTCGAGGACGCCTTCAAGGAGGCGCTCGACGCCTACGGACGGCTCGATGTAATGGTTGCCAACGCCGGCTCGCAGCACGTCGAGCCGATCCACAAGCTGTCCTACGACAACTGGAAGAAGGTCACCAATATCCAGCTCGACGGCAGCTTCCTGTCGACCCGTGCGGCCTTCCGCCAGATGATGACCCAGGATGGCGGCGGCTGCCTGCTCTACATGGGCTCGGTGCACTCCCACGAAGCCTCGGCGATGAAGTCGCCCTATGTCACCGCCAAGCACGGCCTGCTGGGGCTGTGCCGGACCATGGCCAAGGAGGGCGCCGAGTACGGCATCCGCGCCAACGTGATCTGCCCGGGCTACGTGAAGACCCCGCTGGTGGAGAAGCAGATCCCCGACCAGGCCCGCGAGCACGGCATGAGCGAGGACGAGGTGGTCGAGAAGGTGTTCCTCAAGGACACCGTCGACAAGGAGTTCACCACCGTCGAGGACGTCGCCGAGACCGCGCTCTACCTGGCGACCTTCCCCTCCAACGCGCTCACCGGCCAGTCGATCGTGGTCAGCCACGGCTGGTTCATGCAGTAGCCGCGCCACGCATCAGTTCGGCGATCAACCGCCGCCCCGGGTGCAGGTGGTCGACCAGTTCGCGGGGCAGCGGTGCCGGTTCGTCGCAGATCCGCGAGGCGATCAGTTCGGCGCACAGCGGCGCGCTGGAAAGCCCCCGCGAGCCGTGGGCGGCACTGATCCAAAGCCCCGGATGATGGTGGCCCGGCGTCTCCGGCACGCGCCGCCGGGCGTCCTTGGCCAGCGCGGCATAGTCATGCCGCCAGGCCGGCGCGTCGGGCAGCGGGCCGGCGTAGGGCGTCTTGTCGGGGCTGGCGGCGCGCACCGCCGCGCGGCCGTGAAGACGTGCCGGATCGAGATCGACCCCGGCGTCGCGCAATGCGGCGACATAGCCTGGCAGGGTGCGTTCCAGCTCGGCCAGATTGGCGGCGTGGTCGGCCTCGCTCGGCGCGGCGTCGGCGACGTTGGGATGAAAGGTGGCGCCGAAGGTCAGGACGTTATCCACCGGCGGCGACACATAGCCGCCGGCGCAGACCACCCGTTGCGGGCGTGGCGCCGAGTCGGGCAGGGCGACGCTCGTGACCTGGCCGCGGATCGCCTGCAGCGGCAGCCCGGTGCTCTGGGCGAAGCGGTTGGCCCGGGTCGCGGCGGCGATCACCACCTGATCGGCGACGAGCGTGTCGCCGTCGGCGAGCCTCAGCGCCCAGCCGCCGTCGACCGCGTCGAGGGCCGTCACCTCGCCGCGCCGGACAGCGATTCCCGGCGTGTCCGCCAGCCGCCGGCACAGCGCCGCCGGGTCCACCCAGCCCGCCTGGGGATAATCCAGCCCGCCCGCGTCCAGCGGCCAGCCGGCAAGCGCACCGGCCTCGTCGGCATCGATGCCCCTCACCACCGCCCCGGGCAATGGATGATGGTCGAGGAAGCGTCGCTGGCGGCGGGCCTCGCGCTCGCCAGTGACGCGTTGCAGGACGCCGCAGTCCTGCCATAGCGTGCGCGCCGGGTCGAGTGTCTCGAGACAGCGGCGGCTGTGCAGCAGCCCCGCCAGGTAGAAACGGCTCTGGGCGTTGGTCTCGGCGGCCAGCTTGACGTAGAGGGCCCCCTGGCGGTTGCCGGAGGCGCCGGCGGCGGGGCCCGCGCGGTCGACCAGCGTCACCGTCACGCCGCGTCGTGCCAGGGCGTGGGCGACGCTGGTGCCGGCCAGCCCGGCGCCGATCACCGCGACATGCCTGGTCGGGTGCGGGGCGGGCGGCGTGAACCAGGGGCGTGCGCGCCGCGAGTCATCCACCGGCGGTTGCGCCAGTTCGGCGACGAGCATCTCGCGCTTGCGCCCGAAGCCGGGCACCTTGCGCCAGGCGAAGCCGGCCGCCCTGAAGCCGCGCTTGACCACCCCGGCACAGGTGAAGGTCGCCGCGCTGGCGCCGGGACGGCTGGCCGCGGCCATCGCCGCGAACAGCTCGGGCTGCCACATCTCGGGGTTCTTGCCGGGGGCGAAACCGTCGAGGAACCAGGCATCGACCCGGCCGTCGAGCTGGTGGAGCATCTGTGTGCTATCGCCGAAGTGCAGGTCCAGGATCACTCGGTCGTCCAGCCACAGCCGGTGCACGCCGGCGACCGGTGGCGGCCACTGGTCCAGCAGGCGCCGCGCCGGCGCGGCGAACGCCGGCCAGGCGGCGAGCGCCCGGGCCAGGTCGTCGCGGCCGAGCGGGAAGCGCTCGGTGGAGACGATATGCAGTCGTGCGTCGGGCGGGGCATGCTCGGTGAAGCAGGCCCAGGCACAGAGCACGTTGAGCCCGGTGCCGAAGCCGGTCTCGCCGATCACGAAGGGGCGCGTCTCGTGCCAGGCGGCGAATCGTTCGGGCAGGCGATTGGCACGGATGAACACATGCTCGGTCTCGGCGCGGCCGTCGTGGCGCGAGAAGTAGACGTCGTCGAAGGCGGTCGAGTGCGGCGAGAGCCGGTCGGTCTCGTCGCGGCGCCAGTCGAGGGCGGGCGTGTCGAGACCGGTCAGGGGCGGCAGGGCCGAATTGGACGGGGTAGACAATGATGAAGCTCCGGCGGCGTCAGGATATTGATCAAATTTTACCCGATCGTGGCAGGGCAGCGAACGCCATGGGGTGGCGCAAGGCGTCCGCGGGGTTTTCACAGAGTTTTCCACAGCTCCTGTGCATGAACGCCGGCTGTGGACGAGCAGCGAGAACCGATTGACCGTCGCGGCTATTCAGCTCGGCGGGGCCGGCGGGACGACGCCGTGGGCCTTCGGGCCTGGCGGCCGTCGCGATAGCCATTGGCGATGCGCCGCTGGATCGCTCCGGGAGAGAAGTCGGCCGGCCCGCCGCCGTCATTGGCATCATGATTGCCGATCACCCACAGCCGGTCGATATGACGGTAGGCGAGCAGGCGGCGATAGGCGGAGCGCCGGCGTAGCGGGCTGTCCGCGGGCAGGGCGGCTTCCATCTCCTCGACGAGCTCGATCAGGTCGTTGATCCGGCGCAGCAGCTTCAGGTCCAGCTTGAGCTTGCTGGCGAAGTTGATCTCGAACGCGCGCTCCACGACGTCGAGGAACTGTTCGGGCGCCGGGGCTCGTTGGCGGAAGGCATCGATGACGATCAGCTCGCGCTGTACCTCGGCATCGCCGGGCGCCAGTGATTCGAGGGCATCGATCGCCGAGCGCAGCGGGGTATTGGAAACCAGGCCACCGTCCCAGTAGCCATGGCCGTGGAGCCGTGTCGCCGGGAAGCCGGGCGGCAGGCTGGCGCTGGCCAGGATATGTTCCAGCATCAGGCCGTGGCGGTTGTCGAACTCGACGAGCTCGCCGCTTTCCACGTCCACCGCGGTGACGGTCACCCGGATACGACTGGCGTTCAGGCGCTCCAGGTCGATCCAGCGTGCCAACGACTCGCGTAGTGGTGTGGTGTCATAGACGTGGGTGGCGAGCCAGGGCGCGGTCAGCCAGGCAGGATCGAGCCGATACATGGCCGGGTTGCCGAACAGGCCCTGGTTGGCCTGGAGCGTGTCGGGCACCAGCGGCGCCGGGGTCAACGACAGCTGGTCCCACATTGCCTGCAGCGTGGTGATCGGCTCGCCACGGGCGCCCACCAGCACCGCTGCGGTAATGGCGCCGATCGACACGCCCGAGACGGCGTCCAGCCGGAAGTCCTGACGTTCGTGGAGCGCCTTGAGGACGCCGAACTCATAGGCACCCAGCGCGCCGCCGCCCTGCAGGGCGAGCGCCGTCAGGCGACGGCTCATGAGGTGCCGCCGGCGGCGATCCAGCGGGCGATCGGCGGCCAGTACTCGCTGAGCGTGCGGTGACCCATGAACAGGCCGATGTGGCCGCCCGGGGCGAGTGCCCGGGTCACCGCGCCGGGGGCGCTGCCGAGCAGGGTCTCGGCGGCGAACACCTGCTCGCGGGTGGTGATGTCGTCTTCCTCGCCGGCCAGCAGGTAGGCGGGGCAGGTGACGTCGGCGAGCGCCAGGCGTCGGCCCAGCCCGACGAAGCGGCCGCGGGCCAGGCGGTTTTCCTTGAACAGCTCGGTGATCGCCTGCAGGTACCAGCGCCCGGGCAGATCGAGCGGATTTTCATACCAGCGCGAGAAGGCCTCCTGCTTGGCCAGGTAGACGGGGTCCTCGATGTGCTCGTAGAGCTCCAGGTACTTGTCGATGTACTGCCTGTCCGGGTGCATGTTCTTCCAGCCCTGGAGCATGAACTCGCCGCGCATCAGCCCGTCGCCGAGCGCCACCAGATGCTCGTAGAAGGCGAGCGGCAGCTGTTCGACCATGCGCTTGATGGGGCCGTCGCCGGCGGCGGTGTCGATCGGCGAACCGGCCAGCACCAGGGTAGCGACGCGGGACGGGTAGCGGGCGGCGTACATCGCCGCCATCCAGCCACCCTGGCACAGCCCGACCAGATTGACCCGGCCGCCCAGCTCGTCGATGCAGACGTTGAGTTCGGCCAGGTAGATGTCGATGTCGTAGTCCTTCATTGCCGGCGTGGCGCTGTGCCAGTCGGTCACCAGCACTCGCGACAGGCCGCTGTCCAGCAGCGTCTCGACCAGGCTCTGGCCAGGTTGGTAGTCGGCGATGGTGGCGTGGTGGCCGGCGTAGGGAGCGATGACCAGGGTGGGCGTCTCGTCCGCGTCGGCCTCGTCGGGCGAGAAGTCGCGCAGCGTCAGGGTGTGCAACACCAGGCGCGGGCGATTCGGCGTGACGAACTCCGGCGGCGGGCCGTGATCGATCGCCGCGGTCTCGGCGAGGAACTTGAGGTTGTCATTGAACAGTCGCCACTCCTCCTCGGCCAGCGTCGCCGCGGCAGTGAACGGCCAGAAGAGGGGAACGCTGTTCTCGGCGAGCGCGTGGTGGCTGGTCTTGGTGGATCGAGTCATCATGTTTCCCGGTAATCAGGCCTGACGGACGTAGCAGCCCGGGGCATCGGCCAGCGGTGGATAACCCTCGGCGCCGAGGGTCGGCGGAGCGACGTCACCGGTGGAGCGTGCCGCCAGCCAGGCCTGCCAGGCCGGCCACCAGGAGCCTTCCCGAGTGGCGACGGTCTGCCGCCAGGTGTCCGGGTCGACGTAGGGCTCGTCGTCGCGATAGGTGTGCATCTGGTAGCGCCGGTGCGGGTGCCCGGGTTCGCTGACGATGCCGGCATTATGCCCGCCGCTGGTGAGCAGGAAGGTCACCTCGCTGGCGTCGCCGAGGAGATGGATCTTGTACACCGAGCGCCAGGGCGCGACATGATCCTTGAGGGTGGCCACCGCGAAGATCGGCACGCGGATGTCGCTGAGCGCCACCGGACGGTCGTCCACCGTGTAGCGCCCGGTGGCCAGCTGGTTGTCGAGGAACAGCCGCCGCAGGTACTCCGAATGCATGCGGTAGGGCATGCGGGTGAGATCGGCGTTCCAGGCCATCAGGTCGTTCATCGGCTGGCGCTCGCCGAGCAGGTAGTCGTGCACCACCCGCGACCAGATCAGGTCGTTGGAACGCAGCAGCTGGAACGCGCCGGCCATCTGGGAGCCATCCAGATAGCCCTGGTCCCACATCATGTTTTCCAGGTAGGCGACCTCGCTGTCGCTGATGAACAGCATCAGCTCGCCGGCCTCGGTGAAGTCGACCTGGGTGGCCAGGGTGGTCAGCGAGGCGAGGCGCTCGTCGCCGTCGCGGGCCATCGCCGCCGCGGCGATCGACAGCAGGGTGCCGCCCAGGCAGTAACCCACGGCATGGATACGCCGTTCGGGAACGATCGCGCCGATCGCCTCCAGCGCGGCCATCGGCCCCAGGCGGCGGTAGTCGTCCATGCCCAGGTCGCGATCCGCCGAGGTGGGGTTGCGCCAGGAGATCATGAACACCGTGTGGCCCTGGTCGACCAGGTAGCGTACCAGCGAGTTTTTCGGGGACAGGTCGAGAATGTAGTACTTCATGATCCACGCCGGTACGAACAGCACCGGCTCGGCCTTCACGGTTCGCGTCGTCGGGGAGTACTGGATCAGTTCGATCAGGTGGTTGCGATAGACCACCTTGCCGGGGGTAATCGCCAGATTCTCGCCGACCCGGAACGCCTCGCTGCCCACCGGGGGGCGCCCGGTGAGACGCCGCTCGGCATCCTCGACGAGATTCTGCCAGCCGCGCATCAGGTTCATGCCGCCCTGTTGCAGGGTCGTCCGGGTCACCTCGGGGTTCAGCCAGGGGATGTTCGAGGGCGACCAGCGATCGAGCAGCTGGCGGGCGATGAACGAGACCACGCGCTCGGTTTCCGGCGAGAGGCCGTCGATGTCGGTGGTGGCGTTGTGCCATAGCTGCTGGTTGAGCAGGAACCCCTGATAGACCAGGTTGTAGGGCCATTGCGACCAGCCGGGATCGCTGAAGCGCTTGTCCTGGGGCAGCGGATCGATGCAGGGGGCGACATCGTCGCGGGTGCCCAGTTGACCGGCGTGGGCGGCGAGACGCGTGAGCTTGCGCAGCGCCTTTTCCTGCAGCTCGAGCTGTTTGCCCGGGGACAGCGCCAGGTGGCTGAGCCACTCGAAGTAGCTGCTCGCCAGGCCTGCCGGGCTGATGCCGAAGGTCAGCCGTGCCAGGTTGGCCTTGAAGGCGCGATCCAGTGCCCGCGCCGTGTAGTAGCCGGGACCGGGCGGCACCGCCATCGGCGAGAACGTCGGTATCGGACGATTCGGCGTATCGAGTGTCGGTGCGTCGGCGGTAACGAAGGAGCGAGCATCATCGTTCATGGCAGCCTCCCAGCCTCGGGGTGAGACGTTCAGCATAGATAGCCCGCTAATCTGGACACAATGGCCGACACGGTCGTCCGACGGTTTGTCTGATCTGGGTCAGTACGGCGAGGGGCGGCGGGGCATGAAGAGGCCGGTTTGCCGGCGACCGTGGCCGCCGGTGAGGGGAGGGGTCAGGGCAGGACCTTCTTGAACGGCTTGACGCTGACCCGGGCATAGACGCCGGCGATCACGTAAGGGTCGGCGTCGGCCCAGGCCTGGGCCTCGTCGAGGCTGTCGAATTCGGCGACCACCAGGCTGCCCGACATGCCGGCCTCGCCCGGGTCGTCGGCGTCGATCGCCGGGTGGGGGCCGGCGAGGACCAGGCGACCCTCGTCGCGCAGCGTCTCGAGCCGGGCCACATGGTCGGGACGGGCCGACTTGCGCTTTTCCAGGCTGTCCTTGATGTCCTCGCTGAGAATGGCGTAGAGCATGGGCGTGAAACCTCCGTGCAGGTTGGGGATGCCTCAGCGGTCGGAACCGCCGGGTGTCGCGGTCAGGTGGCGGCTCAGGTAGACCCCCTGGGCGAGGATGAACGCCAGGGTCAGGCCGAGCATGCCGAACAGCTTGAAGTCGACCCAGGTGGCCTCGTCGAAGGTCTTGAAGACGTAGACGTTGAGTGCCGCCATGGCGAGGAAGAATACCACCCAGGCCAGGTTGAGGCGGGTCCAGATCGCCCCGGGCAGGCTGATCGCCTGACCCATCATGCGCTGGATCAGCGGCTTGCCGCCGAACAGCGGCGAGACCAGGAAGGCCACCGCGAACAGGGCGTTGACCACCGTCGGCTTCCACTGGATGAAGGTGGCGTCGTGGAAGACCACGGTGGCGCCGCCGAGCAGCAGGATCAGCGCCAGGGTGACGAGTTGCATGGTCTCGACGCGCCGCGTGCGCCACCAGGTGATTCCCACCTGGACGAGCGTCGCCGGAATCAGCACCAGCGTGGCCAGCACGATGTCGCCGCTGAGCTTGTAGACCGCGAAGAAGAGCGCGATGGGCAGGAAATCGAAGAGCAGTTTCATGGCAGGATCCTGTATGAACGGCGTTGACCCGCCCGTGCGGGGCGCGCAACATGACCGGCCCCCATTCTGACAAAGACGCCCCGCGGCGTCATGCCAATGATTGCACTCCCCGAGACCTTCGCCGCCGCCACCGCCATCGACCTGCACATGCACTCCACCGCCTCCGACGGCGCGCTGTCCCCCGGCGAGCTGATGCGTCTGTGCCACGACCGGGCGCTGACCCACGTCGCGTTGACCGACCATGACACCGTGGACGGCGTCGACGAGGCGCGCAGCGAGGCGGAACGGCTGGGTATCGCGCTGCTTGCCGGGGCCGAACTCTCGGTGCAGTGGCGCGGGGTGACCCTCCACGTGCTCGGCTACCTGCCCGAGGGTGTGCAGGGCTCCCTGGTCGATGGCCTGGCCGCCCAGGCGGTGGCCCGCGAATCGCGCAACCTCGAGATCGCCCGGCGGCTCGAGGCGATCGGCCTCGACGATGCCCTGAACCGGGCGCGGGACGGTGTCGAGGGCACGCGTCCGCTGGGCCGGCCCGACTTCGCCCGGGCACTGGTCGCCGCGGGGTTGGTGCCCGACATGAGCGCCGCCTTCAAGCGCTACCTGGGAGCCGGCAAGCGTGGCGACGTCAAGATGCACTGGCCCTACCTCGGCGAGGCGGTGGGCTGGGTGCATGATGCCGGCGGCGTGGCCGTGCTGGCGCATCCGCTGCGCTACAAGCTGACCCGGCGCAGGCGTGGTCTGCTGCTCGACGACTTCGCCGCCGCCGGCGGAGCGGGCGTCGAGCTGATCAGCGGCTTCCAGAACCCCGACGAGACCCGCGACCTGGCCCGTCAGCTCAACGAGCGCGACCTGCTGGCGTCGAAGGGCAGCGACTTCCACTTTCCCGGCGGCCATCTCGCCCCGGGCAGCATGAGCGAGGCGCCACGCACCGCGGTGACGCCGTTGTGGCATCATCCCAGGCTGGCCGCCTTCGCCGGCCGGCTCGCTTGATTCGCCGACGGCTGATGTACGCCCTAGGCTAGCTAGTAGGCTAGAGAGTGTGTCGCTCATTACCACTTGCAAGGAGGGGCCATGACCCAATTCTTCCAGGTTCACCCGGAAAACCCGCAGAAGCGTCTCATCGACCAGGCGGTGAAGATCATCCGCGACGGCGGCGTCATCGCCTACCCCACGGATTCCGGCTATGCCCTGGGTTGCCATCTGGGCGACAAGAAGGCGATCGAGAAGATCAAGTGGCTGCGCTCGCTGGACGACAAGCACAACTTCACCCTGGTGTGCTCGGATCTTTCCGAGATCGGCACCTACGCCAAGGTCGACAATGCGGTCTTCCGGCTGCTCAAGAGCCACACGCCCGGCCCCTACACCTTCATCCTCAATGCCACCAGCGAGGTGCCTCGGCTGTTGCTGCACCCCAAGCGGCGCTCGATCGGTGTGCGCGTCCCCGATCACCGCATCACCCATGACCTGCTCGAGGCGCTCGGCGAGCCGTTGATGAGCGTGACGCTGATTCCCGTCGACGCCGAGCTGCCGATGACCGATCCCGAGGAGATCCGCGAACGCTTCGGGGCCCATCTGGACCTGATCATCGACGGCGGCGCCTGCTCGCTGGAGCCGACCACCGTGGTCGATCTGCGCGACCTGCCGCCGACCATCGTCCGCGAGGGGCGCGGCGATACCGCGCCGTTCATCGAATGAGCCACGCCCGCCGCTGACGGCTCGCAGCGGCGGCGTCTCCCGATGCCCGGTCCGTCAAGGGGCGTTCAGTCGCCTCCGCCCCGCCCCTGTTGCCGACGCGGGTCCTCGGTTTCCTCGTCGAGCCAGGTCCCGCAACGCCGGCAGTAACGGGCATCGCGCTCGTGGCCTTCGAGGCCGCAGCCCGGGCAGGCCTCGTCGGAATAGCGCTGCTCGCGGATCGAGCGCATCATCTCCGCCGAGAACACGCCGGTGGGCACGGCGAGGATCGCGTAGCCCATCACCATCACCATCGCCGAGATGAACTGGCCGATCGGCGTGATCGGCGTGATGTCGCCGTAGCCCACCGTGGTCAGGGTGACGATCGCCCAGTACAACGCCTTGGGAATGCTGGTGAAGCCGGCCTCGGCGGGCTCGATCAGGTAGATCAGCGAGCCGAAGATGGTCACCAGCATCAGCACCGTGGAGAAGAACAGCAGGATCTTGCGGCTGCTGCGCCTAAGCGCCTGGACCAGCAGCGTGCCCTCGCCGAGGAACTCCATCAGCCGCAGCACCCGCAGCAGGCGCAGGACGCGCAGGATGCGCACCACCAGCAGCGACTGCGCGCCGGGGATCAGCAGGCTCAGCCAGGTGGGCAGGATCGACAGCAGGTCGATGACCCCGTAGAAGCTCCTGAGATAGCGCAGCGGGCGCTCGAGACAGTACAGGCGCAGCCCCAGCTCTGCGGTGAAGGCCAGGGTGAACCCCCACTCGAGCAGGCGGAACAGCTCGCCGTAACGCGCGCGCAGGGCGGCCACGCTGTCGAGCATCACCACCGCCACGCTGATCAGGATCAGGCCGATCAGCAGCAGGTCGAAGCCCTTGGCGAGCCGCGTGTCGGACTCGAAGATGATCTGGAACAGCCGGGTACGCAGGCCGACGCCGGCCGGGCGAAGTGAAGGCACGCGGGTCTCCTCGAGTCAGCGGCGGTGCAGGGCGGCGAGCAGGGCCAGGCTGCGGCGGCCGAAGGCGGGGGTCAGCCAGGGCGTGGCATCGAGCGCCGAGGCCAGCTCGCGGGCCGCGTCGCGCGGGTCGGCGGCCAGGGTGATATCGTCGGCCAGGCGCTGCAGTGCCGCGCGGGCCACCTCGAGGAAGCGCGCGTCGCCGCTGTCGGCCAGGGCGTCGAGGGCGGTGATGGCCCGGTCGAAGCGCGCCGCCGCCTCGCTGGGCAGGGGACCGTCGTCGAGCGGCCAGCGGCCGTCGCGCAGGGCCGCGCCGCGGGCGGCCTTGCTGGTGTTGGCCGGGCGCAGTGCCAGGGTGTCGGCGATGTCCTCGGCGAGGCGCCACAGCGCCGCCGGAGCGCCGGCCGCCGGATCGCCGGCCTTGAGTTCGAGCTCGAGTTCCTCGATGGCCGCGCGGCGCTCGCCGGCGCGGACCTCGCCGCGGTCCAGCGCGACCTCGATGGTGGCCTCGGGGCCCTCCAGCCACCAGCTCGTGCGTTCGAAATCGGTGGTGAAGCCGGGTTCCAGCGCCTGGCGTATCTCCTCGCCCAGCGCCTGCATCGGTTCCAGCGTCGCCAGCCCCTCGCGGTCCAGGGCCGGGCCGGGGATCTCCCACTCCCACTCGCCACGGGTGGACAGCCCGCCGGAGCCCTGGCCGGCGGTCTTCAGGGTCTGCAGCCAGCGGTCGGGCGTGCGCCGGGTGCGCAGGGCCACCCGGGCGCGTTCCAGATCCCCCGCGGGCGTATCGTAGTAGGTGTTGGCGAGGTGCTCGCGCACGGGGGCGAGCCCGGCCAGCCGCGGGTGCGCGGGCAGCGCCTCGGCGGCACCGGGGCCGAGGGCCAGCTTGAGTTCGATTTCCTGCGGCATCGTGCTATCTCCATGATTCGGCAAAGATGAATTTTTCATGACGCTGGGATGGCGAGTCACTATACTGGGCGCGCCATTACCCAATCGACGAATGATGCCTTCATGGTGACATCCAACCCGTTTTCCGCGTTGTTCGGGCGATCGCCTTTTCAACCGCTGCTGGCGCACATCGTCAAGACCAGCGAGTGTGCCGCTCAGCTGCTGCCGTTCTTCGACGCCGCCCAGGCCGGCGACTGGGAATCGGCAGCCCGGTGTCGCGAGGCGGTCACCGACCTCGAGCACGAGGCCGATGTGCTCAAGACCCAGCTGCGCCTCAACCTGCCCAACACCCTCTTCCTGCCCGTCTCGCGCTCCGATCTGCTGGAGCTGATCAGCGTGCAGGACAAGATCGCCAACAAGGCCCGCGACATCACCGGCATCATGCTGGGACGACGCATGCAGGTTCCCGAGTCGCTGGCCGGGCCGATGCGCGAATATCTGGTCACGGCGGTGGCTACCGTGGATCAGGCGCGCAAGGCGCTGGAGGAACTCGAGGATCTGCTCGAGTCCGGCTTCGGTCGCAACGTGTCGGACCTGATGCAGAACCTGATCCGCGAACTGCACGAGCTCGAGCATCAGGCCGACGATCAGGAGATCACCATTCGCCGCCAGCTGTTCGATCTCGAGAGCCAGCTGCCGCCGGTGGACGTGATGTTCCTCTACAAGATCATCGACTGGATCGGTGATCTGGCCGATCGCGCCGAACGCGTCGGCAGTCGTCTGCAGATTCTCACCGCACGCTGAGCCCGGGCGCTCGCCCCGGGCTTCGAACGTCACTCAAGAACAGTCCTGCCTATGTCCATCATTGCGCAATACGGCGACGTATTCATCATTCTCGCCTGTGTCTTCGGTTTCTTCATGGCCTGGGGGGTGGGGGCCAACGACGTGGCCAACGCCATGGGGACCTCCGTCGGTTCCAAGGCCATCACCATCCGTCAGGCGATCATCATTGCGGTGATCTTCGAATTCCTGGGTGCCTGGCTGGCCGGCGGCCAGGTCACCGAGACCATCCGCAAGGGCATCATCGACCCCGCTCTGCTGTCCGGCAGCCCCGAGCTGCTGGTCTACGGCATGCTGGCCTCGCTGCTGGCCGCCGGATTGTGGCTGCTGATCGCCTCGGCCCGGGGCTGGCCGGTCTCCACCACCCACTCCATCGTCGGGGCGATCGTCGGTTTCGCCGTCGCCGGTCTGGGCGTCGACTCGGTGGGCTGGGGCAAGGTGGGGCAGATCGCCGCCAGCTGGGTGGTGTCGCCGCTGCTTGCCGGGTCCATCGCCTATGTGCTGTTCCGCTCGGTGCAGGTGCTGATCTTCGAGAACCGCGACCCCTTCGCCGCCGCCAAGCGCTACGTGCCGGCCTACATCTTCCTGGTGGGCTTCGTCATCTCCATGGTCACCCTGGTCAAGGGGCTCTCCCACGTGGGCCTCGACCTGAGCTTCGGGCAGAGCCTGCTGATCGCCGCGGCCATCGGGGTGGTGATCATGGTGCTGGGCATCCTGCTGGAGAATCGCGTCAACCGCGAGAAGAAGCGTGCCGGCGACAGCTTCGGCTACTCCAGCGTCGAGCGGGTGTTCGGCGTGCTGATGATGTTCACCGCCTGTGCCATGGCCTTCGCCCACGGCTCCAACGATGTCGCCAACGCCGTCGGCCCGCTGGCCGCGGTGATCAGCGTGGTCGGCTCCAACGGCGATATCGGCGGGGCCGCGGCCCTGCCCTGGTGGGTGCTGGTGCTGGGCGGCGGCGGCATCGTCGTCGGCCTGGTGACCTACGGCCACAAGGTCATCGCCACCGTGGGCACCGGCATCACCGAGCTGACCCCCAGCCGCGGCTTCGCCGCCACCCTGGCCGCCGCCACCACGGTGGTGCTGGCCTCGGGGACCGGCCTGCCGATCTCCACGACCCACACCCTGGTCGGTGCGGTGCTGGGCGTGGGCCTGGCCCGCGGCATGGCGGCGCTCAACCTGCGCGTGCTGAGCACCATCGTGCTGTCGTGGCTGATCACGCTGCCGGCCGGCGCGCTGCTGTCGATCCTGTTCTTCTTCATGCTCAAGGGCATGTTCGGCGTCTGACGGGCTTCGCCCGGGGAGGCGTCAGGGGGGAGGGGAAAGGCGTTGTCGCCTCCCCGACGTCTGGCGCCGACTCTCCGCCTCACGCCTCACGCCTCACGCCTCACGCCTCACGCCTCACGCCTCACGCCTCACGCCTCGCACCAGTCCCGCCGTCTGCGTGCGTCTGATATAGTCGTGGGCCGGGCCCGTACCGCAACCCGCGGCCCGCACCTCCTGCCACTCATCTTCCGTCGGAGCTCCCCTGGCCGTGCAGACGCGCTTTCCCTTCGTCGACTGGTTCCGCAATTCCTCGCCCTACATCAACGCGCATCGCGGCCGAACCTTCGTCATCCTCATCGAGGGCGAGGCGGTGGCCAACGGGCGCGGCGAGCAACTGATCCAGGACCTGGCGCTGCTGCACACCCTGGGGGTGCGGCTGGTGGTGGTCTACGGCATCCGCCCCCAGGTCGGCGCGGCGCTGGCCGAGGCGGGGGTCGAGCCGGTACGCCATGACGGGCGCTGGGTCGCCGACGCCCCGATCATGCGCTGTGTCGAGCGCGTGGCCGCCGAGCAGCGGTTGTGGCTCGAGGCGCGGCTGTCGCTGGGGCTGCCCAACACGCCGATGCACGGCGTCGAGCTGACCGCAGTCTCCGGCAATCTGGTGATGGCCAAGCCGCTGGGCGTGCGCGAGGGCATCGACTTCGACCACAGCGGCGAGGTGCGTCGGGTACGTTCCGCCGCCGTCGAGGCGCTGCTCGAGCGCGGCTCGCTGGTCATCCTGCCGCCGCTGGGGTTTTCCAGCACCGGCGAGGTCTTCGATCTCGACGCCGCGGAGGTGGCCCAGCAGGCGGCCGTGGCGCTGAAGGCCGACAAGCTGATCCTGCTCGGCGAGGCCGAGGGTCTGCACGACGAGAGCGGGGCCCTGCTGCGGCAGCTGACGCCCGACGAGGCCACCTCGCTGCGGCGTGCCGCGGCGCCGGGCAGCGAGATGGCCCGCCATCTCGCCGCGGCCTGCGAGGCCGCCCGCCACGGGGTGGCGCGCACGCACCTGGTTTCCTGGCACGACCATGATGCCCTGATCGGCGAGCTGTTCACCCGCGACGGGGTGGGCACGATGATCACCCAGCACCGCTATGAACAGCTGCGCCCCGCCGAGCCCGGCGACGTCGCCGGGCTGCTCGAGCTGCTGCGCCCGCTGGAGGAGCGCGGCATGCTGGTGGCGCGCTCCCGCGAACGCCTGGAGCATGAGATCGACGACTACCTGGTGATCGAGCGTGACGGCATGATCATCGGCTGCGCGGCGCTGCACCCGTTCGTCGACGCGGCCATGGCCGAGCTGGCCTGCGTCGCCGTGCACGGCGATTACCGGGGCGGCGCACGGGGCGCGCTGCTGCTCGCCGAGATCGAGCGGCGTGCCCGTCGGCGGGGCATCCGGGCGCTGTTCGCCCTGACCACCCACACCGCCCACTGGTTCTTCGAGCATGGCTTCCGCCTGGCCGACATCGACGCGCTGCCGCCGCTGCGCCGCGAGGCCTACAACCATGCGCGCAAGTCCAAGATCCTGCTCAAGCCGCTGGACTGACGGCTCCCGCCGCGGGACTCATGGCCGGGGCGATGGCCCCGGTGTCGCCCGAGAGTGACTGCCGCTCTTGCGATGTTGCTAGAATGAGACACTGTAAATGTTTGAGTTATTTGTATTTTTTTAAAGTCGCCGAAATCGTGTCGCCAAGTGGCAACATTTTTCGATGTCAGTGGCGGGCCAACAGGCCGGTTTTTGGGGTGAATCATGCCGTGCCAGCTTTTTTCAGAATTTAAGTTTTTGATTTTATTGAATTTGTTGAAAAAGTGGCACGCCCTTCGCTATCTATAGGGTGAGCAACGGGAAGCGGTTCAAACGGCTCGATTCGCTTCCCGGCTGAGCCCAACGAGAGCTTATCTCCGTCAGCTCAGCAGCGTCTGCTCCACGCGATGTGTGACTTAGGTTGCGATGAGACGGTACCGCCGATTTGGCAAGGATAGGTACCTAGAGGGCAAGGACGCCCCACGGCAAGGAAGCCACTCCCCCGACAGGGGGACCCAATTACGGCGCGCCGCCACGGCGACGCGCCAACGGACGAAACCGGGCGGCCCGCCGCCCCAGTGGAGCCTCTGTCCCTGGCAGACGCAAGTAGCGGTTCCACGGTTTCGGGACTCTTCGGGAGTCCGATCGGAGTGTTCGCGAAGGCCCGGCCAGGCGGCCCTTGGTGAGGACTCACTTGACCCTTCAGTTCCCTGCGTACCTTGGGCCGGCTCTGCCGGCCCTCTTTTTTTGCAGGTCGAAGGCCCAGGCCGACTTATCGAAGGTTAAGTCTGTTATGCTGTGCGGAGAGAATGCATGACCCTTACCCTCTTTCTGCATAGAACGATTTCCATGACCTCTCAGGTCTCTCGCCGCTGGCGCCCCAGGTCTCTGCTGCAGCTGGTACTGCTGGCCTTCGTCGTCGTGATGCTGCCGATCGCCGTACTGATGTTCCAGGCGGGCGAGGGCATGTCGGAGCTGTCGAAGCTGGCCAATGTCAGTGCCCGCGAGGCGGTCGATCAGACGCGTCGGGCCCGCACCCTCTCCAACCTGGCCGTGGAGATGGAGCGCAGCGCCCGTCAGTACGCGGTGGTCGAGCAGCCCGGGCTGATGGACATCTTCGCCGACAAGGCCGAGGAGTACGCCCGTCTGCTCGAGGCGCAGCGACGGCTGCTGCCCGACAATCCCGACATCACCGCCCTGCAGGCGCAGATTCAGACGCTGTCCGAGCTGCCCGGCAAGTCGCCGCAGGAGGTCCGCGACAGCCTCGACGAGTTCGCCAGCTTCGCCGATCGCACCGACGCGGTTCGCGAGGCCACCAACCTCCAGATCGACGCGCGCATCGACGCCATCAGCGACCAGGCCGACGAGGTTCAGCAGCGTATGTGGCTGCAGACCGCGGCGCTGGTCTCGGCCAGCCTGGCGCTGATGCTGCTGTTCACCTGGCTGATCATCCGTCCCATCCGTCAGCTGGAGCGGCGCATCCTCGGCCTCGGCAGCGGCCTCGAGCCGCCCTCGGCCCAGCTGATCCAGGGGCCGGCCGAGCTGGTGCACCTCGGCGACCGTCTCGACTGGCTGTCCCAGCGGCTCAACGAGCTGGAGGCGCAGAAGCAGCAGTTCCTGCGCCACATGTCCCACGAACTCAAGACGCCGCTGGCCAGCGTCCGCGAGGGCACCGGGCTGCTCTGCGACGATGTCGCCGGCGAGCTGACGCCACGCCAGCGGGAAATCGTCGAGCTGATCGACGCCAGCGGCGAGGAGCTGCAGACCCTGATCGAGCAGCTGCTCGACTACAACCTCCTGCAGCACAACCAGGGGGCGAGCAACGAGTGCTTCGACGTCGCCACGGTGATCAAGGAAGTGCTCGCCAAGCACCAGCTGGCGCTGGAGAAGAAGGGCATGCGGGTGAGTGCCTTCCAGGAGCCGCTCGACTGGTCCGCCGACCGCGAGCGCACCCAGCGCATTCTTGATAATCTGGTCTCCAATGCCATCGCCTATGGCGAGGATGGCGGCGAGCTGGAACTGCGCGCCTTCCGCCAGGGGCGGTGGCTGACCCTCGAGGTCGCCAACAGCGGCGAGCCGATCGCCGATGACGATCGAGGGCGTCTGTTCGACGCCTTCTACCAGGGACGGGCGCGGCGCAAGGGCGCGCTCAAGGGCTCCGGCATCGGCCTGTCGGTGGCCCAGGACTGCGCCCGGGCGCAGAACGGCCAGCTGGAACTCGCCGACAGCGACCCGCTGGCCGTCTGCTTCCGGCTGACCCTGCCCTGGAGCGCCGAGACGCACGTCGATAACGATAAGGAGCAGCCGCCGTCCCTGCCGGCCGCTGCCGAACCTGCAAGGAACTGATCTGCATGAAGCACCCCGTTCTCGTGGCCGGCCTGCTGGCCATCACGCTCGTCGCCTCGGGCTGTCAGTGGCTGCCGCAGCGCACCAATGCCTTCGCCAGCAATGACGACCAGTGCCTCTCCGCGATCCCCACGCTCGAGGAGCGCGCCTGCCTGCTGGATGCCTGGGTCGCCTTCGGGCTGGCCGCCCAGCGTGGTGACGCGACCTGGCGCCGGCAGACCCTCGAGAAGGTCGCCGGCGACACCACCCGGGACCGCCTGGCCCGCGCCGTGGTGTTCTCCTGGAGCACCCGGGGCGACTGGAAGGCGGCCTCCGAGCTCTACAAGGCCGACCTGGCCATGGCGCCGAGCCGCCTGCAGCCGCTGCTGCGCCAGTGGCTCAACGGGCTCGAGGCACGCCGCGCACTGGTCGATGAGATCGACGACAGTGAAAAGAAACGCCAGGCCCTGGCCAGGGAGCGGGACTCGCTGACCAAGAAGCTCGATGCCCTGACCGAGATCGAGGAAAGTATCAATTCGCGCCAGCAGTGAACCGCGTCCCGGGCACGATGACCGACGCTATCGGGGCGGGCTGGCGCCGCGAACGCCGAGGAGTGACGACGTGAAGCATGCGGCTCATGTTCTGCTGGTCGATGACGATGCCAGCCTGTTGCGGCTGCTGGGAATGCGCCTGGAAAGCCGGGGGTACCGGGTCACCACCGCGGAAAGCGGCCGCCAGGCGCTGGAGTGCCTGGAGCATGCCCGCCCCGACCTAGTGCTCTCGGACCTGCGCATGGACGAGATGGACGGCATGGCGCTCTTCCAGCAGCTGCAGAAGCGCATGCCGGGGCTGCCGGTGATCATCCTCACCGCCCATGGCTCGATTCCCGACGCGGTGAGCGCCACCCGCCAGGGCGTGTTCAGCTTCCTGACCAAGCCGGTGGACCGCGACGAGCTGTTCAAGGCGATCGACGACGCCCTGAGCCAGACGCCCGGCCCGGCGGCCGAGGGCGACAATGCCTGGCGCTCGGCGATCATTACCCGCAGCCCGCAGATGGAGACGGTGCTCGAGCAGGCGCGGATGGTTGCCGGTTCCGATGTCAGCGTGCTGGTCACCGGCCCCAGCGGTTCGGGCAAGGAACTGCTGGCCAACGCCATCCACAAGGCCAGCAGCCGGGCCGACAAGCCCTTCGTCGCCATCAACTGCGGCGCGCTGCCCGAGCAGCTGCTGGAGAGCGAGCTGTTCGGCCACGCCAAGGGCGCCTTCACTGGCGCGGTCAGCCAGCACCAGGGGCTGTTCCAGTCGGCCGACGGCGGCACGCTGTTTCTCGACGAGATCGGCGACATGCCGCTGCCGCTGCAGGTCAAGCTGCTGCGCGCCCTGCAGGAGCGCCAGATCCGCCCGCTGGGCTCCACCACCTCGGTGCCCATCGACGTGCGCATCATCTCGGCGACTCACCGCGATCTGGACCGGGCGATGGCCGACGGCGACTTCCGCGAGGACCTCTACTACCGCCTCAACGTCGTCAACCTGCGCCTGCCGCCGCTCAAGGAGCGCGCCGAGGACGTGCCGCTGCTGGCCAAGCACCTGGTTACCCAGGCCGCCGCGCGCCACAAGCCGTTCGTCAAGGGCTTCTCCTCCGAGGCGCTCAACCTGCTGGCGTCCTCGGCCTGGCCGGGCAACGTGCGCCAGCTGGTCAACGTCGTCGAGCAGTGCGTGGCGCTGACCAGCGCGCCGATCATCCCCGAGGCGCTGGTCGCTCAGGCGCTGGCCGCCGAGGAGAACGCGCTGCCCTCGTTCAACGAGGCGCGTGCCGGCTTCGAGCGCAGCTATCTGGTCAAGGTGCTCAAGATCACCGAGGGCAACGTCACCCAGGCGGCGCGCATCGCCGGGCGCAACCGCACCGATTTCTACAAGCTGCTCGGCCGCCACTCGCTGGAGCCCAGCAGCTTCAAGCCCGGCGCCGAGTCCACCAGCCGCGCCTGAGTCTCGTCGCTTCAGCGATAGCGCCGCTTGACCTCCACACTTAGCCGCCCCTCGCCGAGCCGAGCCTTGAGCCGCTCGCCGGGGCGGGTGTCCTGCGAGCGCCGGATCACCTCGCCCTCGGCATTCTCGAGAATCGCGTAGCCGCGCCCCAGTACCGCCAGCGGGCTGACCGCCTGGAGTTCGCGCACCCGTGCGGCCA
>Ga0209300_1000090_pt1 | contig 57537 bp, 51 predicted proteins | sample Shrwel_input2_RT_FD_187535 | JGI IMG/M metagenome (GOLD analysis project Ga0209300, IMG submission 187535) | Subsurface microbial communities from deep shales in Ohio, USA - Utica-3 well 1 S input2 RT (SPAdes) (version 2) ... | reverse complement strand
CCATATCCTGAGCCGCTACCACGACGTCCACCGCCAGCAGCTGCCCGAGCTGATCCGCATGGCACGCCGCGTCGAACAGGTCCACGCCAGCCGCGACACTTGCCCTCACGGCCTGGCCGACTTGCTCAACGAGCTCCACCAGGAGATGGAGAGCCACATGCAGAAGGAGGAGCAAATCCTCTTCCCGATGCTGCGCCGGAACCTGGGCGCTCAGGCCCGGGGCCCCATCGCGGTGATGCGCCAGGAGCACGACGACCACGGCGAACACCTCGGGCAGCTGATGACCCTGACCAACGACATCACCGTACCGAAGGGCGCCTGCACCACCTGGCGCGCGCTCTATGTCGGGCTGCGCGAGTTCCGCGACGACTTGATGCAGCACATCCACCTGGAGAACAACCTGCTGTTCGAACGCGCCGGTTGAAACACCCTCCATCGACGGGGGCCTTGCGCCCCCGTGTCGGGAAACACACGGCCCCTGCCTCAGATCCATCCGGAGACTGCATGCGATTCTTTCGGCGTAGCCCACCATCTGCTCGAGACACCGCGACTGCCACCACCGACGCCCTGCGCGCCGAGCGCGATCAGCTTCAAGCCCGCATCGACACGCTGGAGTCCGAGCAGCGGCTGCATCGGCACCTGTTCACCAATCTCACCGGGTTCGGCGACTCCGTGGTCGCCCTGCGCGAGTCCTTCTCGGATCTGTCGGAGCTGCTGAAGGGCAACCGGCAGGTCACCGACTTCACGACCAGCGAATCGAAGCGCAGCCAGGACGCCCTGAACGCCATGGTCGATGAGCTGCGCACCCTCAATGCTCGCATCGGTCAGGCCGCCGAGCAGGTCACTTCACTGCGCTGCGATGCAGGTCGCATCGATAATTTTGTCACCGTCATCAACGACATTTCCATGCAGACCACCCTGCTGGCCTTCAACGCCAGCATCGAAGCCGCCCGGGCCGGTGATGCCGGTCGTGGTTTCGCGGTGGTGGCCACCGAGGTTCGCCAGCTTGCCCGGCGGACCAGCGATGCCACCGACGAGATCGGCGGGTTCAACGGCAGCATCCTGGACCAGGCCGGCCAGGTCGATGGCGTGATGGACGACAATGCCCGCAAGGCTGAGCGTCTGAGCGCCGAAGCCAGTCGCGTGATGCAGCGCACCGATCAGTTGCTGGAACTGAGCGACGAAAGCAGTCAGGCACTGGCCTTCTCGGCCATGCTCAGCGAAGTCGAGCTGGCCAACCTGGAAGAGCTGGAAATCAAGCTGGAGGTCTATCGCATCCTCATGGGCCTCTCGGACAAGACGGCCGCGGATCTACCTGACGAGACCCAGTGCGCCTTGGGTCGCTGGTACTACTCGGGAACGGGGAGTCAGCAATTCTATCGCGACACGGACTTCCAGGCGCTGGAGGTGCTGCACCGTGAAGTACACCAACGCGCCATCGAAGCAGTCACTCATCACCAGGAGGGGCGCATGGACACGGCGATGGCCGCCCTGGCGACCATGGAGTCCGCCAACCTGGACGTCATGAAGCGGCTGCGCTACATCATGCGCAAGTACCGCCCGGACACGCGTCACACCGGCCTCGCCACGATCGAGACGAGGTCGGCCAGCCTGGCCCACGACGCATTACCGGAAGGCGCCTGAATGCGTCCCAGTCGGTCGAACGCCTGGCGCATGCCATTCGCGTCCGGTCATCTGTGGAAGCGCGGAGGCATGTACCCAGAGGCATCGCCCTGAAACACGACGATACCCGACGTTTTGCAGGCAAAAACTTACGGCCCTTCATAACATGGGTTATTCAGAACCGAATTTAAATTCGCCAATATTGGCCCCGTTGGGCAGGAAGCCCAGCTCAGGGAAGAACGAGCCAGGATGGCTCAGGTTGCCAAGGATGCGCGGGCAGGAAGTCCGCGGAAGAGCATCAAGGAAGATAGCGCTCGAAGCGCTCAAGAAAGCCCGATGAAAGCCTGGTCTGGCCCGGCCCCTGCCTCAGGGGTCCGGGCTTTCTTTATTGTGGGTACCGAAAAATTGTAGATACCGAAAAAGAAAAAGCCGCCTCGGAGGGCGGCTTGATCGGGGTGTTCTGGCGGAGGGGGAGTCCGCTTGATTAAAATACAGGGAAGTCTATCTTCAAACTTTTACTAACTGTTTTATATATATTTTTTTGGCTTTTTCGTCCAGAGACATCCGAAGCTGTATCGCCGATTGCAGAATCAAAGTATGGGCTGGAGTATGGGCTCAGGTATGGTACGCTGCTTCTCAAGCAACGAGGAGGCTGCCATGGGAAAGCTCACCACACGCGGGGTACAGAAACTGGTCAGGGAGGCCAAGCCCGGATTGACCAACGATGGCGAAGGCCTGTACCTCAAGATCGGCAAGAAAGGGGGAGCTAGCTGGATCTATCGGTTCCGGCGAAATGGCAAGCTTCGCGACATGGGCCTTGGTAGCTATTTGGACGTCAGCCTTTCTGAAGCGCGTGCTCGTGCCGGAAAAAACCGTAGTCTCGTCAAGGAGGGCGTTGACCCCCTTGAGGCCAAGGTAGAGGAAGAACAAGCAGACGAGACGACTCCCACCTTCACCAGCTGTGCCGCTCGCTACATCAAATCTCACCGCCGTAGCTGGCGGAACGCCAAGCACGCGCGGCAGTGGGTCAGCACGCTCAAGGCGTATGCCCGACCGGTGATCGGTTCCATGCCAGTGGATGAGGTCACCACCCAGGACGTCCTAAAGATCCTGTCGCCGATCTGGACCAACAAAACCGAGACAGCCAAGCGTGTGCAAGGCCGTATTGAGAACGTTCTCGACTACGCCGCAGCGCACAGCTACCGAGACCCCGTAAATCCTGCCCGCTGGCGTGGCCACCTCGACAAGCTGCTGGCCAAGCCGGCAAGGGTCAAGAAAGTGACCCACCACCCCGCCATGCCCTACGATGATGTCGCTGCCTTCATGTCAGAGCTTCAGGGCTATACCAGCATCTCCTCCAAGGCACTGCAATTCCTGATCTTCACAGCTACGCGCACTTCAGAGGTCCTGCGCGCTGATTGGCTGGAGATCGACCTCAACAATGAAACCTGGACGATCCCAGCTGACCGGATGAAGGCACGCCGCGAACACCGTGTGCCGCTGTCACGGCAAGCGGTGGAGCTGTTGGCCCAGCTGCCGAAGGTACAAGGCAATACACACGTATTCCCCGGCGCTCGCTATGGTCGCCCTCTCTCCAATATGGCCATGCTGCAGCTGATGCGCGGCATGGGGTACGGTGTCGGCAGCGAACGTGGCGACTACGTACCCCACGGCTTCCGCTCGAGCTTTCGCGACTGGACGGGCGAAGTCACCAGCTATCCCCGCGACGTCGCAGAGATGGCTCTCGCTCACACCATTGAAAACAAAGTGGAAGCGGCCTATCGCCGCGGTGACCTATTCGAGAAGCGGAGGGCGATGATGCAGGACTGGGCTGACTTCATCAGCAGCACCTAGCTAGTACGCTGGTCTCAAACACAAAATGCGATGAATTAGAGGGTGAACAGCTCACTCACCAATTTCTGCACTCCCGGGCATGCCCCCACGTCGAGCGCTGATCCTTTGTCTTGCAAAGGCGCTCGCTGCATCGACCTTAACAGCGACTCGGCCGAGCGACTGGAAGCACTCCCCACTGACGGCCCAGCCCGTGCCGACGACATCATCGAGGGCCGTCCGTGGCCCAGCATTGAGTCACTGACGCGCATCAGCGGACTGGGGCCGAGTCGCGTCAGTGACATCCATACAGCGGGCTGTTATGCATGTAAGAGGGACGATTCACTGCGTGCTTTCGGGAGAAGCAGCCCCCTGATGCAACTGCTCACGCTGCTCATCGGTGAGCAGGTCGAGCATGCGGCTGCGCATCCGCACCATCTCGGCCATCATCTCGCCGCGAAGCTCACCCATTTGGCCATGCAGAGTCTTGACCTGCTCGGGGTCAGGGGACTCGGCATGCATCACTTCCATCAGTTCCATGCGCAAGTCCATCATCTTCCCCATGCGCTCGAAATGGGCAGGGCGTTGTTGCTGCATCAGCTCACGCATCTGGCTACGCTGATCGGGCGAAAGTTGCTGCATCATACTCATGCCCTTCGCCATCAATGGACAGGGCATCATGCCCGGGCCCATGCCGCTCTGGCCGTAGCCCATCATGCCGTGCCCCATGCCTCCCTGGCCGTAGCCCATCATGCCGGGCCCCATGCCTCCCTGGCCGTAGCCCATCATGCCGTGCCCCATGCCTCCCTGGCCGTAGCCCATCATGCCGGGCCCCATGCCTCCCTGGCCGTGACCCATCATGCCGGGCCCCATGCCTCCCTGGCCGTAGCCCATCATGCCGGGCCCCATACCGCCCTGCTGCATGCCCTGTGCAGAGGCGGTGACGCTGGCGGCAATACCAAGACCAGCGGCCAATGCAACTGCGAGTACCTGCTTGTGCTTGATCATATCCCCTCTCCTCGACTTTCCGATGGCAGAATCTATTCCCTGCCACAGGGAATAGGACAATAAGCTTAAAACCTGAGTGCCGCCTCAAGGTCAAGCTGCTTTGAGTTCAGCCACATTTCAGGTGGCTTGTTTCCCTGGCAACCGAGATATCCGGCCGCCAGGCCATTCTCATCACGCGCCACCCCATGCAGACGGTTCTTTGCCGCCGTCCACCGCTGGGGTCCATCCGGTCAATGAATCGCTTGAATTGTGGTGTTGTCCGGCGAGAAATCGAAGGTGATGGTGTCGCCCTCTGCCAGGCTGGCCATGGCCTCTTCCGACATCTTGAACGGCATGACCATCGCCGGCCAGCCAAGCGCCGGGACCGGTTCATGCGCGATGATGGCCACCCCCTTGTCGCGATCCAACTTGCGGACCTCGCCGGTGGCCGTCGTCAGCTGCTGTTCCTGAGCCTGGTCATGCCCCATGTCCGCCATCTGCTCCTGGGAGCCGTGGCCGGTCATTTCGTTGGCCTGGGCGGAGAGCGACACCAGTGCGATAGCTGAGGCGAGAAGCAGGGTTTTCATGCGTTGACTCCTTTCGAGGTTTCGAGGGTGTTGCGGTGGGTTGCGCTTGCACGCAGTTGGCGTCGGTGCATCAGCAGGTAGGCTGCCGGCATGACGAAGAGGGAAAGCAGCGGCGCCGTCACCATGCCGCCGATCATCGGGGCGGCGATCCGGCTCATGATTTCACTGCCGGTTCCGCTGCCCCACAGGATCGGAACCAGACCGGCAATCAGCACGGCGACGGTCATCACCTTGGGGCGCACCCGCTGGACGGCGCCTGTGCGGATGGCCTCCAGCAGGCCGGCCTCGCCGCCATGCCCAGAGGCCAGCCGCTCATGCCAGGCGTTCTTCAGGTAGAGCAGCATGATGACGCCAAACTCCGCAGCGACCCCGGCCAGGGCAATGAACCCGACCCCGGTGGCCACCGAGAGGTTGTAGCCGAGGAGATACAGGAACCAGACCCCGCCGGTCAGCGCGAAGGGCAGCATGGCCATGATCAGCAAGGCGTCAGTGACGCTGCGGAAGGTCAGGTACAGCAGTACCAGGATGATCATCAGCGTGACGGGGATCACCAGCTGCAGCCGTTCATTGGCCCGCTCCATGTACTCGAACTGGCCGGCGTAGCTGACACTCATCCCCGCGGGCAGCGAGAGCTTCTGACCCAGCGTCGCCCTCAGCTCGTTGGCGACGGAGGCCACATCACGACCACGCACGTCGACGAAGACCAGCCCCGACAGCCTGGCGTTCTCGCTCTTGAGCATCGGCGGGCCGCTCTCCACATGAATGTCGGCAACCGTGCCCAGCGTGATCTGGCTGCCCTGGGGCGTATAGATCGGCAGGTTATGCAGATCCGACAGGCTGTCACGCCACTCACGACCATAGCGGAGGTTGATCGGGTAGCGGGCGAGCCCCTCTACCGTCTCCCCGACCGTCTTTCCGCCAATCGCGCCTGCCACCACGGCCTGGATGTCGGCAATGTTGAGGCCATACCGCGCCGCCGCGGATCGCTTGATATCGACGTCGATGTAGCGCCCGCCGGCAAGACGTTCCGCGGTGGCCGAGTTGACCCCCGGGACATCGCGGGCAATGCGCTCGATCTCCTGGGTGATCTCGTCGATGGCCGTCAGGTCGCTTCCCGAGACTCGCACACCGATGGGACTCTTCACGCCGGTCGCCAGCATGTCGATACGATTGCGGATCGGCGGAATCCACATGTTGGCGAGGCCGGGAACCTGTACCGCGGCATCCAGCTCCTCCACCAGCTTTTCCGGGGTCATGCCGGGACGCCACTGATCCCTGGGCTTGAACTGGATCGTCGTCTCGAACATCACCAGCGGCGCCGGGTCGGTGGCCGTGTTGGCGCGGCCCGCCTTGCCGAATACCCGGTGGACCTCGGGGACCGACTTGATCATGCGATCCGTCTGCTGCAGCAGCTCCGAGGCCTTCTGTGCCGACAGCCCGGGCAGCGCCGTGGGCATGTAGAGCAGATCTCCTTCATCCATTGGCGGGAGGAACTCGCCCCCCAGCTGCGTGGCAGGCCACAGGCTGGAGAGAAACATCATCATGGCCACTGCCACGGTGGTCTTCGGCCACCGCAGGACCCCGTCCAGGGCAGGACGATAGATGCGAGCCAGCCCTCGGTTCAGTGGGTTGCGGGACTCGGACGGGATCTTGCCGCGAATCCAGTAGCCCATCAGCACCGGCACCAGGGTGACGGAGAGGCCCGCCGCCGCGGCCATCGCATAGGTCTTGGTGAAGGCCAGGGGGCCGAACAGGCGTCCCTCCTGGGCTTCCAGGGTAAACACCGGAATGAACGAGAGCGTGATGATCAGCAGGCTGAAGAACAGCGCCGGCCCCACCTCGATGGAGGCCTGGGTAATGACCTGCCAATGTTCGGCCCCCTTCAGCGTCTTGCCCGGATGCCTCTCGTGCCACCGTTCGATGTGCTTGTGCGCGTTCTCGATCATGACAATGGCCGCATCGACCATGGCCCCGATGGCGATGGCGATACCGCCCAGCGACATGATGTTGGCGTTGATCCCCTGCTGCTGCATGATCACGAAGGAGATCAGCACCCCGATGGGCAGCGTCATGATGACGACCAGCGAGGAGCGGAAGTGCCACAGGAAGAGCAGGCACACCAGCCCCACCACGATGAACTCCTCCACCAGCTTTTGCGTGAGGTTGCTCACCCCCCTGTCGATGACCTGGCTGCGGTCGTAGGTGGTGACGACCTCCACCCCTTCCGGGAGACTCCCCTGGAGCTCATCGAGCCGCTCCTTGACGAGCCTGATGGTCTCGCGAGCGTTCTTCCCGCTGCGAAGCACGACAACGCCACCGACCACCTCGCCTTCCCCGTCCAGCTCCGCGATGCCGCGGCGCATCTCGGGCCCGATCTGGATATGCGCGATGTCCCCCAGCGTGATCGGGACGCCGTCGCCATCCAGACGCAGGGGGATGTCACGGAAGTCCTGCAGGCTTTCCAGGTAGCCCGAGGCCCGGACCATGTACTCGGCTTCCGCCATCTCCAGGACGCTACCGCCGGCCTCCTGGTTGGCGTTCTTGATAGCCTGGGTAACCACCTGCTGAGGGATGCCGAGATTGGCCATCCGTACCGGATCGAGGACGACCTGATACTGCTTGACCATCCCGCCTACCGTGGCGACTTCGGCCACGTTGGGGAGGTTCTTCAGTTCGTAGTTCAGGAACCAGTCCTGCAGGGAGCGCAGCTGCGCCAGGTCATGTTTGCCGGTGCGATCGACAAGAGCATATTGATAGACCCAGCCCACGCCGGTCGCGTCCGGTCCGAGCGTCGGCACCGCCCCGTCAGGCAGCTTCCCCTGGGCCTGGTTGAGGTACTCAAGGACCCGAGAGCGCGCCCAGTAGAGATCGGCATCGTCCTCAAACAAGACATAGATGTAGCTGTCCCCGTAGAAGGAGAAGCCGCGCACCGTCTTGGCGCCGGGCACCGACAGCATGGTGGTGGCCAGAGGGTAGGTCACCTGATTCTCGACGATCTGGGGAGCCTGCCCGGGGAACGGGGTGCGGATGATGACCTGGACGTCGGAGAGATCCGGAAGGGCATCCACCGGGGTCTGCTTGACGGACCAGACGCCCCAGGCCACCGAGAAGACCGTGGCCAGGAGAATCAGGAAGCGGTTGGACACCGACCAACGAATCAGCATGGCAAGCATGTTCAGTGCCCTCCATGGCCGGAATGGGCCTGGCTGTCGAGGAGCTCGATCTTCTCGACGATGAGGCCAAGATCCGTCTGGGTGACGCCCACTCGGACCTGCGCGCCCACCGGCACATCCTCAAGCAGGGCCCGGTTGCCCACCATGAACGGCATGGTCATGCCCGGCATGTTGAGGGACTCGAACGGCCCGTGGTTGAGCGTGATCATGTCGCCCATGATCCCTTCGATGACGCCCTCCGCTTCATGGAGCTGCATCGCTTTCCCCTCCTCCAGGGAACGGGCTTCCAGTCCACGCAGGCTGGCTTCGGAGTCGAGCAGGAACTGCCCTGACGTGACAATCTCCTGCCCCTCTTGGAGGCCTTCGATGATCTCGGTCTTGCCGACCCCCTCGCGGCCAACCAGGACCTCGGCCGGCTGATAGCGACCGTCCCCAGCGGCCAGCATCACCAGGGTCCTGTGGCCGGTGCGGATGACCGCATCGCCGGGCACGACCAGCGCCTCGCTGGCGTGGTGATTGAGCGCAACATTGGCCGTCATTCCCGGGCGCAGGCGCTGTTCGGCGTTGGGGAGTTCGACCCGGACACGGACGGTGCGGCTGTCGGCATTGGTCCTGGGCAGGACGGACTGGATCACCCCGTCGAACGACACCCCGGGAAACGCTGGGAGCTGAGCTTCAACGCTGCCACCCGCCGCCAGTGCACCGGCTTGCGCCTCCGGCACCGCCACTTCCAGCCAGACCGTGTTCAGCCCATTGATCTCGGCGACGGGGCTGCCCTGGGCAAGGGTCATCCCCTCCCGCACGGACAGCGAGGTGATGACGCCGTCGACCGGGCTGGTGATGGTCCAGGTGGTCTGCGGCATCCCTGTCCGCTCCAGACGCTCGATCAGGTCCAGCGGCATGCCGGCAATCCGCATCCGCTGGCGAGCCGCGGCCGTCAGCTCCGGCTCTTGGAGCTGCCGCATGGCGAGGTACTCCTCCTGTGCGGCCAGCCACTCGGGAACCAGCAGATCAACCAGGGGGGCGCCCTTCTCCACGACGTCATCAGGGGACAGCCCGTAGACGCGCTCGACAAACCCGCCGCTACGGGTCTGCACAATGGCCAGGTCACGGGCATTGAATGCCAGGATGCCGGTGGCCTCAGTGGTATCGTCCAGCGTCTCCCGGGCGACCTTGCCGGTACGAATGCCGAGGTTCTGAACGATGGAGGCATCGATGTTGACACTCGCCCCGGTGGACTCATCCGCATAGCGGGGCACCAGGTCCATGTCCATGAAGGGCGATGGGCCAGGGGCGTCGAACTTCTGCTGCGGGTACATCGGGTCGTACCAGTAGAGCACCTCACGCCCGGCATCATCGACTGTCGCCAGTGCGGTAGGGATGCCCGCTGCCCCCAACGCAGCTGCTGTGGCCACCAGGACGGCAAGGCGTTTCATGGACTTCATCATTGGAAGGCCCCTCCATAGGTCAGGTACAGCGACGACGCCACGAGAGCCTTTTGCTCTTGCAGGTCAATGCGCCGCATGCGCAGATCGATCAGTTCACGGCGAGCGTTGATGACGCTCTGGAGCGTCCCGCTGGCTGCCCGGTAGTCGGCCAGCGTGAGACTGACCTTCCTTTCGGCGAGAGGGAGCAGGCCACTATCGAGACGCTCGATCGCGCGAACGAGGCGGTCATGCTCGGCAAGCTGGGTTCTGGCGCTTGCCAGGAGGACCTGGCGAGTGTCCTGATAATCGTGTTGCACCGATGACAGGCCTCGCTCGCGGGCGTCGATCATCGGATCCTGGCGCGACCGGGAGAACAACGGCAGGTCGACCGACACGCGGAGGCTTACCATGTCCCCGAACGCATCATCCCGGTGCTGGTAGTCCACCCCCCATGACCAATCCGGCGACTTGGCGGCAGTGGCCAGCGCCAGCTCGGCCGCGGCCGCCCCCTGACGGGCTTCCACCACTTTCAGTTGGGGGTGGCTGGGCAAGGCATCGAGGATCTGGTCATCCGCAATGGTCCAACGGGGCCATTCACCGGTTACGGATAGATCGGTGTCCTCGCCGAGCCATCGCGCGAGATTGAGCTTCGATACGGCGCGATTGCGTTCAAGCTGATCCTGCCGCTCGTCCAGGAGCAACTTCTCCTGCTCGGGAATGACGCTCTCGGCAGCCAGTCCACCTCCGCCGGAAAGCCGGGCTCTCGTGGCTTCCTTGAGAAGCCGATTTTCCCGGTACAGCTCATCGAGCAGCCGCAGGCGCTGCTTCACGGCGAAACCGCGAATCCACGCCTCGGCGGCCCCCAGGCGAATGTCGAGTTCGGCGAGTTCACGATTCGCCCTGGCCACGGAGAGGCCGGCTTCCGCCTGGTCCACTCGGGCATCACGCTTGGCCCGGCTGGGTACCGGCTGGACCAGGCCGATGGATTGCATCGACATCCGGTCCTCTTGAAGGCGCCATTGATCGGGACCTTCCACCGGGATGTTTCGCAGACCGAGGTTCAGCTTGGGGTCCGGCAACTCGCCAGCGGGAATGATGGCGTGCTCGGCAGCGTCAACAAGCTCGGTGCGCGCGCCGAGCGAGGGGGAACGGTCGAGGGCTGCCTCGAGGGTGCCCTCCAGAGACAACGCCATGGCGCCGGGGGAGGCAAGCACAAGGGAAGCCAGGTGAATCGCCCCGGGTTTCGTAGACACCTCCAGACCTTATACTGAAGGCACCAAGGAGGTCCCATGAGCCGCCAGCGATATACCGAAGAATTCAAGATCGAAGCCGTCAAGCAGGTGACGGAGCGCGGTCATCCCGTCACGGAGGTGGCCGCCCGGCTGGGGGTATCCGGCTACAGTCTCTATCAGTGGATGAAGCGCTACGCCAAGCCGGCGGAGCAGCGTCAGCAGGACGCGGACCTCCAGGCGGAGAACCGGCGCTTGAAGGCCGAGCTGAAGCGTGTATCAGAAGAGCGGGATATATTAAAAAAGGCCACCGCGTACTTCGCCAGAGAGTCCGACTGAGGTACGCGTTTATCCATGACCATGCGGACCAATATCCGGTGCGGCGTCTGTGCCGCATCATGGCAGTGCACCCCAGCGGCTACTATGCCTGGCGCCGTAATGCCCTGTCTGAACGAGCGCAAGACGACCAGCGTCTGCTGGGGTTGATCAAGCATGCCTGGCTCGAGAGCGGCGGCGTTTACGGCTATCGCAAGATTCACCAGGATCTAAGAGAGGCCGGCGAAACCTGCGGCAAGCATCGCGTAGCCAGGCTGATGCGCCGGGAAGGGTTGCGCTCCCAAACCGGTTATCGGCCACGCCCTGGCGGCTATGGCGGCAAGCCGGCCGTGGTGACGCCCAATCGTCTGGATCGCCGATTCGACGTGACAGCACCCAATGTCGCCTGGGTCACCGACATCACCTACATCCGCACCCACGAAGGCTGGCTCTACCTGTCGGTGGTCATCGACTTGTTCTCGCGTCAGGTCGTGGGTTGGTCGATGAAACCACGCATGACCACCGATCTGGCCCTGGATGCCTTGCTGGCAGCCGTCTGGCGACGGAAGCCCCAAGGGGTTGTCATGGTGCATTCGGACCAGGGCAGCCAGTTCAGCAGTGCGGACTGGCAGAGCTTTCTGAAGGCCAATCACCTGGAGGGCAGCATGAGCCGTAGAGGAAACTGCCATGACAACGCCGTTGCCGAAAGCTTCTTCCAGCTGCTCAAGCGAGAACGCATCAAGCGCCGGATCTATTCGACTCGGGAAGCCGCCAGGAGCGATGTGTTCGACTATATCGAGATGTTCTACAACCCAAGGCGCCGTCACAGCACGAGCGATAACTTGTCACCCGTCGAGTACGAACGGCGTTATACCCAGAGCCTGACGGGTGTCTAGAATACCTGGGGCGATTCAGTATCGGCCAACTCCTGCGCGGTTATCGCCAGGAGCTCAACTGGATCACCGGAAGCGTCGTCATAGTGCTCGGCCTGTTCATGACTGGCGTGTTCCGGTTGCCTGTCCTGCAGCGCAGCTTTCAGTGGTCGCCGGAGCTGCGAGGGGGGTCTCCCATGGCGGCGACCTTCTTCGGTGTCTCCTTCGCCATCGGCTGGACGCCCTGCATTGGGCCGATTCTGGGGGCGATCCTGATGGCCACCTCGACCACCGCCAACGCCCAGGCCGGCATGCTCTATCTGGCGACGTACTCTCTGGGCCTGGCCCTGCCCTTCCTGGCCAGCACCCTGCTGCTCAACAGGTTCAGCCACTACCGAGGCCGTCTCGGCAAGTGGAGTGCCTATGCCCGACCGGTGGCGGGCGTGATCTTGGTCCTCATGGGCCTGCTGATCGTCTCCGGGACGCTCACCCGGCTTTCGAGCATCCTGGTGGACTGGTTCCCGTCCCTGGCCACAATCGGCTGAGGACGCCGATCGGAATCCAATCGTCGAGTCTCCTACGATGTCTCGACGTAACGCCATCCTCCATGACGGCCTGTTCCGTGCCATGGCGCCCGGCTCGGCCGACACATTGCTGAAGGCCATGGCGGGATTGCCGCGACGCAAACGACCCAGCGCCCGCCACCGGGCGTGGTCCCCGGTCTGGCCGAGAATCAGGAGATGCCTGGCTGGCGGCGTCACACTTCAGGGGCTTCGATAAAGTCCTACAGCCCCCCTAGGTGTTCGTAGATACCGCCGGCCTCGCTCTCCGCATCCGCCACCACGGGTTCGGGTTCCGGCGCCGGTCGGATGGCGACGACCTGGCCATCGGGATCATCCACCACGCCGCGTAGCTGTTGATAGTCGAGGGCCATGGATTCCCCATCGGCAGACTGACCCAGCAACGTTAATGCCTCCAGCAGTTGCGCCATGCCGTTCGCCTGCACCTCCAGCGGCTGGTAGGCCTGCACGTAGGGCGTGCCCGCGTGCCAGCCGGCCTTGATCGGTTGATCGATGATGTTGACCTGAGTGCCTTCGGGAACCCGTGTAAAGAGCGATTCGATGTCTTCCGGGAACATGCGAATACAGCCACGGCTGGCACGCATGCCGATGCCGCCCGGCCGGTTGGTGCCGTGGATGAGATAGCCGTCGAAGCCGAGCAGGATCGCATAGTCGCCGAGGGGATTGTCCGGCCCCGGGGGGACCACCGCGGGGGCCTCCTCGCCACGCGCCGCCGCTTCCTGCCGCACCGACTCAGGCGGGTACCAGGCAGGGTTTTCGATGCGCATGGTCGTCACGGTCTTGCCGAGCGGGGTGTCGAAACCTTCACGACCGATGCCGATGGGATAGGTCTCGACCCGCGGCGATTCCCCCTCCTCCAGCGCCGGGTAGTAGTAGAGGCGGAGTTCGGCGAGGTTGATCACGATGCCCTCGCGGTCTACCGGCGGCAGCAGGCGCTGCGCCGGGATCACTACCTCGGTACCCTCCCCGGGCATCCAGACGCTGAGATCGGGATTGGCGCGACGAATCTCCTCGTACCCCAGGTTGTGCTCGCGGGCGAGGTCGAGCAACGTTTCCTCGGCATCCGCTTCGACGGTGTAGTTCTGCCCGATGAGGTCGCCCCCCCTGGGCAATGGGTAGTGGCCCTTGGGCCAGTCGGCTGGCATCTCAGCCGCCTGGAGGGTGGAGCTCCCAGCGGCTAGCAGTACCACCGCAGCCTGCAGGCAACGCAGAGCCTGACTCACTCCTGTGCGGCCAGGCCAATCGGTGTCGATCGTCATGCCAAAGTCCTCTGTGATCAGGGAGTCGATATGGGGCGTTCCGGCTCTCGCGCCTTGCCCACCGGGCGAGGTTGGCGACGTGACCACGCCACCAGCGCCACTCCCGCCACCAGCATCGGCAGGCTCAGCAACTGACCCATGGTCAGCCAACCGAAGGCGATGAACCCTAGATGGGGATCGGGCAACCGGACAAATTCCACGGCGAAGCGGAAGACGCCGTACAGCAGCAGGAAGAGCCCCGAGATCAGTCCCCGGCGGCGCGGCCGACGCGACAGCCACCAGAGCACCGCAAACAGCACCAAGCCTTCCAGAGCAAATTCATAGAGCGCCGAGGGGTGGCGTGGCGCCGACCCCATGTGTGGGAATGCCATGGCCCAAGGGAGGTCGCTGATCTGCCCCGGCAGTTCGTGGTTGATGAAGTTGCCGAGGCGCCCGGCTCCTAGACCAATCGGCACCATCGGCGCGATGAAGTCAGTGAGCTGAAAGAAGCCAAGACGGTGCCTGCGGGCAAACAGCAGGGCAGCGACCAGGACACCAGTCAGGCCGCCATGGAAACTCATGCCCCCCTCCCAGAGCCTGAACAGCCACAACGGGTTGGCCAGGAACTGGTCAATGCCATAGAAAAGGACATAACCCAGGCGTCCGCCGAGCACGACGCCCAATGCCCCGTAGAAGATCAAGTCACCGATGTCGTCCTGGCTCAAGCCCAGCCGAGGAGCGCGATAGCGACCAAGCAGCCATGCCGCGACGAAGCCGACAACGTACATCAGGCCATACCAGTGGACCTGCACCGGCCCGATGGCGATGGCAATCGGATCGATCTGAGGATACTGCATCATTTTGTTTCCATCCCTGTGTGGAAAGGGGGAGTCAACCGCCACATCGGCATGGGAGGGCCCATCGGCAAGTCATCATCAGTAACACTTGGCGTGGTGCCCCGCCTATCCGGTGCCATGGGATATCGACGAGGGGGAACGGGCAGACGCCCAAGGAGGCCGCTCAGGCGCGCGGAGGGCGATCGAGGCGTTCGAGAAGTGTCAGCGGCCAGACTGCACCCGGGACCAGGCCTGTCGGCAGGGAGACAGTAGACAGGGGTTGGGTGTCTAACATCACGGCGTCGCAGTGCCCGCAGAACGCACTGCAGATTGTCAGCCCGCCCTGCTCATCGGTTGTCTCCAACACGGGAGATACCAATGCTAGATCCGAGGCCGACTCGACAATACATGGATCACCGGCGTGATGTCCGGCCGCCATGACGACACCAGGCAAGGCTACGCTGATACCCAGCAGGATACACAACAGCCATGTCATGGCAGAGCGCGGCATAGGCGTCGCCTTGTTCAGGAAGCACGGATCTTGGTCGGAGTATTTCACGCTACCAGCACAGGCCACAACCTCGATGCTGCACCGAGGTTAACGGCGCCATCCGGCTTGATGTGAGTCAATGGCGAGGCCTCGGTTCTGGACTATTTTGAAGGAAACCTCCTCCCTAGGAGCTCTGCCGAATGTCCAGGCACGCCCCGTCTCCCAGACCTTCCATGCGGATTGCCACCGCATGGTCTCGCCTTGGGTGGGTCATCCTGCTGGGCATGGTGGTGCTCTTCAGTGCCGGCACGATGGCGGATGTGCCCTCCTCCACCGCGTCTGGCCAGGTTGGCGTCGAGCTTCTCTCGGACACGCACTCGAATACCTCGCTCATCAACACGGAACACCCTCGACCTCACTGCCACCATGGCCATGGCGCTCGCCATATCGGCAGCGCCCTGTTGCGCCTGGAGCGCCAGGACCCCGAGTTCAAGCCCCTTCCCTCCAGCATGGTGATCCCCGCCATGGCACCTCGAGTTGCCACCGCCTGCGGCACGCCAAGTGCCCTTCCCGTTCCATCGCCGACTGCAGTCTACCTGTTGACTCAACGCTTCAGGGCTTGAAGCACCCCGTTTCCCTTGCCCCCCGCATTGCCCCAGGCGCCGATATGAGGAGCCACTGTGCCTGTGACGCGGCTATCGTCAAGGCAAGAGCATACACATTCACAGCACGATCACGGCTTCCGTGTCGGATATGGCTTAGTGGATGTCACATTGAGGCACTTATGAACGCACTGTTTTACTTCCTGCTCTGGGCGGCGATCTTCTTTTTGATGATGCGCTTTGGCTGTGGTGCTCACGTCATGGGGCATCGCCATGGCAAGGCCCAGCATGGCGACGATAGCCCAGAGGATCCACACGCAACCGAGGGGCTGAAGTGGATCCCACCAGCCGAGGACGTCGATCCCGTCTGTGGCAAGACCGTCATCACGGAAAGAGCTAAGCCGAGCGTCCTTGATGGCCATGTCTTTTACTTCTGCTCTCGTGACTGCCGGGAGCGCTTCGAGGCCGCGCCCGAACAGTATCTCGCACCTGTAACAAAGGTCTTACCTTCCCAACCGGAGAATGAAGATGCCTGATGCCGATATTCCGTCGACAGCCAAGCCGCATTACGGAACCCGCTTGCCGGTTCAGGCCACGCCTCGGATTCCCGTGATCGCGCTCGGGATGAGCCTGGGGCTGTTTCTGGCCGTAACCTTCATCCTATGCGTCGGCTTCGACCTGCTGTTTCCCGACCAAGCGATGTATGAGAGCTGGTTGCGCCTGCTGCCTGGCTTCACCTGGTTGAGCTGGCCAAGTTTTTTCCTGGGACTGGCTGAAAGCTTCGGCTACGGCTGGTACGTCGCCCTGGTCTTCGGGCCGCTCTATAACTTCTTTGTCACACGCTTTGGACGGAGAATCGCCGGGAAGCAAGCCCCATGAGCATCGCATGTCACGCGGCAATCAGCCGCTCAGGGTCATTTCATCTTGTTCAGCCATATTCTAGCTTGCCAAAGCATTGGCAGCGTAAGCGACATCTCGCGCCTATCAGCGCCGAGTACCGTTGCTTATTCCTCGCTGGGCACAGTGGCGGAAGCTAACGGATACTTCACGCAACCCTCAGGATGAGCCGGGGGGGCACTAACGTGGATTCACACATCAACGCATGCGTGGGGCGTTGATTCTATTCCACCGATGAAATCTGACCGGGATCAAGAAACGCTCGCTTTCATTTCTACCGTATCTTGACCTTTGGGTTACCCGCAGGTTTTAGCCTGACGTCAGGGTGACTCAACACGAAAGGAGATCCGACCATGTGGGGCGACATGATGGCGTATATGGGAAATGTTGGTTGGGGGCATATGCTCTTCGGCGGACTCATGATGGTGCTGTTCTGGGGCGCCGTCATTGCCTTGGCCGTTTTGCTGGTGCGCGGCCTGACCCGAGGACGGAGCGAGGCCGCGCACCAGCGGCCAACCGCACTAGAACTTCTGCAAGAACGCTACGCCCGTGGCGAGATCGACCAGCAGGAATACGAGCGGCGCAGACGCGATCTGAAGCGATGAAGACGCGGCAAAGGGACCGTGACGTCCCTCATTCACGGAAAGGAATCGTCTGAGATCCCCTCAGCCGACGCACGAAACGGAGACGGCTTCATGACTCAGCAGCACAGCAAGCGGCGTGAGCACTCGCATCACGATACGCTGAACGAAGGTATCGATGCCGGTTCCATGAGCGCCGGCGATCAAGGCGCTGCCCAGTACACCTGCCCAATGCATCCCGAGGTCGTCTCCGAGCAGCCGGGGGATTGCCCGAAGTGCGGCATGCACCTCGTGCCCCAGGAAGGCAGTGAGGCTCAGGCTCCCTCCGCTCATGGCCAGTGCCACGGGCACGCCCATCACGCCGGCCATGAGGCGAGTACCCCGGTGCGCGGCGGCCAGTACGACAAGGTGCCGGCGGGGCATGCGGGCGCCGTCTACACCTGCCCGATGCACCCCGAGGTGCGACAGACTACCCCCGGCGCCTGCCCACTGTGCGGCATGGGGCTAGAACTCGAATCGGCGACGGTCGGCGATGAAGGGCCGAATCCCGAGCTAATCGATTTCACCCGCCGCTTCTGGGTCTCGGCCGTGCTCACGCTGCCGGTGCTGGTGCTGACGATGAGCCCCTTTCTTGGCCTCACTGCGATCCGCGAGTTTTTCGGCGAACGCACGGCGATGTGGATCGAGCTGGTGCTGAGCACGCCAGTCATCCTGTGGTCCGGCTGGCCGTTCTTCGTGCGCGGCATCAACTCCTTTCGCACCTGGAACCTCAACATGTTCAGCCTGATCAGCATGGGGGTCGGTGCAGCCTATCTGTTCTCGATCGTCGCGCTGCTCGTGCCTGGCATCTTCCCAGAAGGCTTCCGCCGGGAAGACGGCAGCGTCGGGGTCTACTTCGAGGCCGCAGCGGTGATCGTGACCCTGGTCCTGCTGGGTCAGGTAATGGAGCTGCGCGCCCGCGAGGGTACCGGCAAGGCGATCCGGGCGCTGCTCGACATGGCCGCCAAGACCGCGCGGGTGATCCGACCCGACGGCAGCGAGGAGGAGGTGCCGCTGGAAGAGGTGCAGGTGGGCGATCACCTGCGGGTACGCCCCGGTGACAAGGTGCCGGTGGACGGCGAGGTGGTCGAGGGTCGCTCCTCGGTCGACGAGTCGATGATCTCGGGCGAGCCGGTGCCGGTGGAGAAGGTCGCGGGCGACAAGGTCACCGGAGCTACCATCAACGGCACGGGCAGCCTGATCATGGAGGCCACCCGTGTCGGCGCCGACACCATGCTCAGCCAGATCGTCGAGATGGTGGCCGCCGCCCAGCGCTCCCGCGCACCGATCCAGAAATTCGCCGACAAGGTAGCGGGCATGTTCGTCCCCGCGGTGATCGGTGTCGCCATCCTCTCCTTCATCGCCTGGGCGATCTGGGGCCCGATGCCGGCGCTGTCCTATGCGCTGGTCTCGGCAGTGGCGGTGCTGATCATCGCCTGCCCCTGTGCCCTGGGGCTGGCCACCCCGATGTCGATCATGACAGCCACCGGGCGCGGCGCCCAGGCCGGCGTGCTGATCAAGAATGCCGAGGCGCTGGAACGTTTCGCCAAGGTCGACACCCTGATGGTGGACAAGACCGGCACCCTGACCGAGGGCAAGCCGAAGCTGGTGGCGGTGCTGCCCGAGGAAGGCCATGACGAGACCGAGGTGTTGCGCCTGGCGGCCAGCCTCGAAAAGGGCTCCGAGCACCCGCTGGCCGAGGCCATCGTCGCCGGCGCCGAGGCGCGCGGCGTCTCCCTCGCCGAGGCCCGCGATTTCGAGGCCGTGACCGGCATGGGCGTGAAGGGCATGGTGGACGGCCACGCGGTGGCGCTTGGCAACGCCAAGCTGATGGCCGAACTGGGCCTGGACGGCGGTCGGATAGCCGAGACCGCGAACGCCCGCCGCGATCAGGGCGAAACGGTGATGTTCGTGGTGCTCGACGGCCAGATCGCCGGCCTGGTCAGCGTGGCCGACCCGGTGAAGGAGACCACGCCCGACGCCCTGAAGGCGCTGCACCGGCTAGGATTCCGCATCATCATGGCCACCGGCGACAACGAACGCACGGCCAAGGCGGTAGCCGGTCGGTTGGGTATCGACGAGATCCGCGCCGACGTGCTGCCCGAGGACAAGGCACGCATCATCCAGGAACTGCAGGCTGAAGGCCGCAAGGTCGCCATGGCGGGCGACGGCGTGAATGATGCCCCCGCCCTCGCCCAAGCCGATGTGGGCATCGCCATGGGCACCGGCGCCGACGTGGCGATCGAAAGCGCCGGCTTCACCCTGGTCAAGGGCAACCTCGATGGCATCGTTCGGGCCCGCAAGCTGTCGCTGGCCACGATGCGCAACATCAAACAGAACCTGTTCTTCGCCCTGGTCTACAACGGAGCCGGGGTGCCGATCGCCGCCGGGGTCCTCTATCCGTTCCTCGGCCTTTTGATCGGCCCGATGTTCGCCGCCTTCGCGATGAGCGCCTCGTCGCTGTCGGTGGTGATGAATTCACTGCGCTTGCGCCGAGTGAGGATCTGACCATGCATGACGAGAAAAATTGGCTGGACCGCAGACCGAGCAAGGGCACCTTCTGGCTGATGGTGGCGATCGCCCTGGCGGTGATGGGCTTTTGGCTCTGGGAGGAGCACGAGGAGCATCTGCTCGGCGCCCTGCCCTGGCTGATCCTGCTGGCCTGCCCGCTGATGCACCTGGTCATGCACGGCAGGCATGGCGGGCACGGATCTCGCGGCGGGCATGATGACCACAAGGACGGGCGCGATGAGTAGCCACGCGTCGACCGCCTCATCGTCACCCCCCGGGGCCGACGCCCTGGGGCATCCAGCAACGGAGCTGCTCGCCTATCAGTTCGACCTGTGGCAACGCAGCGTGCGCTATCTGGATACCCTGCGCCAGCGCGCGGAGAACATGCTCGAGCACGAGCGAGCCGGTAAACCGCCACTGTTGGATTTCGACTACGAGATGATGCTCGATGGCCGCCGGCTGTCGCGCCCCGCTAACTATGCTCTTCTGCACATCACTCGGGTCGGGGATGACTGCCTGGAGGACTGCCTCGACGCCAGCAAGCCCCCGGTCATGATCGTCGACCCCCGCGCCGGCCACGGCCCGGGCATCGGCGGCTTCAAACGCGATTCCGAGGTTGGCATGGCGCTCCACGAGGGCCATCCGGTCTACTTCGTGAGCTTCTTCCCGGAGCCCCTGCCGGGCCAGACCCTCGCGGACGTGCTGCACGTCCTGCGCCACTTCGTCGAAACGGTGGCCGAGCGGCATCCCGACATGCCGCCGGTGCTCTACGGCAACTGTCAGGCGGGTTGGGCCATCGCCCTGCTCTCCGCCGACTGTCAGGGTCTGGTGGGGCCGGCGGTACTCAACGGATCGCCGCTCTCCTACTGGTCGGGCGAATCCGGCGTCAATCCCATGCGCCTGGCCGGTGGCCTGCTGGGCGGCACCTGGCTCACCCACCTGCTCGCCGACCTGGGGGACGGCCGCTTCGATGGCGCCCATCTGGTCGCCAATTTCGAGGCCCTCAAGCCGGCTAATACCCTGTGGCAGAAGGACTACCAGCTGTTTGCCGACATCGACGGCCAGCGCGAACGCTTCCTGGACTTCGAGCGCTGGTGGACGGGCTTCTACACGCTGAGCAAGGAAGAGATCACCGCCATCGTCGATAACCTCTTCGTCGGCAACCGGCTCGAACGCGGCGAGCTCACGGTCTGTCATGGCTGCACCATCGACCTGAAGCGGATCCGCAATCCGCTGGTGATCTTCGCCTCCGGCGGCGACAACATCACCCCGCCTCATCAGGCGCTCAACTGGATCCCCGCGGTCTACCCGGACACGGCAGCGATCAAGGCCGCCGGCCAGCGCATCGTCTACCTGCTCAATGCCCATGTCGGCCATCTGGGGCTATTCGTCTCCTCCCGAGTTGCGCGCCTCGAGCATCGAGCCATCCTCGAGAGCGTCCGGGAGCTGAATGACCTGGCCCCCGGCCTCTACGAGCTGCGCATCGATAACCCCACCGGTGACCCCGAGTGTCACAAGCCACAGTTCCAGGTGCACTTCGAGGAGCGCTGCGTGGAGGATCTGAACTATCCGAAGCAGACCTCAGCCTTCGACCGGGTACGCACCCTCTCCGAGCACAACGTGGCCCTCTACGAGACCTTCGCCGGGCCCTGGGTCCGTATGGCCACCAATCCGTGGACAGCCGAGACGCTGCGCCAGCTGCATCCGGCACGCACCAGCCGGCTGATGTTCTCGGAGCGTTTCGCGCCCTGGATGAGCGGCGTGAAGTGGCTGGCCGATGTCGCAGGCCCCGCCCGGGAGCCGCTCAACGACGACAATCCTTTTCGGCAGTGGGAGGGGCTCATCGGCGAGACGATCTCAGCGGCGCTGTCGGTTGCCGGCACGACCCGCGACAGCCTGTGCGAGATGGGTTTTCGCGCCCTCTATGGCTGGGACCTGCCGGCTGAAGACGAGAGACCGAGCTGAAACCGGCACACTTTCCAGCAAGGACGGGAAGCACTCCCCGTCAAGAGGAGAACCGTAGATGAAGATCGAAACCTTTAAGGACCTGATCGACTGGACCCGCCAGCTGCATGCCCATCTGGCGGAGTGCTTCGGCCACTGTGCCTCCCAGCATGAAGAAGACCTGGGAAAATGGTTGTTGGAGTACCTCGCGGCGCACGAGGCGACCCTGGAGCGCACCGTGGCCAGCTTTGAGAAGCAGGCCGACCCCAAGGCCTTACACACTCGGGTCTACGACTATCTGTCCCATAATCCGATCACCCCCCACCAGGCATGCAGCGCTCCCTATGCCGAGATGAGCTTCGAGGATATCTGTCGGGAAGTCTTCTCCCTGCATGATCAGGTCATCGACCTGTACCGCTACCTGGATGGGCGGGCCGAGATCCCCGAGGCACGCGAACTGGTTCGCGAACTCCTCAAGCTCGAGGAGCATGAGGCGATGCGGCTGGCTCATCAATCCAACCGGGCTCGAGACCTGTAGCCGTACAGCGGAAGGCCCCGGCATGACGGGCAGACAAAACGGCCCGGGCATGGTGGTGGATAGCATCGACCCGGCATCATGCCCTGCCAGTGACCGTCCCCGAACGGGACGACGACATGCGCCAGCATGCGAAAAGGCATGTCCGATCGGGGTCAATGAGTGTGCGAGTGATCATCGCCGGGCAGCGCTTCACGTTTCGATAGAAACAGCCACTCACCGATCAGGATAAGTGCCATCACCACGGCGGCGACGATCAATACCAGCGGGTCGGAGGTGGCCTTCACCCAGACGAAGCCACCCAACACGACGATATCCAGCAGGATGGCAATGATCGGTATCGCGGGCCTGGCGCTGACCTTGTGCCTGAGGTGGCGAAATACGCCCCAGTGAATCGCGATATCCATGATCAGGTAGAAGATGATGCCCAGTGCGGCGATGCGGCTGAGGTCGAAGAACGCGGTCAGCAGCAAGCCAAACACGATCGTGTAGACCAGTGTGTGCTTCTGGATACTGCCGGGCATATGAAAATGGCGGTGAGGCACCAGCCGCATTTCGGTCAGCATGGCCAGCATGCGGGATACGGCGAAGACACTGGCGATGATACCGCCCGCCGTCGCCAGCATTGCCAAGATGACGGTAAACCAGACCGCCGCCTCGCCCAGTGCCGGCCTGGCGGCAGCCGCCAGGGAATAATCCCGGGTCTTGATGATCTCCTGAAGCGACAGGTTGCTGGCGACGGCAAAGCCCACCAGTGCGTAGATCACCACGCACAGGGCAATCGAGATCATGATCGCCCTGCCCACATTGCGGTGGGGGTCCTGGAGCTCCGACCCGCTGTTGGTGATGGTGGTGAACCCCTTGAAAGCCAATATGCCCAGGGCTGTGGCCCCCAGAAAGCCCGACAGGGAAGCCTGGGGCGCTGTCGATGAAACGTCCATCTTCAGCGAGTCGGCGACGAATACCCCGACCACGCCAAACACGATGATCCCCCCGATCTTGATGACCCCCAGCACGGAGGCGACACCCTCGATCAGCCGATTGGCCGACAGGTTGATCAGGAAGGCCGCCAACAGCAGCCCCACCCCCAGTAGCGGGACAAGCAGGGAGCGGTTCTCGACGTCGAACAGCTGCAGGGTATAGGACCCGAAGGTTCTGGCCAGAAAGCTCTGGGCGATCACCATGGAGCAGTACATCAGCAAGGCATGAAAGGCGGTCGGCAATGTCGAGCCATAGGCCTTCTGCAAATACATGCCGATCCCCCCGGCGGAGGGATAGGTGCTGGATATTCGGATATAGGAGTAGGCACTGAAGGAGACGATCAGGGCCGCCGACAGAAACGCCAGCGGGAACAACCACCCCGTCATCTGTGCCATCTGGCCGGTCAGGGCAAAGATACCAGCCCCGATCATGACCCCCGTGCCCAAGGCAACCGCGCCCACCAGGGTCAGGCTACCCTCCTCGTATTCGGGTGTACGATCCGATGAATCGGTCATCCATGCCTCCGTATCGTCATACGATGAGCTGTTTCAGCGGCATCCATAGCCCCATGCCCATCATGACAAGGTTCTCGGTCAAGGAGACGAAGCCCAGGGGCACGTTGCTGTTGCCGCCCACGCAAGCGCACTTGAGCTCCCGCTTGTCGATATAGACGGCCTTGAAGACCGAAACGGCCCCTACCGTGCCGACAAACAGCGCCAGGGGAGCTGACAGCCAGGTCAGGGCACCCGCCAGCATCAGGATACCGGCCAGGGCCTCGGCGAAGGGGTAGACATAGCCGTAAGGGACATAGCGCTGGGCGAGCATGTCATAGTTGAGGAACATGGTGCTGAAGCTTTCGACATCCTGCAGCTTCTGAAGCCCCAGCAGGGTCATGGCGGTGGCAATCGCATATTCCGGCATGCGCATCGACACGAGAGTGCCACTGGCCGCCCAGCTCACCGCTAGGCCGATCAGCAGGGAAGTCGCGAAGATGGCGATGACCGGCTGATAGGTGGTCTCCTTCTCGCCGGGCACACTCAGGCCCAGGTGAGCACGAACCTCCTCATAGCCCCCCCACACGCTTCTCGCCGATATAGACCTGGGGCGTGGTATCGACACCGGCCTGCTCCTTGAACTCCTCGATCGCGTCCCGCGAGGCGAGGGTGTGATCTTCGACCCGATAGCCCTTGCGCTTGAGAAGATCCACGGTCTTCAGGCCAAACGGACAGAGGTGCTCATCCGTCTTCATACGGTAGATACGGGCCTTCTTGTGCTGTACGGAAGACGTTGACGCAACGCTACTCAAGGGCATTCACCTCCTTCAGTGCCTGAGAGGAATTCGCGCATGCGGCATACACGGCCAGGCGCTTCGGCCATGACCCTGGCTAAGCTTATAACCTAGAACCCTTGTGCAACCCAAAGGTCAAGCCGCCTGCCTCGACAAGGTCGCGTAGTCGAGCGGTTTTTGTGACCAGTCCGAGCGATGACTTGTCATCCATAGAAGACGAACGGCGTTATACCCAGAGCCTGACGGGTGTCTAGAAGATCTGGGGCGATTCAAGTCGCCTGCTCGACGCGCCCACACAGCTCCTCTTGCTGTGTAACCCCATGTGCTCTCTTTGTTAGGCACGGTTTGCGAGCTTACTCCCCCTCGAACTCCGAGCTGCTGAACTTCAGCACGTTGCAGTTCTCCTTGATGGTCCGCTGCAGCGCCTCATCGAAGCCGTCGGCACTGGTGGCCTCGATTTCCACGGAGATCTTCACCTCGACGCCGCTGCGCAGGGTAAACTGCTCCACGATCTCGTCGACCAACGTGGCGAAGTCCATCTTCGCCTTGAGAGGGTCCAGGTCTACGTTGCCGTAGAAGTGCTTCTTGATTGCATTAGCAACTTCTGCCTGATCGGAAGAACCGCCAGCCAGCCCTCCGCCCATCGGCACGGTGGGTCCAGAGGAGCCTGTTGTGCTCGGGGCCCCCTCTCCAATGGATGCAGGTGCAGGTTGATCACCGCTGCGCTCATCCTGCTCTCTGGCACGCTGAGCAGCGTCCGCGGCCAGCTTGTCACGGTAGGCTTTAGCAGCTTCACGCTCGATGATGAGCGCCTCGCTATCCAAGCCGCCGATGCTGCCCTGGCCAAAGGCGAAACCAAGATAGGTATCCCCTTCCTTGCCAGAGGCGTAGCCGAAGAAGTCCTCCGAAGCGACGCCCTGGTGCATAGCGTTCTTGAACACCTCATCGTTCACCAGGCGCGGCAGGTAGAGGTAGTGGCAGCTGTCCTGCCAGACCTTGAGGGCACTGACCTCGGTCACACCATCCTTGAAATACCACTGCTTGAGGATGTTGCGCAGGAAGATTGGCGACCATTCGTAGATCAGCCACTCCTCCTCGCGCAGCTTGTTCTCGATGGTCTCGACCAGGTTGGGGGTGGTGGTGGAAATCTGCACCACTTCCCACTCCAGTGTGGGCTTGCCCCTGACGAACTCCTCGACCGGCGCCATCAGCCATTTGTAGGTCTCACGTATAAGCTGAGACAGCGAGGATTCCGCGGCATCTCGACTCTGCTTGGCCTGGCGCAGATGGACGAGATCCTGGTTGAGGGTGCCGTTATCGATGTCCTCGACGATCGATTTCCAAGCCAGAAAGGTACGCCCCTGATCCTTGAGGCGACTAACCACGTCGAAGTCGGCTGCTAGGAAAATCAGTCGGTTCTGCTTCTGCCGCGGCTGCTCGCCGCGCTTGCGCAGAATCTCTTCGGCCACCTTGTAGGCCTGATTGGCTTCAGTGCGGCTATAGGCGGCGTCGGTGGGCAATACCACTAACCGGGGCCCTGAACCATATTCGTCTGGCACATCGCCCGATTGGGTGAAGACATGGATGCCGGCGAAGTGGTGCTGACGCCCCATCCGCTGGGTAGTGCGCTCTTTGAGCAGAGGTATCAGCGCATCGCGCTCGCTGATGTTCTGCTTGCGGCTTTCCATCTCACGGCGCAGGTTGGGCTTGGTGTCGAACCAGAAGCGATCCTGCTCAGAGTAAAGGTAGTGCAAGCGGTCACGCAGACGCTTGAGCACGTCCTCGAAAACGCCTAGCGACTGACCGGGCTGAACGGCACCCAAAAGGATGCGCTCCTGCTTGATGCCCCGGGCCGCCTGGACGCTACTGGAAGCGGCGCTGCCCAGGAAGATGGTGCGGGCAGCACGCCGCGCCGCCTGCACACCGCCGAACAGGGCGACATGGCTATCCAGGTCGAGAGCCGCGGAGCGCGGCCCATCGATCTCACGCTCGATCACCGGCTGCCAGCCCTGAGGCAGGTAGTGAATGCTCTTGTCGCGAACGCTGCTGTCTTCTAGCGGCAGTGACCCCGGCATGATCAAGGCGTCGCGGTTACCCGAGACCCACAGCTGGTGAATCACGATCGCCATGTACTGCAGCACGCCGCGGGTGCGCTGGAATTTGTCCAGCGTCGACCAGTCTTCGTAGAGACGATCAAACACCTCTGGGTGGATCGGGTAGGAGCTACAGAGGCGCTCGAAGTACTCGTTGGACTGCGTTTCGGTGGGAAACTTCTGGGCATGCTGTCGGTAGAAATCCGAAAACTGGCGGCAGATACCCTCTACCTCAGCACGATCGCCGGCGTTCTCGAACAAGCGACGGCGAACGATCTCGAAGGCTTCTTCGGCTCCGACAGGCTTCCACACCGACTCCACACGGCCGAAATACTTCTCCAGCGCTGTGAGTGTCTGTTGGCCCATGGTGCCGCCCACTTCCAGCTCCGACTCCGGCAGCGATGCTAGCAGGATGGCGTTGGGTACCGCCTTCATTGCCTCGGTGAGCGCCTGTATAAAACTGAAGTTACTGTCGTAGGTCCCCGCCGGATAGGACTTACCCAACTCGAATTGGCGAATGTAGGCCAGCAGCTCGTCGACCAGGATGACGCAAGGCGCGGCCTTCTTTAGCAACTCCACCAACACCTGCTTACCGGGCGAGGTGCCTTGCTCATGGGAGTCCTTGACCATGGCCAGGCCTTCATCGCCCAACAGCTGCCAGGCGAGTTCCCCCCACAGCGTGGAGACCTTCTGCCCTTCCTTCTTCACCGACTGCTGACTCGGTGCCATGTTGATGCCATCGATCACCGCCACGCGAGCGCTGGGCAGCTCGCTGACACCGGCTTCGTCCAGTACCGGCGGTACGCCATGCAGCTTATCGGTGGTGATCTTGCGCGAAGCGAGATGATAGACCGCCAACATGGTGTGGGTCTTACCCCCACCGAAGGCCGTCTGCAGCTGAATGACCGGATCACCGCCTTGACCAGCAAGCCGTTGAGCTACCGAGATCAGCAGCAGGCGCATGCCCTCGGTGATGTAAGTGCGTGAGAAGAACTTCTCGGCGTCCTGGTACTCCTCGGGGGCAGTTCCAGTCGCCACCTGGGTGATGTCAGCCGCGAATTCCGACTGCTTGAAGGTGCCTCCCAGCACATCCTTGTGTGGCGTAGCGATGTCTCGCCAGGCTTTCAGTGACATTATGACGGCTCCACGTCTGATTCCGGGATAAACTTCAGATCGCTCACTGGTCTGCCAGTGACCGGATCGTTGTCTTGATTGCGATTGCGCTGCACACGCACCACCGGGTAGCGCGTCTTCAGCGTCTTCCATTTGATGAACTGCTCCCAGCTGTCGATGAACTGCAGCTGAGGCTCTTGCTCGTCGATCGCCAGCTCCAGGCCCAGCCGCGAGATGAAGTAGCGACCGGTGCGGTAGCCCTTCATCTGGACGCCTGACGGCAGGCTGATGCGCTGGATCGGGCCGAGGCGATAGACATAGTAGGGTTGATCGGGCTTGCTGGGCTCCCAGGTTGTGCCCGTTTGCCTGAGCTCCCTGCCCAGCAGCACCTCGATGTCCAGCACATCCGCCCAGCCGATGATCGAGCGGCTGGCTTGGTCATAGAGCGCCACCGCCTTCACCTCATGCAGCGGATAGCGCGATGACTCATGGCGCTGGGTGTAAAAGACCTGTTGCTCGAAATGGTACTCCAACCTGGCCGCCCGCTGCCGGTCAGGGATCAGCCCCACCATCACCAGGTCCTTGCTCGACTGGCGGCGCTGCTGATAGACCCGGTTATCGTAGTGGTAGAGCGACTCGGTGATCACCTCACCCGGCTGCTCGAACAGGCTGTCCAGGTACTGCCGGAACAGCGTGTTCTTCCTGGTTCGGCCCGGCTGCAGTGGAATCGCCCCGATATTGACCTTGTCGATGCTCTTGTAGAAGGGGTGTGCAACGAAGTCTCGCTCGTCCTCGGGGTACGGGAACAGGATCACGCCGCCGATGCTCTTGTTGGCCACCTTGACGGTTTCATCCTGCCCCTGCTCCCAGAGTATGGCGTCACGATAGCGATGCAGCTGAGCGATGGTATCCAGCGGCGGCCCATAGGGGTTCGCCGACGCCGGGTAGCCGGCCGACTCCCGATCGAAGCGGTACTTGGCGTCCATCACCACCTTGAACGACTTCTTGTCCTGATCCTTACCGAAGCCGCGACGCGAGAACTCGATGAACTGGTCCGGGCGCTGGTCGAAGGTGTAGGTATAGGGCACACGCTGGAAAGAGCGATTGAAGTAGATCGAGATGTCGTCGCCGGTGCCGCGCTGGACGAAGTTGACCCCTGAGCAGTTGCCCTTCTTCAAGCTCACCTTGAAGCGGTTGTGCTCCAGCTTGACGATGTCGTTACTGGCCAGGTCGTACTTGGGGTTCTCCCGCAGCAGGCTCACCGTCTTCAGGAAGCACCAGTACTCGTAGATGGTAGCGACATCTTTGTAGTCCATCTTGAACATCGGGTGCTCGGCCATGGTCAGGCCTTTCCGAAGCAGCAGAAACCGGTGATAGAACTCCTTGTACCCCGGCGCCATGGTCAGTGCCGTGGAGAAGAACATCTGGTGGTTGAACGTGCCCACCTCGCTGAGCACCGGGCCCCTCAAGCGGCGGCGAAGATGGGACTTGCTGCGCTCCAGCGCCTCTACCTCGAGCTGCATGCGCTGTGGATCGAGCCCCTGCTTGCCGCTCAGGTGGCGAATGGCGCGCTGAATCTGGCGCAAGATGTCCGTGATCGCCCAGGCGACGAAGCGGTTCTCCTGGGTGTCGTAGCTGATGCGCTTGTGCTGCTCGCTCAGATGAGAGAGCCGAACACCGGGGGCGACCTGTAGCCCTCCCCCGCGGCAGTAGCGGTCCGGCCGCTGGGTGGCGGCCTTGATCGCCCGGGGAGTGGCCCGCTTCACTCGGTGGATGGGCTTGATCCGCGACTCCCGGCGCAGCTCTGACTTGGGTGAGCGCAGCAGCGTATCCAGGCTCTGCTCCAGGCTGCGGTAAAGCGCCTTGAACAGGTTCAACCACTCAGAAGTGAGCTGATGGTAGGTGGAGCGCGGCCGGGTCGAAGCGAAGGTCTTAGTGAAGGCATCGAACGCCAGCGAATAGAGGATTTCGGTGATCTCATCCAGCATCGCTGGAAAGTCATCCTTGTAATCCAGCTTCTGTGGAAACACCTCGGTGTCCAGCGCAAACAGCACCTTGCCGTTGGCGTCGCGCACATCGAAGCGCGTCAGCCCTACGCTGTTCTCGAGGTTGATGGACCCCATCAGTCGAGTCTTGCCGTGCAGCGGCTTGGATTTCACCCGTTCCTGAGGAGCATCATTGACGAACAGCCTGAGCGGAGGTTGAAAGTGGCAGGTTTCGCCCGGCTCGAACAACCACTCCAGCCGCTGCCACTCGAAGAACAACGGTGCCTCCAGGGAACCCTCCAGCTCGGAGTCCTCGCGGTTCAGGCTCAATCCGTGGGTGGCAAAGCGCGCCCGCTGGCCCTCATGCCGCTGCGCCAGGATCGCCCGCGGCAGCCGCACATCGCTCACCGAGAGGTGGCAGATAGTGCCGTTGGGATCATCGAAGCAAAGCGCCGTCATATCAGCTTACAGCCAGTAGGAAGTGAAGCCGTCGTCATGGAAGCGCTGCAGCATGAACAGCAGCTTCTTGACGCTACGGGGGTAACGAGTGGCGCGCGGATCGACTTCCTTCTCGATGCTGTGATACTCCGCCTCGTCGTCGAGAGGTTTCTCGGCCAGCAACTCCAGCAGGCGTATTAGCACCTTGAGCACACTCAGCGAACTGCCCTGGATGCGTGGCAGCACCTTCTGCATCAACTGGAAGTCCATGGCCGCATCGGCGTCGAAGCCTTCAAGGCTCTCCAGCGCCTCCTCACGGTGCAGGGTCAGGTAGAAGGCCACCTCGTCTCGCACCCGGTAACCGAAGTGCAGCCCTGCGGGCTCCAGTGTTCGGTTGACCTCCATCAGCATCGCCACGGGGGCCGCGAGGTTCTGCTTGTGGGCATCGCTCAGATCATTCGAGTTGAGGAACGGTGCCCTCAAGGCATCCGCATAGATACCGGAGACCGCCGCCACATCGCGCTCCGGGCTGACCCACGCCAGGTCGATATCGTTCATCTCAATGGCATTGGCACGGTCCAGCACCTTGCGGCTGAAGGCGTGGGTGGTCTCGTCCATGTTCACCGTCCCCACCACCATCAGGTTCTGCGGCAGGTAGACCGGACGACCGCCGTTCACATCGGCGCGGCTGATCAGCGCCTCGGTGACGATGACGTCGTCGTTGTCACGCTCCCGCGTCTCGATAAAGCTCAGGAACTCGGAGAAGTAGTGCTCGACCCGGGCCAGATTCATCTCGTCCAGGATGACGAAGTAGAGCTCATCAGGATGTTCGATGGCACGGGCCATCACGTCCAGCAGCGGCTTGGTCTCGAACTTGCCCTGGATATTGGCGTAGCCAATCAGATCTGAGCTATCAGCCCAGTCGGGGCGCACGGCGATCAGCACGCAATGGTCGGAGTCCCCATAGCCGATGGCTTTGGCAAACTGGCGAACCAGCTGAGTCTTGCCCGTCCCCGAGATGCCCGCCAGCATCGCCAGCGGCTTAGTCCGCATACAGAGGTAGAAGTTGGCTACCTCTGCCAGTGAGTAATGGAACCCCTGACTGGCCATATAGGCTTGCACGCGAGGAAGCCACTCCTTGGTCGGGGTTTGGGTGACACCGCCCGGCAGGCGGCGCTCCTGGGTCTCTTCAGGCGGAGATTCCTCGTCAGACGTATCATCGACTTCCTCTACGAGTTCCTCGAGGGAAGGCAGCCAGCGCTGGAGCTCCTCGGGCAGCGCGATGGAGTGGCCCTCCAGCAGGATCGCCAGCGCCTCCCAGGTGAACTCGAAGAGATACCCCTGATTCCCCGTGCCATCACGGTTGTAGGGGCCGCGCACATCGGCCAGGGCTTTCTGCAGCTTGGTTTTTTTCTGGCGGATGGTGTCCAGGCTCACCGGCTGCTTCAGTTGAACCAGCACCTCCAGCTCGACACGCTGCCCATCACCACGCCACTCGTTGTCGAAGGCATCTGGTTGCGGGGCTACCGAAGGCATAGAAGTCGCCCGAGAGACGGCTTGAACGCCACCCGCCGCGTGGTGAACGATGATGTCACCGGGCCGGACGTCGCCGACGGCCCTCCAGTAGTTAAAGGAGCGCCCCCCTTTCCCCTCGAGCGGCGCCCAGAGATAGGCCAAGCCTTTCTGGGGCGTGAAGGTTTTACCCTGCATCACATACCAGACTCGGGGCTCATGTTGCTGCTCTGGGTCATCGTGGCCGGTCACGTGGGCTTGTAAGGCTTGGTAGCAAGTCTGCAGCTGCAGGGCGATCTCTTCCTCCCCCGCAAAGACCTCGAGCAGCAGATTGACACGTTCCAGGTTGTTCCTGGCAGCGTTGGCACCGACTTCAGGCCCAGCGATGTAGGAGTGCTCACCACTGCCAAAGGTCTTCCACTGCCACCCCGATGGCGGATGTTGAAGCGCTCTGACCTCGATGCAGACGAACTCTGGATACTCGCCGCTGACCTCGAACGTCTCGCCTTGATGAGTAAAGCGGCTGACATGACTCTCCTCATCAAACTCGGCGCGGATTTGGGTGTCCTGAACGTAGCCAAACAGCACTCGGGCAGCGCTGTTGTTGACCACGAACACCGGGGCTCCCTGGCGCAGCCGAGAGAACTTGTCCCGATTCCAGTAGAAGCGATTCTGGTTGGCCGAGAACAAACGCTTGAAATTCTCCTGCACCAGGGGCGGCTTTTTCACCTCGTAGACCATCACGGTCAGGCCCGTGTCACCGATCTGACGGGGATTGCTGACCACCGAAAACTCGCGTTCCTTGAGCGCCTCGACGAAGGGCTCGTAAAGCGCCTGCTCCAGCGCCTCAGGATCGACCTTGTGCTGTTTGGTTTGCGCCAGAGACTCCGCCACCAACTGCTTAGGATCGAAGCGGCGTCCCTGATAGAGGCATGAGAAGCGCTCACCAGGCGGTATGCGCTGACCGTTCGCATCGATGGTGCGGATCACATCGCTGCGCGTGAGCTGCTGTATCGCCTGTTCAATGCTCATACCACCCCTCAGTACCCTTACATGGTGTCAAACTCATCTTGCCACCCCAGCAACCGTCCAGGGCACCTCAGCGCCCAAGGCGAATTGGTCAACGACCTTTGGATGTGAATCGACGGCCTTAAGCCGCTGTTTGAGCTTGAGCCGCAAATCATCCGGATCGACTGCACGGGGGAACAACCTCGAGGGATTGCGGGGCTGTTCCAGATGCAGGACAACCCGCAGCCGTAAGCGGCCCACTGCCTGCTGTGCCATACGCCGTTCTTCTGCATCGTTGGCATTGCAGCTGGCTGCCATCAGCCCAGCGAGCGTGTCGCGCACCTTGTGGGCAATTTCATCGCCCAGATCAATCACTTTGGTGCGACGATGCCGCCGGTAGTCCTTGACCTCGATCAGCCAGAGCTGATCGCCGTCAAGGCAGACGAAATCTACGGCCTTGGTGCCTCCGCAAACCGCATTGAACTGGTTGCGGTAGAAGGACCAGTCATCATACTGAGAGGGCTCGGCACCATCCGCGAAGGTAAAGGCGAGCTGCTGTTCCGTCAGCGTGGTGGTCATGCCAACTCCAGGTAGCGATCCGACTGGGCCAGTTCCTCATCGAGCAGCACTAGGGTCTGAAGGTCATCAACGCGGCTTCCCTGCTCCACCTCGACCCCTTCAGGACCTTTGACCAGAGCAAAGTAGCGCTGCTGATTCTCGATGCCCTCGGTTTCAAGGGCGAGCAGTTCCAGCTCCTTGAGCAGGAACAGCGAGTGGGTAGCGATCACCACCTGAATCCCCTGTTGGCTCAGCGCGAAAGCAGCCCGAGCGACTAGCCTGATCAGCTTGGGGTTGAGATTGGCCTCGGGCTCATCCCAGAACAGATACCCCTTGTCGAGCAGCGACCCGGTGGTGATTAAGCGAGCCAGCATCGCCAATTTGCGCAACCCTTCGGCTACCAGCGGCATCTCCAGGTTGCCTTGGCCTGGAATGCGCAGGTAGAAACGCCCGTTTTTGTCCAGCACCACCTTGCCGCCCATGGCCTCTTCCAGCGGGGCCACCAGCTCGGCCACGGCCTTTTCACGAGGCCCCTTGATGGCGGGCGCACCCAGCAGTTTGCAGAGATCGATATGGTGCTCTTCGATATCCACATGACGGCTTTCGTAGAGCGGCAGTAGCCAGTGATATTGGCTCAGCAGCTCACGCGTCGGCATAAAGACCGGCGCCTTCTCCTGCCAGGCACCGGGAAGGTTTTCGACTTTGACTTCAGTCTGAGAACGGGTGCTGAAGCTGAAAGCGGTATCCAGCACCTCCTGCTCAAAGGAGACGGACACCTTGCAGGTCTGCGTTCCCTGACGACGGCTGGCCAGCCGGCCTAAAGACTCTGGCCGAAACACCTTGATCAGCTTGTCGGCGATGCCTTTTTGCAGCAGCGCCTTCGTCGGATCGGCCACGCTGGGCTCATTACCCTGCTCGTAAGCGTTGGCGATAGCGCTATAGGCCACCTTGAGCAGATGCGACTTACCGGTGCCGTTCTCCCCAACAATCACATTCAGCCCCGGCGCGAAATCCAGCCGCGCCTGGGGAAAGAGCGTTAGGTTATCGAGTTCCAGCCGCTTCAGCATGCTGCCTCCTTAGAGATCAAAGCCGACCTGTTCGCCGACATGCCCCGTCTCATGGGACGCTGCCACGATGGCGTGCCAGGAGCCGATCAGCTCGTTGTAGGCGCGCGCCTCCTCAGCCCACTTTTTGCGCTCGCAGAGGGTGTAGAGGTGGTACGACAGCTGACGGATCGCCTCGCCCTTCTCCGGCATCTTGGCCAGCAGCTCGCCGGCGGCGGATTCGCCGTGGTTCTGCAAACGGCGGATCATTTGGTGGCAGGCCTCCCACACCGGCGTGCGCTTGTCAGTGGTAGGATCCCAATCAGACTGGTACTCGCCCCACTTCAGCAGGCGTACCTTGCCGCCGCCGGACTCAACCACACCGGCTTCCTTCAGGCCATCCACACTAGTGCCCTTCGCTCGTGCCAAGACGTCAGCATCGCCGAACGACCCTGTATCCCATGCAAACTGATCAAACCAATTTGCACAAAATTGTGTATCTGCGTCAAAATCAGCTGAGTCCGGTGTTAGAAACTCTGTAATTGATCTATTAATTAATGCCAGGGCATCCCTGACACTCATTTTAGAACCATCTTGATTTAAAATTTTGCTATAGTTAGAGTATATTGCCATGCCTGGACCAATCGCGGCTTGCGCCAGGTCCACTGGGGCAATGGGAGCTTGTCCCGTTTCTCCTCCAATCATGACAGCCAGGGCTTCAGGCATCTGCCTTCTTAACTCTTTTTGAAATTCTCTCCTTGAAACCTCTTCAAGGTGATCTTCCTTTTTCCTACACACGAGCACAATAGACGACGCCAAAGCGTTCCTACTACCTTTCAGACCCTTAACCCTTTCAGTTCTCATTGGCCAGGTGCCATCAATTGTAAGCCCAGCCTCAACAACAGCCTCAACAAACGTCAACCAACCTGCACTTACAGTTTCGCCATCTTTTGTCTCAGAACTCTTGAAAGCATAATAAATCGTAACAGGAAATGCAGGATGAGCCTGCTCCTTAATCCTAACCATTGCTTCCTTCATGCCTGACAAAAAGAACTGCTCAGCAGCTTCTTTACTGTCATGCCGATAAGAAAATGCAACCAATTCTTCTTGCTTAGGAGTAGATAGCGTGGAAAAAAGAGTTGGATAGTGCTTTCTTAGAGCCCCCCTCATCCATACATAAAAATAGTCCGATATATCAGCATAAGGAACATTATCATAATAAGGCGGATCTGTTGAAACAACCTTATCCTTACTCACCTCTTGTAGTTGTGCACTAGACTGCACAGAAAAACCAGCTATATCCGAATCCGGAATAGAGCTTGCCACCCACTCAGCAGCAGCTCTAAAGTCGAGAGACCCTTCCAAGGGGTTTGACTCTGCAAAGTCCCACACCATTGGAATTGCTTGTCTGCCGAAAGCCTGGGCAACATTTTCGTTAGTCTTATTCCAACCACAAATCGTGCTAGAATATCTTGAAAGGTGGCCAAGAGCAAAAGACAAATACACACCAATTGCTTGGGAGTATGCTTTTGCTCCTTTCCCTCCGTCTTCGAGGATTACCTCACTTTCATCCATGCCTGCCGAAACGGAATCTTTATAGCACCTATTAACTGCTTGATCGATAAGGTCAACATATTTTGTTAAAGCTAAAACCTGCCTAGGTGTGTATAGCTTTGAAAATTTATCAAGACCGTATGGACGAACCCCAAGGTATTGATTACTACCGTGAATCTCAGAGTCCCACCGGCAGGTTTCTTTTGCCTTCAAAGCAGTTCTTTCTTGATCTTCAGTAGGAGAGACAAAAACTTTCTCTCTTTTTCCGGACAACACCACTGAAATAAGCTTATAGCCGAGCTTACCTTCCCCTCCCTGCTCTTTTATATAAGAAGACGATATCGGAGCACCAGACAAGATGCACTCAAAATTCGCTCCGCGAGCCAATTTATTACCTTTCTTAGCCCAACCCGGTATCTCTCCTTTTCTAACAACAAAAGAATAGCCACCCCCTGAAATCACTGGCTCGATATAACATTCTTTATCTTTTTTCGTGGATAAGACATATGTCGCAACCAAAGGCACATCAATATCAGAGTACGCTGGACTCGGGCTTTTCACAGTTCTAGCCCATATCCAAGCGACCACTGGAAGCTCTTGATTCTTATAAGCAGCCAGATCTTCTCGCCTCTCAACATCCGAGCTCGAGACAAAATACTTCGGATAGTATTCGCCAAACTCACTTACAGCTTTTTTTCTCACCCACTCTGCGTAGCGTCTCACATCCTCTGAAATCCCATTTGAACCAGACCAATCAGACATTATCTTTGACTGTTTCTGGCTCTCCGGGATTGGCCCAACCGGCTTTACCCCTTGGAATCTCGGCGGAATCTCTATCATGGCTTTATTTATCATAACAGCCACTGGATTCAAATCAGATGCATGACTCTCCAGGCCAAGCCTCTGTGCCTCAAGAGGTATTGCACCACCACCACTAAAGGGATCATGAAAACCCGGAAGCTTATTCGGGTCAAATAAAAACTCAGCATCCGGGTGGTTTGAGTTTAGCTCACAAACATATCTCCAACTATCCCGTATCTCCTTTCGAGCCTTATCGAGAACATCTTTATTATCAATATTCTCCCATTTAGCCAGCTCTTTTATTAACTCAAAAAGCTGCTCACGCCTTGCTTCAACCTCTTCCCTATACGCTTTAGTCCTTTTATCCCCCGAGATCACCTCTGAGGGATCATTCACCAGCTGAGAGAACAAAACGGCTCGCGCTGCAGCCAAAGGACGACGAGCCCACCACAAGTGCATAGATCTCGGATGCCCTTTGAGAAAAGGGTTTTTTTCCTGTTCACAACCGGCACTGATATCGTCCAGCGGCAGCGCCACTTCGATGAGTTTTTTGGGAGATTTGATGTCTGTCATCCGGTTCCCTATAGCGTCTGTTGTAGGTCGGCAGCTTTCGAAAGCAGCTCGCCCAGGTCATAGTTGATGCTGGCCACGCCGAACTCAGGCTCACTTTTGAAGGGGGTCTTCACGTAATGTGGGCCCTCGACGCTGTCGCCATCCACAATGACGATGGCCAGCCAGAATTTGTCGGCCTGGTTGAGGCCGTAGATGATCTCGTTGCGCGAGACGGTGATGGTGCTTTGCCCCTTGGCCCGGCCCTTCACCTCGATATGGCGGTCGGGCAGGATCGAGCCGTCCGGGTTGGCCGGCGGACGAGCGGTCACGTCCCAGCCACATTTCTGATCGGACACATCGAACACTTGATGGCCCATGTCGCGCTCGGCGTCCATCACCGCCTGCATGGCCAGCTGCTCGATGCGGGCGCGGGACTGAGCATCGACGTTGAACTGGGTCTCGCCCTTGCGCTCGGCCAGCAGTCCCTGGGGAATCACCAAGGCGCCGCCGATCACGACTGGCGTGCTGGAGACCACCTGTTTCATGGCGTCTAGCTCACGGCGGCGCTGATTGAGGCGCTCGGTCAGCTCGTCGACCCGCCGGCGCGCCATCTCCGGCTGCATACGCGGCTGCTTGCCGGCCTTCATGTCGTCGGTGAGCTTGATGTAGCGGTCCGACCAGTAGTTGATTTCCTTGACCAGCCGCTCGTTGACGGCGTTGAGCACCTTGTCGGCGTGACGCTCCCGGCGCCCCTTCACCTCGCGGTAGTGTTCAGGCACCAGGGCCTGCACGGCGTGGTTAAGCGCCAGGGCCTCCAGGTCACCGGTGATCCAAGGCGCCTTGAGCACGTCTTGCACCAGGCCAAAGTCATGATCATCGATGGGCTGCATGTCCAGATGGGGCGCCCAGCCGGCATGGGTCGTCCTACCCTGCTCGTCGATCTCCACGAACTGCAGACGCCGCGACACCACCAAGGGCGAGCTGCTGCTCTGACTCTCTACCTCGCGCACCGAGTGATCGACCATGAACAGCACCTTGGGCGTGGTGCTATCGTCGTTAGGGTCAACCAGCACTGCTCCCTGCTTGAGCTTGCTGCGGTGAGCCTGCAACACCAGGTCGGTGGTGGCATGCATCAGCGGGTGCATGGGATGGATCAGATCCGCCATGGGTTTGCCAGTCAGGCGCACATGCTCCTTCTCGAAGCAGATCCGTTCGTACTTCCTGAGTACGGGGGTGCGACTCTCACCGATCACCCGGTCGCGCTCACGGATCGCCGCCGGCACATGGCGCACCTCATAGCGACCCGGCTCACGCGGGCGCAGCTCACCACGCAGGGTCTGGAAGGCCTCGGTGAAGAAGGCGCGGATGAAATAAGGCTGCAGCTTGCGTGCCTCGGCCTTCTCCATCTCCTCCTTCACCGCATAAAGCTCCTCCAGGCCCATGTGCTGCTCCACCAAAGCGTTGCGGCGGATGATCTCGCGCAGGTGTTCGGTATCCAGGGCACCCTCGATGACCTGATCCAGGCGCGATGTCACCTCGTCGGATTCACCATAGCGGATGGCCTCCACTAGCAGATCCTTGAGCGAGGTGTTCTCGAAGGCCTCGCCGAGGATGTCGAAGACCTTGCCGCCCAAGGCGCTCTTCTCCACCTCCAACTTATCGAACAGCTTCTGGAACACAGCCCCTTCGCGGGTCTCGTTGGCCACCAGGTTCCACAGATGGCAGACCTCTCGCTGACCGATACGGTGGATACGCCCGAAGCGCTGCTCCAGGCGATTGGGGTTCCAGGGCAGGTCATAGTTGACCATCAGGTTGGCGTTCTGCAGGTTGACGCCCTCGCCGGCAGCGTCGGTGGCGATCAAGACCAGCACGTCCGGGTCGTTGCGGAACTGCTCCTGGGCCTTGCGACGGTCATCGCGATTGGTCCCACCATAGATGGTGATCACCGCCTCGGGGCGGCCCAACAGGCTGCGGATGCGGTCGACCAGGTAGTTCAGGGTGTCCTTATGCTCGGTGAAGATGATCAGCTTGCGGCGACTGCCGCCAGCGGTGTACATCTCTGGGCTGTCCTGCAGCAAGTGCGAGAGCTCTTCCCACTTACGGTCATTGCCAGAATCCACCAGCGTTAGGGCCTGCTCTTCCAGGTCCTTAAGGATCAGGATCTCGGCCTCCAGCTCGGGGACGGTCTCGGCAGCAGTGGCCTGATCTACCACTTGCTCGGCGAAGAGTTCGTACTCCTCGGCGCTCAGCTCCTCGTCCAACTCATCCATGTTGTCAGGCAGATCGATCTGCTTCTGGACGGCATAGGTGCCCAGGGTGGAAGCGACCTTGCCTTCGCGGACCGACTGGCCGCGGGCCATCAGCTTCATCTCGTTGAGCTTGTCTTCCAGCTTGCGCCGGCGGCGCTTGAGCGATTGGTAGATCGCCTCGGGGCTCGATGCCAACCGCCGCTGCAGCTGGGTCAGCGCGAACCCCACGGTGCCCTTGCGCTTGCCCGACAGCGCATCGGCACGGTTCATCTCGTTGCGCACGTAGTCGGTGACCTGCTCGTAGAGCTCGGCCTCCGCGTCGGAGAGGTCGTAGTTGGCGGTGTAGGCGCGACGTTCGGGAAACAGCGGAGTCCCGTCGAACTTAAGCAACTCTTCCTTCACCATTCTCCGCATCATGTCGGAGACATCGACCTTGTGCGCACCTTCGCGGAACTTGCCGTAGAACCGGTCGCTGTCGATCAACGATAGCCAGATCTGGAAGTCCTCTTCCTTGCCGTTGTGGGGCGTGGCGGTCATCAGCAGAAAGTGGCGGGTGATCGACCCAAGCAGCTCGCCGAGCTGGAAGCGCTTGGTCTTGTTGATCTTGTTGCCGAAATAGTTGGCCGACAGCTTATGGGCCTCGTCAACGATGATCAGGTCCCACTCGGTATTGGCCAGCTTCTCCTGGAGCTGCTCATTGCGGGAAAGCTGGTCCAGGCGGCAGATCAGCTGATCCTGCTCGTCGAAGTAGTTGCCGGAGGCGCACTGTTCCTGCTTCTCGCGGCTGAAGATCTCGAACTGCACGCCGAACTTCTCCAGCAGCTCATCCTGCCACTGGTCGGTGAGCCCCCCTGGGGAAACGATCAGGATGCGCTTGGCGTCGGCGCGCATCAGCAGCTCACGGATCAGCAGGCCGGCCATGATGGTCTTGCCAGCCCCGGGGTCATCGGCCAGCACGAAGCGCAACGGCTGGCGGGGCAGCATGGCCTCGTAGACGGCAGAGATCTGGTGGGGCAGCGGCTCCACGTTGGAGGTGTGCACCGCCATCATGGGGTCGAAAAGCGCCGCCTGGCTGATGCGATAGGCTTCAAGACCCAGCTTGAAGTCGGCGCCGGGGGCATCGAAGGCCCAGGGGCGGCCGGCTTCGGCCAGTGAGAGGTTGGGCTCATTGTCACGAAACAGCATCTGTTCGTGAACGGCGCCCTGACTGTCCTTGAAGTAGACGGTCAGCGCATCGGTACCTACCGGTACCACCGCCACAACTCGAACCACCTCATCGGGCCTGATACCGCGGACCTGAGCATCCTGCTTGATGTCTTCCAGCTTCAGCATGCAGTTCCCTCCGCACGAACGCGTTATACCGACTCGGCCTGATCGTAACCAGGGGCCAGCTGAAGATTCTTGACCCCATACAGGGCCGGGGCATTGGCCAGGGCCAGCTGGTACTCCGCCCCTTGCAGCGAGTGATCGGATGAGCAGTCGACGTTCCAACGCCGCAGCAGGTAGCCAGCCAACGCGGCTCGCAGCTCCACACTCAGCTTGCCTTGCTGCATGCCGTAGTCGCGCTCGATGGCCTGGGGATGACGAATCCCGGGATGAGGCACCAGTTCCAGCTCCACGAAACGATTCCACTGACGGTCATGCAGGAGGCTCTCATGCTCCTGAGCAGCACTCTGCTCGAGCACAGACACTGTCAGAAGGCGAGTGAGCACGAAGTCTCGAAACTCACCGGAGTGACGATCGAAGGCCCGCACGTGCCAACGTAAGCCGTTGTCGACCAAGGTGTGCGGCACGATCTCGCGTTCTGTCTCTCCACTAGAGAGCGACACATAGCGAATCGAGAGCGCACAGCTCTTATGCATGGCCTCGCTGACCGCCGCTACCAGGACCAGATCCGGCTGATTGAGCTGATCGGCCATCTCGCAGCGCACCGAGGTCGGCAGCGTTCCGAGGAAGCCATCACCATGTCCCTGGCACAGCGTGCTCAGGGTACGAGCAGTGTCGTAGTCGAACAGCGGGGAGAAGGCGCGGGCCCGAACATGCAGGCGCTTCGACCTGTCGTAGACGATGTTGGCCGGGGCCAGTTCGTGATAAAGCGCAAAGTCCTTGGTGGCCTGGGTCGGCGCGATGGTGAAGCGCTCCGTCAGATCACCACGCCCCGCCTCACCCTTGAACATGAGGGTGAAGTCGATATGGGCGAGACGCTCCCGCTGCGGCGTGGAGAGCGACGCCAGCGAGATGGGCTGGTGTGATGCGTTGGGCACCCGCGGGCCTCCTTGGCGGCGACTGTGCCCAAGCAGGCACAACCTAACAAATAGTGATAGGTAGCATAGTAGCAGCTAACACTCGCCCTGCCGAGCCATACCACCTTGGCGGACAAGCACTGCTTCGCTGGCATCAATGCCGCTGGCCGGCCCCCACTGTCAAGCTAGTTGGAGCCTCAGCGGCTGTTAGACTCTGAACGATGTGGGGCGTGACGAGGTTCCGATGAAGTACTCCGACGAGCGCCGAGAAGCCATCCTCAAGAAGCTGCTCCCGCCACATAACCGCACGGTGGCGGAGGTGGCCCAGGAAGAAGGCATCTCCGCGGCGACGCTGTACAACTGGCGCAAGAAGGCTCGGCAAGCGGGCCGTCTCCTGCCTGACCAGAGCGATGATCCCGAGGGCTGGGGCTCACAGGACAAGTTTCATGCCGTGCTCGAAACAGCCGCGCTGAGTGACGCCGAGCTGGCGGAGTACTGCCGGCAGCGTGGCCTGTATCCGGAGCAGATACAGCGTTGGCGAGCCAGTTGCGAAGGCGCCAACGAGCAGAGCGATCGAGTCGCACGCCAACAGAGCGATGCCCGCAAGGCCGAACGCCAGGAGAACCGAGAGCTCAAGCGTGAGCTCCGTCGCAAGGAGGCAGCCCTCGCGGAGACCGCGGCGCTGTTGGCGCTGAGAAAAAAAGCTCGGGCGATCTGGGGGGACGAGGACGAATGATCAGCACCTCAGATCGTCAACAGGCCGTCCAGCTGATCGATGAGACCCACGGCGAGGGCGCACGGCTTCACACCGCCTGTGCCGCGCTGGGCATTGGCACCAACACCTACCGCCGCTGGGCGCGTGGTGATGAAGACTGTCGCCCGGAGGCCGAGCGGCCTGTGCCGAGCCATGCCCTGACACCGGAGGAGCGTCAGCAGGTGCTGGACATCTGCCATCGTCCCGAGTTTGCCAGCCTGCCTCCGGGCCAGATCGTGCCGCTCCTGCTGGACGAGAAAGGCCGCTACGTGGCCTCTGAGTCCAGTTATTACCGCATCCTGCGGGATCACGGCGAACAGCACCATCGTGGCCGCGCGCGTGCCCCGCGCCCGAAGGGCGATCCCCAGCGACACCGGGTCACCCAGCCCAATGCCTGCTGGACGTGGGACGTGACCTAACCTATTTGCCAAGCCTGGTGCGTGGGCAGTTCTACTACCTGTACATGATCGTCGACGTGTTCAGCCGCAAGATCATCACCGCCGAGGTCTTCGAGCAGGAGTCGATGGCCAACAGCAGCACCGTGATCCAGCGGGCCGTGCTGCGCGAAGGCTGCGTCAACCAGCCTCTGGTGCTGCACGCTGACAACGGATCGGCGATGAAGGGCTCGACGCTGCAGGCCACGCTGCAGCGACTGAACATCACGCCGTCGTACAGCCGCCCCCAGGTCTCCAATGACAACGCCATCTTCGAGTCGCTGTTCCGTACCTGCAAGTACCGGCCCGACTATCCGAGGGACGGCTACGAGAGCCTGTCAGCGGCGCGGCAGTGGGTGACCGGCTTCGTACACTGGTATAACCACGAACACCGCCACAGCGCCATTCGGTTCGTTACCCCGGGTGAGCGGCATGCCGGCCAGGATACCGAGGTGCTGGCCAGTCGTGATGCGATCTATGCCGAGGCGAAGCGGAAGCACCCGGGACGTTGGAGTGGCTCGACTCGCAACTGGACGCCTCGCAAGACAGCTTGGCTGAACCCCGACCTGGATGATCCGGTGTACCAGCTGGATCAGCAGTTAGAAGCGGCGTGACCGCGTCTTCCAACTACCTTGACAGGCACCGGACGACAGTACCGAAAGCCTGAACGGCTGTCATGCCTGAATTAGGAAATGACTGCCCAGATGAGGCATGGCGGCAGGAATAGCGACAGCACGGAGAGAAGGGCCGTCCAAAGGAGTCTTGGGGGAACCTATGGAAGCCAAAAGCTAGGTGTGGGTTAAAGTGTGGGGCAAAAAGATACAGGCAAAGAAAAAGCCGCTGAAATCAGCGACTTGATCAGAATTCTTGGCGGAGGGGGAGGGATTCGAACCCATCACATCCGGTCATCCCCATCCTAACCTACTGATCTCCCTAGCGCCATAGAGCCGCCCAGGCCTGATTCTGTTCCCACGATGTTCCCAGTCTCAGTGACGAATACTCGCGTGACGCGTGCGTGTACACGCGATGGCGGCCCTCTCGCCAGAATTGTTGGGGGGCTCGGAAAAAGGTAACAAAGGTAACGCCTTCCCGAAAATCGGCCTAGTCAATTGATTTATAAGGATTTCAAACGAATGTCCAAAAGGTAACAAAAAGGTGATGCAAAGGTAATGCGTTACCTTTTGAATTGGTGATTCTTCGATTTTTTAATATCCTTTTAAATCAGTAACTTGGAAATGCGTTACCTTTTGCATTACCACTTGTTACCTTTTAGAGGTAACGCCTGACATCAGCAATATCAGCCACTTACACGCGAAAATCGCCCGCATTACCTCCATTACCTTTTACCGAGACCCCCGCACCTTCTCTGAGAGCCACTCTCAACAACTCGGCCTGTCCTGCCCTGCTGTCTGGCCGTTGAGATCGCATGATTCCGCATGGAAACGAGCACCCTCCAGACGCCTCGGAACCGCTGTAACGGCGCGGTCTGCCGCCAGGCGCATGGGTGCCCAAAAACCGACCCCTTTAGCCCGCAGGCGGGGCGGGGTGTCGACGGCGCGCCAGGGGGCGCGGTGGGCCCCGCCGGGGTGGCCTGGGGCCCTGGGCGACGGGCTGGCGTGCGGGCATGAAAAAGCCGCCCGAGTGGGCGGCGAAGTGTGGCTTGCCTGGCGGGTCAGCGGATGGGATCGGCGGGCGGTGGCGTCGCGGCGTCGAGCGAGTACGGCCGGAACCGCACGACCTCTTGGCCGACGTGCTCGTTGATCTCGCTGAGAATCGCCTGCAGCGGCTCGAGCTCGTTGGTGACGAACACGCGCGCGGCTTTCTCGACGTCGCCGAATCCCCCAGTGTTGTTGGGGATGATGCCCATCAGCTGCGGCGGGATCCGGTGGCCCGCCAATTGGTCGTCCCTGGTGATGTTCTTGATCGAGGAAAATTCGTCTTTCGCAGCGACCTCGCTGATCGGGATCACCTGGATGCCGTCTTTCTTGCCGTTCGGTGAATAGAGGAAGAGGTTGCGAAAGTTCCCGACCCCTTTCGACTCCTTGAGCGCGGTGCGCATGGCGTCGATGTCCTCCTGGTTCTGGGCCGGATCGGAGACGTACATGATGAAGCCGGCGTGGCTGCCGTTGAGGTAGTACTTGCGGCGGAACAGCGTGGCGTTCTCGTTGAGGTAGATCGACTGCAGCGCGCCCAGGTAATCGGGCACGCCGTAGACCTCCTGATTGATGTCAGGCTCGAGCAGGTGGATCAGGCTGCCCGGGGCGAACTCGCTACGCTCGCTCCAGTTGGGCACCCAGAAGTAGCGCTCGAGATCCGCGCCGCGGCGCACGTACTTGGCGCGCGCCGGGCGCAACGCGAGCAGCTTGCCCAGCCGACCGAACACTCGCTCGAGGTAGCAGTTGCCGAACACCAGGTAATCCGTGGCCAAGGCACTGAACGCCTGGCGACTGAGCAGCGGGTGCGGAATGAACGAGCGCACCAGGATGTTCCGCTTCACCTGGAGCGCGCTGCCGTGGTGCGCGGTGGCCCGGTAGGTCTGGGCCAGCGCCGGGAAATCCACCGGCGGTTCATACCATTCGGTGCCCAGCATCCAGCAGCCGGTGTATAAGAAGTCGTAGCCGTCGGTGACCGGTACCGGATCGCCGAAGCTGAACGCCTCGAGCTTCGCCGGGGTCGGCGTGCTGGCTCCGGCCTCGGTATCGGTCTCGTCGCGGCGGTAGGCCGGCACGCGGATGCGCGGCTTGGCGGCAGGGGTGTCGCTCATTCAAACATCTCCATCAGGGACCGGCCGGTGCCGTGATCGGCCGGCCCGTCGAGGGGTTCATTGTGCAGGGCGTGCATGGTGGCCCAGGCCAAGTCGGCGTGACCGGTCTGGCCGTTGCGCCCGGCGGTGTAGGTCATCTGGCGGCCGGAGGCGGTGAGCTCGCGGCGAATCGCCATGAACGACCCGGCGAGGTCCGCCCAGCCGGCGTCGAATTCGAGGCGGCCCTTGTTGATGATCTGCTGTGCCTGCATGACCAGGCGCGACTTGATCTCGGGCGTGTAGCGGTAGCGGGTGACGGTGGGGAAAAATTTGCAGACCAGCTGCGCGACCGCCTCGCCAAGGCCGGACGTGTCGATGCCGATGAAGGTCACGTTGTAGCGGCGGGTCATCGAGCGGATGAACTCGGCCTGGGCCTCGTAGTCGCGGCCCTTGAGCCGGTGCCGCTCGAGCACGCGATGCTTGCCATCCATCGAGCGCGGCGGCGCCACGACCACCAGCCCCGCCCCGTCGCCCTCCTCACCATCGCCGGCCGGGTCGTAGCCGATCCACACTGGATGCTCGCCGTAGGGCCGCGGCGCGAACGGCTTGAGGTCCCGCCACACGTCCCAGCTGTCGACCATGCAGCGCTGCATCATCGCCAGCGGGAAGGCCGACTGGGTATCGTCGACGAACTCGCACATCAGCAGGTTCGCGAACTCGTCGTCGGAGTACTCGAGTCGCAGCTGGTCGATGTCGAACAGGTCGCAGCCACCGGCGATAGCATCCTCGATCGTGACGATCTGCCGCCACTGACCATCCGCCCCGCGCGCCCCGGCCTGCAGTGCGGCGTGGCTGACGTCGATGGTCACCCGGTCGGCTTTCTTGCGTCGCCTATTGAAGCGCTCCCCTGTCCAGAACGGGTACGCCTCGTGAGCCACGGAGGACGGCGTGCTGAAGTAGGTCTGGCGCCATTTCTTGTGCATCGCCATCCCGCTGGTCACCTTGCGGAACGTCTCGAAGCCGTGAATCCAGAAATACTCGTCCAAGTACGTGTCGCCGTGGTAGCCCTGGGCCGTCTTGGCGTTCGTGCCGAGGAAGTGGAGCTCGGCGCCATTGGCCAGGATGATCGGGTCACCCTTGAGCTCGACGCCGGTGGTCTCCTTGACGAACTGGACGATGTAGTGGCGGAAAATATGGGCCTGGGCCTTCGAGGCGCTCATGAAGATCTTGTTCTTGCCGGTCTCGAACGCATCGGCGATCGCCTCGCGGGCGAAATACCAGGTGGCGCCGATCTGGCGTGACTTGAGCAGGTTGCGGATCCGCTCGTGCTGGCCGGCGCGGTACCAGGTGCGCTGGTAATCAAACAGCGAGGCCTCGAAGGCCTCGACGATCTGGATCACGCCCTCGTCGCCGACATCGTTGCGCTTGGGCTTGCGCTTCTCGCCGGCATTGCGCCGCTCGATGTTCGGGTTGAGGTCGGCTTCCTTGCCGCTGCCTTCGTACTTGTGCACCCGGGCCAGCCGCTCGACCTGACGGCCCAGCAGGTCGATCTCCTTGAAGTCCCGCCCTTCCTTTGCGTCCTTCCAGATCAGCTGGACCATCCGCGCCTCGAGCGCGCCCTCGATGCGCTGGGTCGGCGTGGCCTCGTCCCAGCTATCACGCTTTTTCCACGAATCGATGGTCGCCCGCGGCACGTCAAGGAACTCGGCGATGCGCGCGATGCGCCACCCCGTCCAGTAGAGGTGCCGGGCAGAGAGGCGCGAAGCGTCGAGGCTATCCAGGTCGGGTGTCGGTGTCGTCATGCCGCCAGCGTACCCGCGTGCGCGAGCGGGCTATTGGGGGCCTCGGTGTAAGTGGGGCGACTCACACCGGCAACGCGTTGAGGCCGGCCGCGTGTGCGCGGAACCTGACGGCAACCTCACCGCCCCACAACCCAGCCGAGGATCCCTCATGCCCTGGCATTGCATCGCCACCGAAGGCGCCACGACCGACGGTCGCGTCATCAGCGCCGACTGGCTCACTCAGATGGCCAAGAATTTCGACCCGGCCAAGTACGGCGCCCGCGTCAACCTCGAGCACATCAAGGGCGTGCTGCCGGACAGCCCGTTCAAGGCCTACGGCGACGTCACCGCGCTGAAGGTCGAGAAAGGCGACGACGGCAAGTTGGCCCTGTTCGCCGAGATCGACCCGACCGACGAGCTCAAGGCAATGGTCGACAAGCGACAGAAGGTCTACACGTCGATGGAAGTCGATCTCGACTTCGCGGGCACTGGCGAGGCCTACCTGGTCGGCCTGGCCGTCACCGACTCCCCCGCCTCGCTGGGCACCTCGATGCTCCAGTTCAGCGCCGCCCAGGGCGCGGATTCCCCGCTTGCCAGCCGCAAGCAGCGCCCGGAGAACCTGTTTTCCGCCGCGGTCGAGACCCAACTGAATTTCAGCGACGAAGCGCCGGGCGACAAGGGCCCGTCACTGGCCGATCGCGTCAAGGCCTTGTTCAAGAAGCACGACGCCAAGACCGAGGCCGGCTTCGCCGCGTTCCGCGTGGAGCTTGAGCAGACGCTGGAGCTGTTCGTCCAGAAGCACGCCGACCTGGCCGCCGAGCTCAACAAGCGCCCCTCCGCTGCCGCTTTCACCGAGCTCAAGGACGCCCACGACGACCTGAAGCAACGCTTCGAGGCGCTCTACACCAAGCTCGACAACGAACCCGGCCAGCAACACCAGCGCTCACGCGCGACCGGCTCTGACGCCGCCACCGTCACCGACTGCTAAGGACTCGACCCGCTCATGCGCAACGAAACCCGCACCCTCTTCAACCAGTTCGCCACCCAGGTGGCGAAACTCAACGGCGTGCCCGACGCGACGCAGAAATTCGCGGTCGAGCCCACCATCCAGCAGCGCCTCGAGAAACGCATCCAGGAGTCCAGCGACTTCCTGAGCCGCATCAACATGATCGGCGTCGATGATCTCAAGGGCGAGAAACTCGCACTGGGCGTCTCCGGCCCGATCGCCTCGCGTACCAATGTCGCCAATCAAGATCGCCAGACCCGCGACCTCTCGACGCTGGACGCCCAGGGCTACGAGTGCCGGATGACCGAGTTCGACACCCACATCGGCTACGCCAAGCTCGATGCCTGGGCAAAGTTCCCCAATTTCCAGGGAATGATTCGCGATGCCATCGTGCGTCAGCAGGCGCTCGACCGCATGATGATCGGCTTCAACGGCACCAGTGCCGCGGCGCAGACCGATCCGGTCGCGAACCCGATGCTCCAGGACGTCAACATCGGCTGGCTGCAGCACTACCGCACTCAGGCTCCGGCCCGTGTCCTGAAAGACGGCAAGACGGCCGGCAAGATCCTGATCGACCCCACCAAGACCAAGGATGCCAACGGCAACATCACGGGCATTGTGGGCGACTACGCCACGCTCGACGCCCTGGTCTATGACGTGGTCAACAGTCTCATCGAAGTCTGGTACCGCAAGGCGCCGGGACTGGTGGTGATCGTTGGCCGCAACCTGATGGCCGACAAGTACTTCCCGCTGCTCAATCAGACACTGCCCAGCGAGCAGATGGCCGCCGACCTGGTGATCAGCCAGAAGCGCATCGGCGGCCTGCAGGGCATGGACGTGCCGTATTTCCCCGACAACGGCTTGATGGTCACCACGCTCGATAACCTCTCGATCTACTGGCAGAACGGTGCCCGCCGCCGCCACGTCGCCGAGAACCCCAAGCGCAACCGCATCGAGAACTTCGAGAGCTCGAACGATGCGTATGTCGTCGAGGACTTCGGTGCCGGGTGCCTGGTCGAGAACATCGAGATGTCAGAAGCCGCACTCAACGGCTAAGGGAGGACGAGCATGACAAGCCCCGCCCGACGCCACTTCCAGCGAGTCTCCGCCGCCCAGGCGGCGGAGGCCGCCGGCGAAACGACAATGAAGGGCGATGCCTACCAGCTGATGCAGGCCGCATTGTTCGAGGACTACCGCCGCTTGAAGAGCGTGCAGTCGATGGAGCGCAAGGCCGAGATCAAGCGCGAGATCCTGCCCAACTACGCCGACTACGTCGCCGGCGTGCTCGAGGCCGGCCAGGGCGCGCAGGACGACGTGCTGATGCGCGTCATGCTCTGGCGCATCGATGCCGGTGACATCGCCGGCGCGGTGGCCATCGCCCGCTACGCGATCCGGCACGACCTCACCCCGCCCGACCAGTTCGAGCGCGGGACCGCGGCGATCATCGCCGAGGAAGTCGCCGACCAGGCACTCAAGCTGCTCGACGCCGAAGGCACCGACGTGCTGGCCCTGCTCGAGCAGCTCGAAGAAGTCGAAGCGCTGACCGAAGGCGCCGACATGCACGACCAGGTGCGCGCCAAGCTCTACAAGGCCCTGGGCTACGCCCGGCGCGCCGCGGGCCAGCTGAACACGGCCGCGGCCAGCCTCGAGCGTGCCCTGGAACTCAACGAGCGGATCGGCGTGAAGAAGGATCTCGAGAAGCTCGAGCGCGAGCTCAAGCAACAGAACGTCGGTGATCAGGACGCTGGCAACGCCCAGGCCTGACACCCAACCGAGTCGCACGCCGACGTCAGGGGGCGCGACGGTAGAGGTAAGCCCCAGGGCTTAACCCTCGATCCGTCGCCCACCCCTTCTTCAACCAGGAGCCCCGATGAGCAGCTTCATCTCTACCGGCACGACAAGCACCACCGCCGAGCCGATCCAGAACAACGGCTTCTGGCCCGACATCGACCCCGCCACGTTCCGTGAGGCCCATCGCCTGGACGGCACCATTACACCGGCGCGCATCGAAGGCGCCCTGCTCGCCGCGGTTGCAACGGTCAACCGCACGTTGCGCGACTGGCAGGCCCAGCAGGTCGAAGCCGGCCACGCCTCGGTTGCTGACGTTCCGGTGCCTATCTGGCAGGCGCCGGGCGTGTTCGCGGGCCTCTATCAGCGTGCGGTGTTCTCGATGGCGCACGCCAGCCTGATCGAGCGCTATGCCGACTACGACGCCACCAGCAGCGGCCGCGACCGTGGCGAGAGCCTGGTCGAGCCGGCGGACAGCTACCGGCGCGATGCGGTGTGGGCGATCAGCGAGATCGAAGGCCGCCCGCACAGCACCGTCGAGCTGATTTGAAATGGCCCGCACCGTCTTCGCCCGGCAGCGCGACACGCTGGATGCCATCTGCTACCGCGTCTACGGCCGCACAGCCGGCGTCACCGAGCAGGTTCTGCAGGCGAACCCGGGCCTCGCCGATCTCGGCCCAGCGCTGCCCCACGGCACCGCCGTCACCCTGCCCGACATCCCACAACAACCCACGCGCACGCCCCGCGTGCAGCTGTGGGACTGACGCAGAGGAATCGATGTCCCAGTCATTCGAGATCACCACCGAAAGCGCCAAGGTAGCTCCGCCGGCGATCGTCTCGCTGATGCACGTCGGCGGCATGACGCCGGCCGACTGGGTCACCGTGCTGACGCTGCTCTATCTGGGGCTGCAGATCGGCCTGCTCGTGCCTCGCTACATCGAGCGCATCCGGCGCTGGAGGGATCGCCGTGAGTCTTAAGCGCCGGCTGATCATCGGCGGCGCGGCCAGCGCGCTCAGCCTGGCCACCGCCGTCGTCTCGCACTATGAGGGCTACCGGTCGACGGCGTACCGCGATCCGGTCGGCATCCCCACCATCTGCTACGGCCACACCGGCAGCGTCGAGATGGGCCAGACGCTCAGCCAGGCCCAGTGCCGGGCCCTGCTCGCCGGAGACCTGGGCGACGCCTTCGATACCGTGGACCAGCGCGTCACAGTCGACCTGCCGCCGCGCCGGCGCGCGGCGCTTGCGTCGTTCGTCTACAACGTCGGTGATGGGGCATTCGCTCGTTCAACCCTGCTGCGCCGGCTCAACGCCGGTGACGTCCGCGGCGCCTGCCATGAACTCTCGCGGTGGGTCTACGCCAACGGCCGCAAGCTGGCCGGGCTGGTCAAGCGCCGCGCGACCGAGCTCAAGCTCTGCCTGGCGGACCTGCCCGCCCAGAACCTCGCGGAGGCCGACACCCCATGAACCGCCTGATCGCCGCCATCGTCATCCTCGTGCTCGTGGTCGTCGTCACTTGGGCGCTCTGGCAGCGAAGCCAGGCCGCTGAGGCCCGCGCGGATCTCGCCGAGCAGCGCCTCGCCGAGTCGCAGCAGCGTGAGCGCGAAAGCCATGTCGTCATCGATGCGCTCTGGAAGAACGCCAGCCGGCTGGATGCCCAACGCCGGGCGCTGGCCCGGCAACGCGCCGAGCTCGAGCGTGCGGCCTCCGATCGACTGTCCACCATCCAGGAGTTGCAACGTGACAACGAGGATCTCCGCCGCTGGGCCGGCACTCGCCTGCCTGATGCTGTTATCCGCCTGCGCCGCCGCCCCGCCGTCACCGGTGCCGCCGATTATCGTCAAGCGCTGCGCGACGCCGAGCCCGTGCACGCTGCCGGCCAGCAGCCCGACCACTAACGGCGAGCTGCACCTGCAGCTCGAGCGTACCGAGGCCGCCTGGGCCCAGTGCGCTGCCGAGGTCGACGCCATCATTGCCTGCCACGAGGACGCCGATGAAAAAGCTCCACCTGCTGCGCACGCACCTGATTAACGCCGTGCCCGGGCTCGTCCGGGATCCCGACCGGCTGCTCACGTTCGTCGAGGACGGCAGCATCGAGTTTCGCCGCGGCGCGAACCTGTCGCACGAATACCAGTTCGCCGCGCAACTCGTGCTGACCGATTTCACCGACGATCTCGACACCGTGATGGTGCCGCTGCTGCAGTGGCTCGCCGAGTACCAGCCGGATGCCGACCCCACCGAGGCAGTGAGCTTCGAGGCGGAGATCCTCAGCAACCAGTCCGTCGACGTCGCCCTGCGTGTACGCCTGACCGAGCGCGTCATCGCCAAGGTCGATTGCGAGAGCGGCGCGATTCGTGTCGATCACGCCCTGCCGCGCTTCGAGCGGGACACCTGCCCCGCCACGCACTGGCAGCTGCTGCTGCGCGACGACGTCGCCGACAGCGACTACGCCCTCGTCGCCGAATGGGATGGTGCCAATGTCGGATGACCTGCAAGCGCTCGAGGATTGGGCCGCGCCGCTGCTCGCCCGGCTGGAAGCGAAGGAACGTCGCCGCCTGGCCCGGGCCATCGCCCGCGACCTGCGGCGCAGCCAGCGCGAGCGCATCAAGTCCCAAACCAACCCCGACGGAACGCCCTACGTACCGCGCAAGCCCCAGAAGTGGCGGGCCCGTCAGGGCGGCATCCGGCGCAAGGCCATGTTCAGCAAGCTCTCCACCGCCAAGTGGCTCAAGGCAACGGCGCGCGGCGATGCCGCCGTGGTGGGCTTCTTCGGCAGCGTCGCCCGGCTCGCCAGGACGCACCAGTACGGCCTGCGCGACCGTGTCGACCGCGACGGCCCGACGATCGAATACCCGCAGCGCGAGCTGCTCGGGTTTACCGACCATGACCGCGAGCTGATCGTCGACTCGCTGCTGACCCATCTGGGTTCGGTGTAAGAGCCCCCGCCTACACCCGCCCTCGCTTCGCCTGCCCACCCCGCCGCCGCACGATAGCGGCATGAATACCGTCGAGCTCACCCGTCTGCTGCACAACTTGATCCGCCTGGGCACCATCGCCGAGGTCGATCACGCCGCCGCGCGTGTGCGCGTCCAGTCCGGCGAGCTGCTCACCGACTGGCTGCCCTGGTTCGAGCGCCGCGCCGGTACGACGCGCGACTGGGATCCACCCACCAAAGGCGAGCAGGTCATGGTGTTCTCGCCCGGCGGCGACCCGCGCGCCGGCATCGTGCTGACCGGCATCTTCAGCGATGCCCATCCCGCGCCGGCGAACAGCGGCGACGTCTGGCGCCGTATCATGCCCGACGGCGCCGCGCTGGAGTACGACCATCAGACAAGCCACCTACAGGCCACCCTGCCCGGCTCGGCCACTCTCGACACCCAGGGCGACGTCAGCGTGTCGACGGCAGCGGCGCTCACCGCCACGGCCGCCGGCGGCGCGACGATCAACGCTGACACCACCATCAACGGCACCCTGGCGGTCGTGGGCGGTAGCGTGACGCATAACGGCACCGACATCGGCAACACCCACACACATGGCGGTGTTGCCTCCGGACCCAGCAAGACGGGAACGCCATCATGACCGGCATGGACGCCCAGACCGGCCGCTCCCTCGACACGCTCGCGCATATCCAGCAGAGCGTACGCGACATCCTCACCACGCCGATCGGCAGCCGCGTGATGCGCCGTGATTACGGCTCGCTGCTGCCCGAGCTGATCGACCAGCCGCTCACCGGTGCCACCGCCCTGCGGGCCTACTCGGCCACCGTCGTCGCGCTGATGCGCTGGGAGCCGCGGATCCGCGTGCAGCAGATCACCCGGCAGGTCTCCACCGATCGCCCCGGCCGGCTCGATCTCGCGATTACCGCGCGCCGCGTCGACACCGGTGACGCCGTCAACCTGACCGTCCCGCTGGGAGCGCGCGCATGACCACTCCCATCGACCTCTCCCAGCTCCCCGCGCCGACGATCCTCGACGAGCTCGATTACGAGACCCTGCTCGCCGAGCGCAAGGCGCGGCTGATCGCGCTCTATCCCGACGACGAGCAGGCCGACATTGCGGCGACGCTCGAGCTTGAAAGCGAGCCGCTGACCAAGTTCCTCGAGGAAAGCGCCTACCGCGAGCTGCTGTTGCGTCAGCAGCAGAACGAACGCGCGAAAGCGCTGCTGCTGGCCTATGCCTCCGGCCCCGAGCTCGATCACATCGGCGTGACGTACTACATGACCGAGCGGCTGCTGCTCGACGCCGGCGATCCGGACGCGATTCCACCGGTCGAGCCGACCTATGAGTCGGACGCCGACTATCTGCGCCGGATCCTGCTCGCCCACGATGCGTTCAGCACCGCCGGCAGCCGTGAGGCCTACCAGTATTACGCGCTGTCGGCGGACTCCCGGGTCGCCGATGCCGATGCGGTCAGCCCGCTCGCCGGCATCGTCCAGGTCTATGTGCTCTCCCGCGAAGACGACGGCGAGGCCTCGCCCGAGCTGGTCGACATCGTCGCCGCGGCGCTCACGGCCGAGCGGGTCCGCCCGCTCAACGACACGGTGCGCGTCGGCAGCGCCACCGTGCTGCCGTTCACGGTCTCGGCGACGCTGATTCTGCGTGATGGGCCGGACGGTGACGTGGTCGCCGCCGAGGCCGAGCGCCGCACCCGTGAGTATGTCGATGAGCGGCACGCCCTGGGCGCGCAGATCGTCGTCGGCGCCCTCGAGGCACGGCTCTACGCCCCGGGCGTCGAGCGCGTGATCCTGCATTCGCCGACCGCTGACATCGGCGGTGACACCAGCGAGGCGCCGTACTGCACCGGCATCGAGGTCACCGTCGATGACTAACCTGCTGCCGCCCAACACCACCACGCTCGAGCGCCGCGCCACGGCCGTGGCCGCGGACATCGAGCGGGCGCGGGCGCCGCTCCAGACACTGTGGGATGCCCAGCGTATCCCCGCCAACATGCTGCCGTGGCTCGCCTGGGCAGTCGGCGTCGACGACTGGAGCCGCCACTGGAGCGAGCAGACCAAGCGCGATGCCATCGGCGAGGCGATCCCCATCCGTCGCCTGCGCGGCACCGTCTGGGCAGTGCGCCGGGCGCTTGAGGTGCTGGGCTATTCCGACGTCGAGATCCTCGAGCACGCCGAGCAGGACGCCAAGTGGCAGGCCGCCGGCGGGCGTCACATCGATGGCGCCTGGCTGCTCGACGGCGCCCAGGTTCTCGGCGGTGATCTGACCGATCCGCCCCGCGTGGTGACCACCAGCTGGGCGCAGTACGCCCTGGCGTTCAACATCGCCGATGCGCCGTTCCAGGCTCGCGACCAGCGCCGCATTCGCCAGCGCGTCGAGGCCGCCGCGCCGCTACGCAGTGAGCTGATCGCGCTGATCTACCGCTACGCCGCCCAGTGGGCCGCGCCGATCACGGTCACCGCCCCGCGCCTGTCGGTTCGGCTCGATTTCACCGGATGCCGCGGCGCCGCCGTACACCGCGCCCGTCAGCTGCGTGGCTGCGGCTCGCTCTCCGGCGACTACGTGACGCGCCGCCTCGACGGCGCCTGGCGGTTGGATGGCCTCTATCCCCTGACGGGCCTCAAGCCCGCCGGCATGCCGCTCGACCAGGGCTGGGGCACGGCCCGCCTGCGCGTTCGCCAGTCGGGGCGGGCCGGGCTGCAGTCCCGCGCCGACACCGCCTGGACGCTCGGCGAGAGTCGCGTCGATCGCCTCGACGGCACCTGGCAGCTGAACGAAGTCGTCGACGGCCACCGCCGTCTCGATGGCAGCTGGTCAGTCGGCTCGGCCGCGCTCCGCCAGGTGCGCCGCCCGCGTCTCAACGGCACCCGCACGCTGGGCGCTACCCACACCCTCGCATCGATCGGCAGCACGGCCACCGCCGTGGTGCGTGATCGCCGCCTGCAAACGGAGATCCGCTTGTGAGTGACGTGATTCCTGCCACCCGGCAGTTCCGCGCCAAGGTGGCCGCCGCTGTCGCCGCCGGCGGCAGCGTCCCCGCCATCACCCATGTCGGCTGGGGTACCAACGGCGACCCGGCCAGCGACGAGCAGACCGCGCTGGGCGATGAAGTGCACCGCCAGGTCGTGGGCGCCGCCACGCCCGACGGCGTGTTGTTGCACGTGACCGCCACGCTGAGCGGCGCCGACGTGCCCGGCTACGCGATTCGCGAGCTGGGCCTGTTCGACAGCGACGGTGAGCTCGCCGCGCGCCGCGCCTTTTCGCCCATCGAGCTCGACCCCGGTACCGAAATCGACTCAACCCTGGACCTGCAGTTCTAAGAGGACGCCCCTATGGCCTACCTGGTCGTGACCACGCCCAAGTTCAACGAGCAGCTGCGCAAGATGACCACCGAGGATCCCGCGCATCCCGACTCGTGGAACCCCCAGTATCAGATGCTGCTCGAGAACGATCACTGGCTGCGCGCCCAGCTCGAGCAGACCAACAAGAACATCGAGGACATCCTCGGCTCGGACCCGATCGAGATCTCCGACCAGCTCAACGCGCTGATCGAATACGGTGCCCAGCAGGTCTACACCGAGCGCCGCGAGCAGGTGCCCAGCGTGGCAGTCACCAGCGCCGTCGCCGGTGACGACTCGATCGACCTCGCCGACACCACCGGCATCGAAGTGGGGCAGCACTACTACCTGATCGATGGCGACCGCACCCAGGAGCTGCGCGTCAAGGAAGTGCTCTCCGCCACGCGCATCACCCTGACCTCGCTGGTCTCGGCCACGGCAGCAGCCGGTGCCACGTTCAGCCGCGTGTCGGCGGACGGCTACCTGTCGCCCGATCTCAAGATGGCCGAGCGCGGTGCGACCGTGCACGTGCAGGGCGACAACGTCGCGGCGTTCGGCTGGATCGAGGGGCGCTGGAAATTGCTCGAGGCGCGCGCCGCCGCCTGGGAGGTTCCGGCCAACGTCACCCGGCTGCGCGTCACCGGCACCCTGACCCGCGTCGCCGTGATCTCGGCACTGCCGATCACCGCCGTTCGCCGCCCGGAGAACGTCACGCCTTCCGATGGCCAGCCCGGCCTGACCACCCAGCCGACCCTGACCGGCGCCGACTACTACGCGCTGTACGCCGTGCCGCAGGCGCGCCGCGAATTCCAGATCATCGCCGCCGGCGGCACCTTCGACAGCCCGCTCTACGAGGCCAGCGAAGCGCCGGCCAGCGGCGTGCCGGCGACCAGCCACGCGGTGGCCACCGCGCTGGACATCGAGTCCGACTACCAGTGGCGCTACCGCGACATCACCGCCCTGGACGAAGCCGGGCAGTGGTCGCAGCCCACTACCTTCACCACGGCCAGCGTGTACATCGCC
>Ga0209300_1000088_pt1 | contig 58759 bp, 49 predicted proteins | sample Shrwel_input2_RT_FD_187535 | JGI IMG/M metagenome (GOLD analysis project Ga0209300, IMG submission 187535) | Subsurface microbial communities from deep shales in Ohio, USA - Utica-3 well 1 S input2 RT (SPAdes) (version 2) ... | reverse complement strand
TAGTCATCGAGCAGTGCCGGCCGCGCCTGCTCGGCCCAGAGGCGCGCGATGCCCTGCAGCCACTCGCCGGTGCGGCTGGCCTGGTCGCCGGCCAGGTCGTAGAGGCCGACGCCCGCGTGGCTGTCGAGGTAGGCCAGCGGTGCCTCCTTGCGCGCCAGCAGAGCGAAGATCCGGCTCAGGACCAGGTGTTTGAGCACGTCGGCGTGGTTGCCGGCGTGGAAGGCGTGGCGGTAGTTCATCTGATCGCTCCTCGAGAGGCGCGCAGTTTACTCGCGCGGCCCGCCGCTGCGCAGGCCGTTCATGACCGTTGACGTGTCCCTATGGGTAGGCTGCGGCTAGAGTGTCAGGCATATCCACCCATCACACGGAGCCGACCATGAACCTGCGCGATCTACTTGGCATACAGCACCCCATCATCCAGGCCCCCATGGCCGGCGCCCAGAACCACCAGCTCGCCGCGGCGGTGTGCCAGGCCGGAGGCCTGGGCTCGGTTCCGGCAGGCATGCTCGATGCCGCCGGCCTGGAAACGGAGCTGAGCGCCCTCGAAGCGCTGACCGACCGGCCCTACAACGTCAACTTCTTCTGCCATCAGACTCCGCCGCATGACCCGGCGCGCATCGAAACCTGGCACCGGTTGCTGGCGCCCTATTTCGCCGAATTCGGTGTCGACCCGGCGCAGATCCCCGGCGAGGCGACCCGCCAGCCGTTCGACGCGACGATGGCCGAAGTGCTGGAACGCCATCGGCCGGCACTGATCAGCTTCCATTTCGGCCTGCCAACGCCAGACCTGCTGCAGCGCGCCCGTGCCACCGGCGCCAGGATCGCCTCCAGCGCCACCACGCTCGAAGAAGGCCTCTGGCTACAGGAGCACGGCGTCGACCTGGTGATCGCCCAGGGGCTCGAGGCCGGCGGCCATCGCGGCATCTTTCTCAGCGAAGACCTGACTACCCAGCTCGGCACCTTTGCCCTGCTACCGCAGCTGGTCGCCGCGCTGGATGTTCCGGTGGTGGCCGCCGGCGGCATCGCCGATGCACAGGGAGTGACCGCCGCGCAGGCATTGGGCGCGGCCGGCGTTCAACTCGGCACCGCTTACCTGCTGTGCCCGGAAAGCCGCATCAATGCGCTGCACCGCGCGGCGCTGAAGAGCACGCGTGCCCGGCACACGGCGCTGACCACGGTGTTTTCCGGCCGGCCGGCGCGCGGCATCCTCAACCGCCTCATGCGTGAGCTCGGCCCGCTGCCCGACGGTGTGCCGGAGTTCCCCCTGGCCGGCAATGCCATCGCCGCGTTGCGTGCCAAGACCGAGCGTCTCGAGCTGGATCACTGCACGCCGCTGTGGGCCGGACAGAACGCCAGCGGTTGCCGGGAAGTCCCCGCCGCCGAGCTGACCCGCGAACTGGCGGCCGGCTGGCGCAGCTGATCAACCGCCCGTATCGATCAGCCGCGCCTGCGCCAGCGCGGCGAGATCGGCCGAGCCGGTGCAGAAGCAGACGACCCGCAACTGCTCGATGACCGCGCGAAAATGCTCGACCACCGCCTCGCTCGACTGCAGCGCGCTTTCCAGCACGGCGGCGGCCTGGGCGACCAGGTTGGCGCCAAGACGGATCGCCTTGGCCGCATCGACGCCGTCACGGATGCCACCGGAGCCGATCAACAAGGCCTCGGGGCAGGCCTGGCGCACCTGGCGAAGCGCCTCGGCCGTGGGAATGCCCCAGTCGACAAAGGCTTCGGCCACCAGCCGCTGCCGCTGATTGGTCGCCCGCGCCGCCTCCACTGCGGCCCAGCTGGTGCCTCCCAGGCCGGCGATATCGAGCGCGGCGACACCCGCATCGAGCAGCCGCCGCGCCACCGCGGGCGACAACCCGCAGCCGACCTCCTTGACCACCAGCGGCACCTCGAGCCGCGGCGCCAGCGCCTCGATGGCGCCGAGCACGCCGCGCCAGTCGCGGTCGCCGCCCGGCTGCACGGCTTCCTGTAACGGGTTGAGGTGGATGATCAGCGCATCGGCCTCGATCATCTCCACCGCCCGCCGCGCCTCGTCCACGCCATATCCCAGCACCAGCTGCGCCGCGCCGATGTTGCCGAGCAGCGGTACGTCCGGCGCCAACCGACGCAGCTCGCGGGTCAGCCCCTGGTTGGCCTCGCCCGCCTCCAGCGCCACCCGCTGCGAGCCCACCGCCAGCGCGATACCAAGCGCCTGTGCGGCCTCGGCCAGATGCCGGTTGATCGCCTCGGCGCGCGCCGCGCCACCGGTCATCGAGCTGATCAGCAAGGGTGCCGCCAGCGGCCGGCCGAACAGCGTGGTACCCAGCTCGATCGCGTCGAGGTCCAGCTCGGGCAAGGCGCAGTGCTCGAAGCGCAACGCTTCGAAGCCCGCGGATGCCGAGGCGCGGCGGCGCGAGGTATCGAGGACGATGTCCAGATGATCGTTCTTGCGCGTGGTCAGCTCGTTGTCGGCCATGTCGTCCTCCTCGGTTACCGCGCAGGATGCCAGAAGACGGCCGGTTTTATGGCTCCATCACCCGAATGTATGGAGCTAGGCAGCGCGCGCGGGCGCTCCTTAGACTCGGCCGCACAAGAACCGGAGGTGCCACCATGCCCGAGACCCTGATCTGCCAGCGCAACCTGGCATTTGAACTGTACGAAGTGCTGGATGCCGAGGCGCTGACCCGGCGCGAGCGCTTCGCCGAGCATAGCCGCGAGACCTTCGACGCGGCGCTGGGCACGGCGCGCACCATCGCCGAGAAGTACTTCGCCCCGCACAACCGCAAGTCCGACGAGCACGAGCCGGTCTACCAGAACGGCGAGGCGGTGCTGATTCCCGAGGTCAAGCCGGCGGTCGATGCCTTTATCGAGGCGGGTTTCCACAACGCCGGGCGCAGCTTCGAGGACGGCGGCATGCAGCTGCCCAACCTGCTGTCGCGCGCCTGCTTCGCGCACTTCCAGTCGGCCAACATCGCCACCAGCTCCTATCCGATGCTGACCATGGGTGCGGCTCACCTGATCGAGGCCTTCGGCTCCGACGAGCAGAGGCGCCTGTTCCTGCAGCCCATGATCGATGGCCGCTTCTTCGGCACCATGGCGCTCACCGAGCCGCACGCCGGCTCCTCGCTGTCGGACATCCGCACCCGCGCCGAACCGGCCGGCGACGGCAGCTATCGCCTGAAGGGCAACAAGATCTTCATCTCCGGTGGCGACCACCCGCTGTCGGAAAACATCGTGCACATGGTGCTGGCCAAGCTGCCGGACGCGCCGCCCGGGGTGAAGGGCATCAGCCTGTTCATCGTGCCGAAGTTTCTGGTCAACGACGACGGCAGCCTCGGCAAGCGCAACGATGTGCTGCTCGCCGGGCTGTTCCACAAGATGGGCTGGCGCGGCACCACCAGCACCGCGCTGAACTTCGGCGACAACGGCGAGTGCGTCGGTTATCTGGTCGGCGAGCCGCACAAGGGCCTGGCCTACATGTTCCAGATGATGAACGAGGCGCGCATCGGCGTCGGCATGGGCGCGATCATGCTCGGCTACGCCGGCTACCTCTACTCGTTGAACTACGCCCGCGAGCGACCCCAGGGGCGCCTGCCGGACGGCAAGGACCCGGCTTCGGCGCAGGTGGCGATCATCGAGCACACCGACGTCAAGCGCATGCTTCTACTGCAGAAGGCCTACGTCGAAGGCGCCTTCGATCTCGGCCTGTACTCGGCGCGGCTGGTCGACGACGAGATGACCGCCGAGAGCGACGAAGAGCGGCGCAACGCCGGCGAGCTGCTCGACCTGCTCACCCCCATCGTCAAGTCCTGGCCCTCGGAGTTCTGCCTCAAGGCCAACGAACTGGCGATCCAGATCCTCGGCGGGCATGGCTACACCCGTGAATACCCGGTGGAACAGTACTACCGCGACAACCGTCTTAATCCGATCCACGAAGGCACCCACGGCATCCAGTCGCTGGACCTGCTCGGCCGCAAGCTGATGCAGAACAAGGGTGCCGGCCTGCATCAGCTGCTCGGGCTGATCCAGGCCTGCTGCGCACGCGCCGCCGAATACGACTCGCTGACCGCACTGCGCCAGCCGCTGGAGCAGCACCTCGCCGGCCTGACCCGCGTGACCCAGGCACTGCTCGGCGACCTGATGGCCGGCAAGGTCAACCAGACCCTGGCCAACTCGGCGCTGTACCTGAAGGTATTCGGCCATGCCGTGGTTGGCTGGCGCTGGCTGGAACAGGCGATCCGCGCCGAGCAGGGCCTGGCCGGCGGCCAGCCGGCGGACGCCGATTTCTACCGCGGCAAGTTGCAGGCGGCGCGCCTGTTCCTCACCTGGGAAGTCCCGGCCTGCGCGCCGGAGCTTGCCCTTCTCGAGGCGCGCGACGACACTTGCCTCGCCATGCAGGACGCCTGGTTCTAGCATCGACGAGCTCTCCACCCGAAGCGCCCCGCCGATGCGGGGCGTTTTTTTGACTGTCCGTCAAAACATCGGGTTACAATCACTGGCACGTCTCATGCATAACCAGCCGTTAGCATGATCGCGGCCAGTCAGTATCTATCGGAGCGCTCATTTGGACGTCGGCAACATCAACCACCTGTTTTTCATTGGTGCCTTGTTGGTTGCGGCAAGCATTCTGATGAGTTCGCTATCGGCCAAGCTCGGCGTCCCCATCCTCGTCATCTTTCTCGCTGTCGGCATGCTGGCCGGTGTCGATGGCGTCGGCGGCATCGTCTTCAACGACTATCAGCTGGCCTTTGTGATCAGCAACCTGGCGCTGGCGGTGATCCTTCTCGACGGCGGCATGCGTACACGCACCGCGACCTTCCGCGTCGCGCTCAAACCGGCGTTTTCCCTGGCGACGCTGGGCGTGGCGATCACCTCTGGCCTGACCGGCCTGGCCGCCGCCTGGTTATTCGAGCTGCCCTTGCTGCAGGGCCTGCTGATCGGCGCGATCGTCGGCTCCACCGACGCCGCCGTGGTGTTCAACCTGCTCAACGGCAAGGGGCTGAACGAGCGGGTCGGCTCGACGCTGGAGATAGAGTCGGGCAGCAACGACCCCATGGCCATGTTCCTGACCGTGGCGCTGATCGACATGCTGCTGGCCGGCCAGACCGGCTTCAGCTGGGACTTCCTGCTCAAGCTGGTCCAGCAGTTCGGCATCGGTACGCTGCTCGGCCTGGCCGGTGGCTGGTTGCTGCTGCAACTGATCAACCGTCTTTCGGTAGCCGACGGGCTCTATCCGCTACTGGCGGTGGCCGGCGGCCTGATGATCTTCGCCCTGTCCAGCGCGGTCGGCGGCAGCGGCATCCTGGCGATCTACGTCTGCGGCCTGCTGCTGGGCAACCGGCCGATCCGCAACCGGCATGGCATCCTGCACATGTTCGACGGCCTGGCCTGGCTCAGCCAGATCGGCATGTTCCTCGTGCTCGGCCTGCTGCTCACGCCCAGCGATCTGTTGCCGATCGCCGTGCCGGCATTGGCGCTGTCGCTGTGGATGATCCTTTGCGCCCGCCCGCTCGCGGTGTTCGTCAGCCTGCTGCCGTTTCGCAGCTTCCATCTGCGCGAGCGGCTGTTCATATCCTGGATCGGCCTGCGCGGCGCCGTGCCGGTGATCCTGGCGGTGTTCCCGCTGATGGCCGGGCTGGAAAATGCCCAGCTGTTCTTCAACGTGGCGTTCTTCATCGTCCTGGTGTCCCTGCTGCTGCAGGGCTCGACGCTGGCGTGGGCGGCGAAAAAGGCCAAGGTCGAGGTTCCGCCCTCGCCACTGCCGATCTCGCGTACCGGCCTGCAGGTCCATACCACCAGCCAGTGGGAGCTGTTCATCTACCGCTTGAGCGCCTCCAAATGGTGCGTCGGCGCCGCCCTGCGCGAACTGAAGATGCCGCCGGGCACCCGCATCGCTGCGCTGTTTCGTGGTACCGAGCTGCTGCACCCGTCCGGCAGCACGCGGCTGCAGGTCGGCGACATCCTCTGCGTGATCGGCCATGAAGAAGACCTGCCGGCGCTCGGCAAGCTGTTCAGCCAGGCGCCCAAGCGCGGCCAGGACCTGCGCTTCTTCGGCGACTTCATCCTCGAAGCCGACGCCCAGCTCAGCGCCATCGCCGCGCTCTACGGGCTCAAGCTCGGCGAGGTGGATGGCGAGCAGACCATCGGCTCCTTCATGGCCGAGGAGGTCGGTGGTCGCCCGGTGGTGGGCGACCAGGTCGAGTGGAACGGCCTGACCTGGACGGTCGCGGCAATGGAGGGCGGCGAGGTTCGCAAGGTCGGCCTGAAGTTTCCCGAAGGTGACAAGCCCGGCCCGCAACTGATGTTCTGATGCCAGTACAGCCGCCGGCTGACGCGGTCTCACCGCTCATCTGCCGGTCGACTGTCGGGTACTCGCGCTGGGCCGGCACAGTCCGTAGACTTCCGCTCTTTCCGGTCATCCGCTACGTCACTGCCCTCATGTCACTTCTGCGCACGCTGTTGCTCTCGACGCTCTGCCTGATCGTCGCCCCTTTGCATGCCCAATCGCTGGACAGCCTCACTGGCACGCCGTCCAGTGCCGAAGGCGAAGCGAAGCCCGCCCAACAATCGCTGGGCGAACAAACCCTACGCATGGTCGAGCAGACCGAAACCAGCAAGGCCCGCCTCGACGAGCTGAAGACGCAACTGGCGCAGGCGCCGAAGGAGATCGCCGAAGCCCAGCGCGAATTGGTCAAGCTCAAGGCCAGCCCGGACGAGGACCCTGCCAAGCGCTATGCCAGCCAGTCAGTGGATGCGCTCGAACAGCGCCTGAGCGCGCGGGTCGAGGAACTGGCTGAATGGCAGAAGCAATACAGCTCGGCCAACAGCATGATCATCTCGGCGCAGACCCGCCCCGAACGCGCTCAGGCGCAGATCGGTACGGCGCAGACACGCATCCAAGAGATCAACAACCTGCTCAAGAGTGGCCGTGAATCCGGCAAGCCGCTGAGCGAGGAGCGCCGCGCGCTGCTCAATGCCGAGATCGCCTCGCTCGAGGCACAAATCGAGCTGCGTCGTCAGGAGCTGGCAGGCAACAGCCTGCTGCAGGACCTGGGTAAGGCTCGCCTTGACCTGCTCGCCGAGCGCATCCGGCGGGCGGAGGAAGAAACCCAGGCGCTGCAGAGCCTGATCAACGAAAAGCGCCGGGCCGAATCGGAGCAGACCGTGGCGGAGTTCTCGGCACGGGTGCAGCAGGCGGGCTCGGACAAACTGCTCGCAGCCGAAAGCGCCGAAAACCTCAAGCTGTCCGATTACCTGTTGCGTGCCACCGAACGCCTCAACCGCCTCAACCAGCAGAACCTGCAGACCCGCCAGCAGCTCGACACCCTCAACCAGACCGATCAGGCACTGGAGGAGCAGATCGCCGTGCTCGAGGGCAGCCTGCTGCTGTCGAAGATCCTCTATCAGCAGAAGCTGAACCTGCCCAAGGTGCAGCTGGACAAGAACCTCGCCGACGAGATCGCCGACCTGCGCCTCTACCAGTTCGAGCTGAACCAGGCGCGCGACCGCGCCGGCAACCCACAGAGTTATGTCGACAAGCTGCTTGCCGACCAGCCGGCCGAGCAGGTGACCCCGGAGCTGCGCGCCGCCCTGCTCGACCTGGTGCGCACCCGCAGCGAACTGCTCGACCGCCTGAACCGCGAACTCAATGCCCTGCTCAACGAGTCGATCACCCTGCAGCTGAACCAGAAGCAGCTGCACGACACCGCGCGGGCGCTCAGCGCGACGCTCGACGAGCAGATGTTCTGGATCCCGAGCAACAAGCCGCTGGACTTCAGCTGGCTGGCCAGCGCCCCGCAGCGCCTCGAGCGCCAGCTCGGCAGCATTCCCTGGGCCGCGGTAGTGAGCGAGCTGGGCGCCGGGCTCAAGGAGCGCCCGCTGCTGTTCCTGCCCTTGCTGCTGTCGATCGCCGTGCTGCTCTGGCGGCGCCGGGCGATCAACGCCAAGCTCGACGCACTGAGCCGCGATATCGGCCATTTCCGCAACGACAGCCAGCTGCACACGCCGCTGGCGTTGCTGCTCAATGTGCTGCTGGCGCTACCCGGCGCGCTGTTGCTGGCGCTATGTGGCTATCTGCTGCAGATCGATGCGCGCGGCCAGAACCTCGGGCTGGGCGCGGCGCTGTACCAGATGGCGCAGGCCTGGCTGGTGTTCTACACCGCCTACCGCATGCTCTCGCCGGGCCGCGTGGCCGAGCTGCATTTCCGCTGGTCGCATCCGCAGGTGGCCTTTCTGCGCAACGAGATCCGTCGACTGGGCCTGGTCGTACTGGCGCTGGTGGTAGTGGTCAGCATCGCCGAGCAGCAACCGGCCAATCTTGCCGACGACGTGCTCGGCCTCGTCGTGGTGCTGACCTGCTATGCACTGATGAGCTGGCGTCTGATGCGCATCCTGCTCAAGGGGCCGGCCACCGAGAACGCGCCGCCGGCGCGGCTGTTCCTCGGCGTGCTGTTCAGCCTGCTGCCGCTGGCGCTGATCGTGGTCGTCGGGCTCGGTTACTACTACACCGCGCTCAAGCTCACCGACCGCCTGATCGACACGCTCTACCTGATGATGATCTGGGTGGCCCTGGAGGCGACGCTGGTGCGCTCGCTGACCATCGCCGCGCGCCGCCTGGCCTACCAGCGCGCCGTGGCCAAGCGCCAGGCAGCCGAGGAAAACGGCACCGCCGAGCAGCCCGAAACCATCGAGGAACCGGGGCTGGATATCGAGGAAGTCAACCAGCAGTCGCTGCGCCTGACCCGCCTGGCCACCTTTGGCCTGTTCCTGGTGGCGCTGTACTGGGTCTGGTCGGATCTGATCTCGGTGGTCTCCTACCTGGACAACGTCACGCTCTACGAATACACCAGCGGCACCGGCGAGGCCCTCAGCACCTCGACGATCAGCCTCAACGACCTGCTCGGCGCCCTGGCGGTGGCCTTCATCACCGTGATCCTGGCGCGCAACCTGCCGGGCCTGCTCGAGGTTCTGGTGCTCTCGCGCATGCGCCTGGCGCCGGGCAGCGCCTACGCCACCGGCACGCTGCTGTCCTACACCCTGGTCGGCACCGGCATCGTCTCCACGCTGTCCACGCTCGGGGTCAGCTGGGACAAACTGCAATGGCTGGTGGCGGCGCTCTCGGTGGGCCTGGGCTTCGGCCTGCAGGAGATCTTCGCCAACTTCGTCTCCGGCCTGATCATCCTGTTCGAGAAGCCGGTGCGCATCGGCGACGTGGTGACCATCGGCAACCTCTCCGGCACGGTCAGCCGCATCCGCATCCGCGCGACGACCATCACCGATTTCGACCACAAGGAAATCATCGTTCCGAACAAGACCTTCGTCACCGACCAGCTGCTCAACTGGTCGCTGAGCGATACCGTCACCCGCGTCACCCTGCGCATCGGCGTGCGCTTCGGCTCGGACCTCGAACGGGTCCGCGAACTGCTGTTCGCCGCCGCGCGTGAAAACCCGCGGGTGTTGAAGGACCCGGAGCCACAGGTGTTCTTTCTCAACTTCGGCGAGAGCCGGCTGGAACACGAGCTGCGCCTGCACGTGCGCGACCTTGGCGACCGCAACCCGGTGATCGACGAGATCAACCGGCGCCTGGACCGCGAGTTCCGCGAGCAGGGCATCGTCATCGCCTTCCGCCAGCTCGACGTGCACCTGAAGGACCGCAACGGCCATGAGCTGAACCTGCCGCAGCCGCAGGCCGTGCCGATCTCGGCCAGCGAACCCCGCGGGATCGAATAGGCCTAAGCTTCAAATCACCTGAAACGCGGAACCGCTCGCCCGGCGGGCGTTCCGCCACGTCGCCGACACCAGCGGCGGCACGGAGCCGCGTGTGAAGACCCTGACCGAACTGCATTTCGACAACCGCTTCGCCCGCCTGGGCGACACCTTTTCCACGGCGATCGAGCCGCAACCGCTGAACGACCCGCAACTGGTGGTCGCCAGCCGCTCGGCGATGGCCCTGCTCGATCTGCCAGCAGACGAAGCCGAACAGCCGCTGTTCACGCAGCTGTTCTCCGGACACAAGATCTGGGCCACCGCCGAGCCGCGGGCGATGGTCTACTCCGGCCACCAGTTCGGCGCCTACAACCCGCAGCTGGGGGACGGTCGCGGCCTGCTGCTCGGCGAAGTGGTCAACGAAGCCGGGCAGTACTGGGACCTGCACCTCAAGGGAGCCGGCCTGACGCCCTACTCGCGCATGGGCGACGGCCGTGCCGTATTGCGTTCATCGATTCGCGAGTTTCTCGCCAGTGAGCACCTGCACGCGCTGGGCATCCCCAGCAGCCGGGCGCTGTGCGTGACCTCCTCGAGCACGCCGGTCTACCGCGAGCGCCCCGAACGCGGCGCCATGCTGCTGCGCCTGGCGCAGAGCCATGTGCGCTTCGGCCACTTCGAATTCTTCTACTACACGCGCCAGCACGACGCCCTGCGCGAGCTGCTCGACCACGTGCTCGGCGCGCACTTCGCCGAGTGCCTGGAACATCCCGAACCGTATCGGGCGTTCTTCCGCGAGGTGCTCGAACGCACCGCGACGCTGATCGCCTACTGGCAGGCCTACGGCTTCTGCCACGGGGTGATGAACACCGACAACATGTCGATTCTCGGCATCACCTTCGACTTCGGGCCCTACGCCTTTCTCGATGATTTCGATGCGCGTTTCATCTGCAATCACTCCGACGATGCCGGACGCTACGCCTTCGAGAACCAGGTGCCGATCGCCCACTGGAACCTCGCCGCGCTGGCGCAGGCCCTGACCCCCTTCGTCGAGGTCGCCGCGCTGCAGGAGACCATGGCGCTGTTCCTGCCGCTCTACGAGGCGCAGTGGCTCGACCTGATGCGCCGCCGCCTGGGCCTGACGCGTGCCGAGGAAGCCGACAAGGCGCTGGTGCAGACACTGCTCGGGCTGATGCAGGGCAGCCACGTGGACTACACCCGATTCTTCCGCGAACTCGGCGACAGCGAGCCGGAGCAGGCGCTGCGACGGCTGCGCGAGGACTTCGTCGACCTCAGCGGGTTCGACCGCTGGGCCGAGGCCTATCGCGCCCGCGTGGCCGCCGAGGGGCAGCTCGACCAGGCCTCGCGCCAGGCGCGCATGCACGCGGTCAACCCGCGCTACGTGCTGCGCAACTATCTGGCCCAGCAGGTGATCGAGGCTGCCGAACGTGGCGACTACGCGCCGGTGCGCGAGCTGCACGAGGTACTCAGCCGCCCGTTCGACGAGCAGCCCGGCCGTGAGCGCTACGCCGAACCGCCACCGGAGTGGGGCAAGCATCTGGCGATCAGCTGCTCATCCTGACTGTGCCAGTTGTTGCGCAACCGACCCCGTCGCCGGCCCTGGAAGAAAAGGCCGCCAGCGCCGCCCGGCGCGGGGCGACGGCCATGTGCGCAGCTTTCCGCCGCCGCTGCGCAATGGCTTGCACAATGACATGCGAAGCGCTGCACAGCAGGCGCGCAGCCGCCTCGACACAAAAAGCCTAAACAACTGATATATATACGATTTTTCAAAACAGGCATGACACTTGACTGGGTCTTGTCGCCACTCTGGCAACGACCCCACAAGCAAGGAGAGCACTCATGCCAACACCCGCGTACCTGTCCCTCGAAGGCACCAAGCAAGGCCTTATCACGGCCGGCACCTTTACCGAGGACTCGGTCGGCAACATTTTCCAGGAAGGACACGAAGACCAGATCCTGGTGCAGGCCTTTCAGCATCAGGTCATCATCCCGCGCGACCCGCAGTCGGGCCAGCCCACCGGCCAACGCGTGCACAAGCCGCTGATGATCACCAAGGTGTTCGACAAGTCGTCGCCGCTGATCTTCAACGCCCTGACCTCCGGCGAGCGCCTGTCCAAGTGCCGCCTGGAGTGGTACCGCACCTCGGCCACCGGAACCCAGGAGCACTACTACACCATCGAACTGGAAGATGCGGTGATCGTTGACGTGCAGTCGCGCATGCCGAACTGCCAGGACCCGAACATGGCGCACTTCACGCATCTGGAAGACGTCTACTTCACCTACCGCAAGATCGTCTGGACCCACGAGGTCTCCGGCACCTCCGGCTCGGACGACTGGCGCGCGCCGATCGTCTGACCCGCGCCGCGTCACCGGGCCCGTCCGGTGGCGCGGCTTTGCCGCTGGCCGGGGAACGACCGCGGCGAGCACTAGACCGGCAGGGTCACCCTGAACAGCGAACCCTTGCCCTCCTCGCTTTCCACCTGAATCCGCCCGCCATGGGCCTTGACGATCTGTTCGGCGATGTACAGCCCGAGCCCGAGCCCGGCACTGCACTCGCTGCCCTCGGCACGCTCGAACTGCTGGAAGATGCGCGACAGGCTTTTCGCACTGATGCCGATGCCGTGATCGCGGACCTGGATGCAGGCGCCGTCCGGCACTCGCGATACGCTCACCTGCACCGGCTTGCCGGCGCCATAGCGCATCGCATTGGTCAGCAGGTTGGCCACCACCTGTTCGATACGGAATCCGTCCCAGACCCCGACGATCGGCTCGCACTGCTGGTACTGCAAGCTGCAGCCCTTGGCCTCCATCTGCGGGGCGAAGTTTTCCACCACGTTGCCCACCAGGCCGACCAGATCGACCTCGTGCGGGCGGATCGACAGCTTGCCGGTGCGGATGCGCGAGACATCCAGCATGTCGTCGATCAGGCGGATCAGGCTCTGTACCTGGCGCTCGTCCTTGTCGACCATGCTGCGCAGCTTGTCCTCGGTGAACGCCGCGAAGTTGTTGCGTGCCAGCTGCATCCGGCGCAGCTGCACCTCGAGGATCAGCGTGTTGAGCGGCGTCTTCAGTTCGTGCGAGACGATCGACATGAAGTCATCGCGCATGCGGATGGCGCTTTCCAGCTCGGCCTGCGTGCTGCGCAGTTCATCGAGCAGCACCTCCTGCTCGCGGCGGCTCTTTTCCAGCGCCTCGAGCTGACGCGAGAGCGCCTTGCGGCTGCGGTACAGATCGACGAATACGTTGACCTTGCTGCGCACCGCATGGGCATCCAGCGGCTTGTGCAGGAAGTCCACCGCCCCACTCTCGTAGCCCTTGAAGGCGTAATTGAGCTCGCGACCGGCGGCGCTGACGAAGACGATGGGGATCTGCTTGGTGCGCTCGGTGCCGCGCATCAGTTCGGCCAGCTGGAAGCCGTCCATGCCCGGCATCTGCACGTCGAGAATGGCCAGGGCGAACTCGTGCCTGAGCAGCAGCTCGAGCGCCTGTTCGGCCGATTCGGCCTGGTGCACGCGAATGCCCGGCATCTGCAGCAGGGCGCCCAGTGCCAGCAGGTTCTCCGGCAGGTCGTCGACGATCAGCAGGTTTGCCTCAACGGTGTGGTCGGGCATCGGTCACTCCAGTTCGCGCAACAGCTGGTGGATGTCGCGCAGGGGCAGTAGGTAATCCGGCGCGAAGCGCTGGAGTGCGGCACGAGGCATGGTGTCGACCTCGGCCTCGGCTGGATCCTGAACGATGGTCAGACCACCGGCGTGATGGATCGCCGCCAGGCCGGCGGCGCCATCCTCGTTGGCACCGGTCAAAAGGATGCCAAGCAATGCGGGACCCAGGGCGTCGGCCGCCGATTCGAACAGCACGTCGATCGACGGACGGGAAAAATGCACGGCGTCATCCTGGCTCAGCGAGAGGCTGCAGTCGCTCTCGAGCAGCAGGTGATAGCCGGGGGGAGCAAAATACAGCGTTGCCGGCCGCAGTGCCTCCTTTTCGTCGGCTTCCTTGACCCGCAGCCCGGTCTTGCGCTGAAAGATCTCGGCAAGCTGCGTCGGTGTGCCGGCCGGTACGTGCTGGACCACCAGGATCGGCAGCGAAAAGTGGCCGCTCAGCCCGCTGACCAGACGGCTGAGCGCCGCCAGACCACCGGCCGAGGTACCGATGACCACGGCTTCGAGGGGCGGCTCACGGCCGGCGAGAGAGGCGACGATCACGCGGTTCATAGCTTGCGGAAGATCCGCTCCTGCTTGTCGAAAGGCTCGTAGAGCTCGGCGCAGCCGGAGAACTCGACGGTCTCCTTGCTGCCCAGCCCGAGGAAGCCACGGTGGCAAAGCGATTCGTGAAACAGGCCAAAGGCCCGATCCTGCAGCGGTTTATTGAAATAGATCAGTACGTTGCGGCAGGAAATCAGCTGGGTTTCGGAGAATACGCTGTCGGTCGCCAGGCTGTGGTCCGCGAAGGTGACATTTTCCTTCAGGCTCTTGTCCATGATCGCTGAGTCATACGCGGCGGTGTAGTAATCGGCAAAGCTGCGCTTGCCGCCGGCGCGCTGGTAGTTCTCGGTGTACTGCCGTAGGTGCTTGATCGGGAAGATTCCCTGGCGGGCGCGCTCCAACGACTGCGGATTGATATCGGTGGCGTAGAGGATGGTGCGCTCGAGCAGGCCTTCCTCGCGCAGCAGGATCGCCAGCGAATAGACCTCCTCGCCCGTGCTGCACCCGGCCACCCACACCTTCAGCGACGGATAGGTGCGCAGCAGAGGCACCACCTGCTCGCGCAGCGCGAGGAAATAGCCGGGGTCGCGGAACATGTCGCTGACCGGGATCGTCAGGTACTGCAGCAGCTCCATGAACGCCGTCGCGTCATAGAGAATGCGCCGCTGCAGCTCGGACACGTTCTCGCAGCGCATCTGCCGCAGCGCCAGCAGCACGCGGCGCTTCATCGAGGCGGCCGAGTACTCGCGAAAGTCGTAGCTGTACTTGAGGTAGATCGCCTCGATCAGCAGCTTGAGCTCGATCTCCATGGTGCGGTCGGGCATTTCAGAGCAGCTCCACCTTCGGCAGCCAGACGCGGATCAGCGAAAACAGCCGATCGAGGTCGATCGGTTTGGCCAGATAGTCGTTGGCACCCGCGCGCAGACAGCGGTCCTGATCGTCCTTCATCGCCTTGGCGGTCACCGCGATGATCGGCAGCTTGGCCAGCCGCGGGTCCTTGCGTATCGCCTCGGTGGCCGCGAAGCCGTCCATCTCCGGCATCATGATGTCCATCAACACCAGATCGATCGCGCTGTCCTGCTGCAGCTTGGCGATCGCCTCGCGGCCGTTGCGGGCGATCTCCACCAGGGCGCCCTTGTGCTCCAGCGCGCTGGTGAGGGCGAAGATGTTGCGCACGTCGTCGTCGACGACCAGCAGCTTGCGTCCCTCGAAGGCCTTTTCGCGGCTGCGCGCGCTCTTGAGCATGCGCTGGCGCTCGGGCGGCATGTCCGACTCGACCTTGTGCAGGAACAGCGTGACTTCGTCGAGCAGGCGCTCGGGCGAACGGGCGCCCTTGATGATGATCGAGCGCGAGTACTTGAGCAGCGCCGCCTCCTCGTCGCGGGTCAGGTTACGCCCGGTATAGACGATCACCGGCGGGAACGAGCAGATTTCCTCGCGGGCCATGCGCTCGAGCAGCTCGCTGCCGTCCATGTCCGGCAGCTTGAGGTCGATGATCATGCAGTCGAACACCGTATCGCGCAGCCGCTCCAGCGCCTGGGCGCCGAATTCCACCGCGGTGATCTCGACGTCCACGTCCTCGATCAGCCGCGACACGCTATCGCGCTGGCGGGCGTCGTCCTCGACCAGCAGGATGCGTTTGACCTTCTGCGACAGCTTGGCCTCCAGGCGGCCGAACACATCCTTGAGCTCCTCGCGGGTGGTCGGCTTGAGCGCATAGCCGACCGCGCCCATCTGCATCGCCGCCTCCTTGCGGTCCTCGACCGAGACCACGTGAACCGGGATGTGGCGGGTCGCCGGATTTTCCTTGAGCCGCTCGAGCACGGTCAGCCCCGAATGGTCCGGCAGACGCATGTCCAGCAGGATGGCGTCGGGCCGGTAGCGCTCGGCCGCCTCGAAGCCGGCATCGGCATTCTGCGCGAGCAGGCAGCTGTAGCCGAGTTCGTGCGCCAGGTCGCGCAGGATGCCGGCGAACTGCGGCTCGTCTTCGATGATCAGTACCGCCCGGCCGTCGAACGGATAGGCGTCACGGTCGTCGGCGAGCGCCTCGCTGACCGGTGGCGGCAGGATGGCGGGTTCCGCCGCCGGCGCCGGGGGATTGATCGGCAGGCGCGCGGGCGCTGCGGGGGCCGGCGGCACGGGCGCCTGTTCCGGCTGCTCGCCGACCCGCGGCTGGTACTGCTCCGGCAGCAGCAGGGTAAAGGTGCTGCCGGCACCGGGCTGGCTCTGCACCTCGATGGTGCCGCCGAGCAGCTGCGCCAGCTCGCGGGAGATCGACAAGCCCAGGCCGGTGCCGCCATAGCGCCGGTTGGTGGTGCCGTCGGCCTGGCGGAAGGCCTCGAAGATGGCTTCCTGTTGCTCGGGCGGGATGCCAATGCCGGTGTCACTGACGCTGAACGCCACTTGGCCGCCGGCCGCCGGGGCGATCCGCAGGGTGATCTGCCCCTGCTCGGTGAACTTGAAGGCGTTGGCCAGGAGGTTCTTGAGTATCTGTTCGAGCCGCTGCCGGTCGGTGTAGAGGCCGTCCGGCAGGCCTTCGGCCAGCGTGACCTCGAACGCCAGAGACTTCTCCAGCGCCTGCGCCAGGAACAGGCTGCGCAGGCCGTCGGCCAGGCGCGGCAGCAGGGTCAGTTCGGCATGCACGTCGAGCTTGCCGGCCTCGACCTTGGCGATGTCCAGGATGTCGTTGATCAGCGCCAGCAGATCGTTGCCCGCCGAGTAGATCGAACGGGCGAACTGCACCTGATCGTCGCTGAGGTTGCCCTCGGGGTTGTCGGCCAGCAGCTTGGCAAGGATCAGCGAACTGTTCAGCGGCGTGCGCAGCTCGTGCGACATGTTGGCGAGAAACTCGGACTTGTAGCGGCTGGCCCGCTGCAGCTCTTCGGCCCGCTCCTCGAGCATCAGCTGCGCCTCGCGCAGGCGGTTGTTCTTCTCGTCCATCTCGTCGCGCTGGCGAGCCAGGATGTCGGCCTGCTCGGCCAGCTGTTCATTGGTCTGCTCGAGCTCGGCCTGCTGCTCCTCGAGGTGGGCCTGCGACTCGCGCAACGCGCTGGATTGCTCCTCGAGCTCCTCGTTCGCCGCCCGCAGCTCCTCCTGCTGGACCTGCAGCTCTTCATTGAGCTGCTGCGTCTCGGCCAGCACCTTCTGCAAGCGCTGGCGGTAGCGCGCCGCCTCGATGGCCGAGCCGATGCTGCTGCCGATGCGCCGCAGCAGCTCGCAGTCCTGCTCACGCAGCGGGCGCAGGAAGCCGAGCTCGATCACCGCATTGAGCATGCCGCTGTCCTCGACCGGGGCGATCAGTACCGAGCGCGGCGCCGTGGCGCCCAGCGCCGAGTTCACCTTCAGATAGTCCGCCGGCAGTTGCTCGAGCGCGATCGGGCGCCGCTCCAGCGCGGCCTGACCGACCAGACCGACGCCCATCTCCAGCGTCCGGTTGCGCTCCAGCTGGTCGGCCTCGTAGGCGAATTCGGCGACCCGCTGCAGCTTGCCATCCTGGACAACGTAGAGCGCACCGACGGCCACCTCCAGGTAGCGCGAGAGAAAGGTGAGAATGCCCTGGCCCAGCGCCGGCAGGGTCAGCTCGCCGATGATCGCGTCGCTGAGCTGCGACTGGCCGGTGCGATACCAGGCTTGCTTCTCCAGGTCGGCGGCATGGGCCTTCTGTCTTTCCAGCGACTCGGAATAGGTCCGTGACAGCGTCAGCAGGTCGCGCCGCCCGGAATACACCAGCAGGCCGCTGAAGATCAGGCTGAACAGCAGGAAACCGCCGATCAGCGCGGTGGTGACGACCTCCGAGACATCGGTGCGGTCGGCACGGATCTGCCGCTCGCGGGCGATGAAATCATTGAGCAGGCGGCGCTGTTCTTCCTTCAATTCCAGGCCGCGCTTGCTCTGCACCGCCTCGACCACCGGCTGCCCCTGGCTGCGCCGGCCGATCACCTCTTCGGAAAAGGTCAGCCATTGCCCATGCAGCATCGCGATGCGCTCGACGCGCGCCAGCTGCTCGGGGTTGTCCTTCGAATAGTCGCGCATCAGGTTCAGCTGTTCCTCGAACAGCGGCAGTTCGCGCTGGTAGGGCTCGAGGAAAGGCGCCTGGCCGGCGATCAGGTAGCCGCGCATCGAGGCTTCGATGTCGTTGAGCATCTTCTGCGCCTCGTGGGCGTAGGCCACGCCTTGCACCGAACGCTCGACCCAATGACTCACGCTCAACAGGTAATAGACGATGGCGCAGAAGAAAAACGCGCTAAGAAAACAGAAACCCAGCGGAACGGTCACGTTGCGGTTGAGGATGCGCTTGAAGTTGCTCTGATCGACGAAGGAATCGCTCATCTGGTTTCCTTTCCGGCAGCCATTTCACCAGCCGATGCAGCCTGCATCGGCCGTCGTGCGTGGGCACGATCATGGCGCTCCGTTTCCGGCCTGTTCTTGAGTGTTGCGCGCGCGTTTGGTTCCGCGGCGAAAAGCGTTCGACTTTACACGGCCACCCGGCCGAGCACAAAAGCACCCTGCCGGGCAGCTCCACTGCAGGGTGCGGATGGTTTTTCCCGAGCGGGCCGGCGGTTACCGGCCGCTGGCCTCAGCGGCGGGCGATGATCCAGACCGCGTGGATGATGCCCGGTAGGTAGCCGAGCAAAGTCAGCAGAATGTTCAGCCAGAACGCGCCGGCAAAGCCGACCTGCAGGAACACGCCAAGCGGCGGCAGCAGTATCGCGATAATGATGCGGATCAGGTCCATCAGGGTCTCCGTCAGTCGAATTCGGCTCGCCAGGAGCCTGCGCAACAATCGACCTGCCCGGGCGGCGGCGGGTTCCACCCACCAGCGGAGCGGGAGAGCGGCGAAACGGCGATCGCCACCGATGGGCAGCGATCGTCAGGCCGCAACGGCTGTGTGAGCCGTCTGTGCGTCATGGACGCGAGAGGAAGAGACGCCGAGCGACTGCAACATCGCAGCGAATCGGACGCCGATGCCGGCCGCCTCGTGAGCGCCGGCACGCCAGGCAGGCCTGGCCCGCGCACTGTCCCAGACGGCCGCAGCTACGACCATTGGCGGAAAGTCGCACGTCGCCGGTGCTACTCCTTTCGGGCACCGGTCTCGTCGCGCTTGCGGCGAATGTTGATCCACGACAACACGGCGAGCGACGCGAACACTCCGGCGAGATCGTAGCGGCCCTGGGCCAGATAACCGAGCGCTGCCAGCGAGCAGGCCAGCAGCCCGGTCCAGCGCACCCAGCGCATCACCTGCGCCGCGTTCAAGAGGCCTTGGCCTGCATGCGTTGCAGCTCCAGCGCATCGTGGCTGCAGAACAGCTGCACCTCGTCGCGGTGCTCGAGCGACAGCATGCGCAAGCGATTCTGGTTGGCCAACCGTGCGGTGCGCTCGACCTCCATCAGGCGCTGGTACAAGCGCAGCCCGGGCGTGCAGCGCGGCTCAGCCTGGCCGACCTCCTCGCGATAGAAATAGGCGTCGCCGGCATGCAGCAGCCAGCCCGCGCCGGTATCCACGGCGACGCCGGCGTGCCCGTGGGTATGGCCGGTCAACGGGATCAGCGCCAGTTCGGGTGGCAGGCCGCGCAACTGGCGCACCGCCTGAAAACCGAACCACAGATCACCGCCGGGCTCGTAGAACTGCCAGTGACGGACCTGATCCCATTGCGCCGGCCGATAGCGGCGATGGCCGAGAAAGCTGTGAGTGCCGCGGGCGGCATCGATCTCGCGCTGCAGTACGTGTACCTGCGCCTCGGGAAAATCCTCCAGGCCGCCGGCGTGGTCGAAATCCAAGTGGGTCAGGAGAATGTGGCGCACATCCTCGGCGGCGAAGCCCAGCTGCCTGACCTGCTCGATCGCGGTCAGCCGCTGATCCAGGCGAATGTTGTTCAGCACGCGGAACAGGCCGCTCAGACGCCGGCGCGGCTCGAGCACGTCGCAGCGGCCGAAGCCGGTGTCGACCAGCACCAGGCCGTGATGGTCGGTTTCGATCAGCAGGCAGTGACACACCAGGCTGGCGGTCAGCCCCTTGCTGAAACCGTCGAACAACGCGCCACCGAGGGGGCACATGCAACCGCAGTTCAGATGATGGATACGCATCGCGGACTCCTGCTCTTGGCACTGGCGATCGAATTGGCCTTCTAACTCAGAGAGAGTAGCGCGCCGGGGGTTCAGGCCAGCGGCCGCGCTCGTCTATCCTTGTCTCCCTTCGCCACGAGGAACCCGCATGCCGCCGATTCACACCCCCATCTGCCGGACACCGCTGCGGCTGCTGGCCCTTCTGCTGCTCGCAATGTCACTCACCTCCTGCGCGCTGTTCTCCGCGCGCGACCCGCTGGCGGTGCAGGTCGCCGGCATCGAGCCACTTCCGGGCGAAGGCCTGGAGGTACGCTTCCTGGTCAAGCTGCGCCTGCAGAACCCCAACACCACGCCGATCGACTACAACGGCGTGGCATTGTCGCTGGAGGTCAACGGCCGCAGCCTGGCCAGCGGGGTGAGCGACCAGCAGGGCACGGTGCCGCGTTTCGGCGAAGCGCTGCTGCAGGTGCCGGTGAGCATCTCGGCGTTTTCCGTGGCGCGCCAGGCACTCGGCCTGGCCGAGCATATCGGCATGGACGAAGTCCCCTACGTACTGCGCGGCAAGCTCGCCGGCGGCCTGTTCGGCACGCAGCGCTTCGTCGAGAAGGGCCGACTGGATCTCTCGCCAATCGCCGGCAATCCCTACGTACGTCCCTGACCGGCGTCCACCGCCACCGGCCGGCTGACGCCGGCCTTTTTTCTGCCCAGCCACGAGAGACCCATGTCCCTGCCCGGCTCCCCCTCCGTCGTACCGCTACCGCGCCATCTGGCCGTCGGCCTGCTGCTGTGCCTGGGCTGCATCCTCGGCGCCAACCATGTCGCCGCCCGGCTGGCGTTCGACCATGGCGCCGGCGTGCTGCTGGCGGTGATGCTGCGCTCCGGCGGCACCCTGCTGGTGCTGGCGATCATCGTGCTGTCGCGCCGCGAACCGCTGCGTCTGCCGGGAGCCACCGCGCGCTGGCAGTTGCTGCTGGGCCTGCTCATCGCGCTGCAGAGCCTTTGCCTGTATTCGGCGGTGGCGCGCATCCCGGTCGCGGTGGCGCTGCTGGTGGCGAACGTCTTCCCCTTGCTGCTGGCGCTGCTGAGCTGGCTGCTCGGCGGGCCGCGGCCAACCGCGCGGACGCTCTCGTTGATGAGCCTGATCGTCTTCGGCCTGCTGCTGGTGCTCGACGTGCCCGGGCGGGTGCTCGGCGCGCAGCCCACCGAGGCCGGCTGGCTGCCGGGCGTGCTGCTGGCCTTCTGCGCCGCGCTGGCCTTCGCCAGCGCGCTCTGGGTCACCGACCGCAAGCTCTCGGCAGTGCGCGGCCCGGTGCGCAGCATGCTGACCATGCTGGTGGTGTTCATCGCCGCCAGCCTCGCCGGTGCCGTCGAACTGCTGCCCGGCGGCCTGACCTTGCCGCGCGAGCCGGCCGGCTGGTACGGCCTGGCGGCGCTGGTGGTGCTTTACGGCACCGGTTTCACCACCCTTTTCGTCAGCATGCCGCGGCTGGACATGCCACACAACGCGCCAGCCCTGAATGTCGAGCCGCTGGCCACGCTGCTGCTCGGCTGGCTGCTGCTGGGGCAGGCGCTGGAGCCGATCCAGCTCGTCGGCGGGTTGATCGTGGTGTGCGCCATCGTCCTGCTGACCTACCGCCGTGGCTGATCGTCGAGTTCGCAGCGCCCTGCGCGGCAGCGGTTGACCCGGTGCAGCGGGTCTTCCTGCATGAGCTTGCGGGTCACGCCGTTGGTCCAGCCAAAGCCGTCCTGCAGGGGGTATTCGCCGCCGCCGGCATGTTCGGTACAGGGGCGCAGCACATATTTCTCCACCAGTTTGTTCTCGCGTTCGAACAGCTGGCTGACGATCGTCAGCCAGCGCTGCTCGATGTCCAGCGCCAGCGACTGGTGGCCGTAGCGCTGCAGCCCGCGGATGGCCATCCATTGCAGCGGCGCCCAGCCGTTGGGGCTGTCCCACTGCTCACCGCTGCCGAGCACCTCGGTAGTGCGCAGACCGCCCGGCGCTAGCAGGCGCTGCCGCACGATGTCAGCCACCCGCGCCGCCTGGTGCCCATTGGCCAGCTCGACGAACAGCGGCACCAGCGTGGCGGCGGTCAGGTTGTCGCGCGGCTGCCGACGCACCCAGTCATAGTCGAAATAGGCCCCGCGGGTGTCGCTCCAGAGGTAGCGATCCATCGCCTGGCGGCGCGTCTCGGCCTGTGTGGCGAACACCTCGGCGCAGGCATGCTGGCCGCGTACCGCGCTGAGGCGGGCGATCTGCCGTTCGAGCTTGTAGAGAAAGGCATTGAGGTCCACGGGCAGGATGCAGGTGGTGCGGATGCTGTCGAGCCGGTAAGGGTCGTCGAGCCAGCGCGAGGAGAAATCCCAGCCCGACTCGGCGCCGGCCCGCAGATCGCGGTAGACCTCGTAGTGCGGGCGAGCGGAGCGACCCGCGGTTTCCACGTCTTCGCGGTAGGACTCCTCGCGCGGCGTGTCGCGTTCGTCCCAGTAGCGGTTGAGCAGGCTGCCGTCGGCCAGCCGCACGCAGCGCCGGTGCGCCTGGCCGGGCTGCAGCCCCTCGCCGCCGTGCATCCAGAAGGCGTGCTCCTTGCGCAGTTGCGGCAGGTAGTTGCTGGCGCGATGCACGCCGGTTTCCTCGAAGAGGTCGGTCATCAGCGCGAACACAGGGGGTTGCGAACGCCCGAGGTAATAGGTGCGGTTGCCGTTGGGCACATGGCCGTAGGTGTCGATCAGGTAGGCGAAGTTGTCCGCCATGGCGCGCAGCAGCTCGCAATGTCCGCTTTCGTCCAGGCCGAGCATGGTGAAGTACGAGTCCCAGTAGTACAGCTCGGTGAAGCGGCCGCCGGGCACCACATAGTCGTAGGGCAAGGGCAGCAGCGAGGAGTACGGCGGATGTTCGCGCGGATGGCGGGTCAGCACCGGCCAGAGGCGGTCGATGTGTTCGCTCAGGCTGTCGTCCGGGTTGGCGACAAAAGCCTTGTGCGGCAACTGGTAGAGGCTGAAGTTCTCGGCGACGAAGCGCGCCAGGTCGAAGCCCGGTGTGCCGGTACAGGCGCGATAGTCCTCGAGAATCTCCTCCGGGTGACGCCGCGGTGCGCAGTCGACGAAGGTCTTGCTGTCGGCGAAGACCCGCTGCATCTGCACGGCGACGAACAGCTCCTGGTAACGATCGGCCGGCGACAGCGTGTCGGCCGCCGAGACCGTCGAGAGATCATGGGCGAAGGGGTGAGAGGAATCGCTTTCGGTCATTGCTCGCTGTAATTCCAAAGCAGGCCGCCATCGATCACCAGTGTAGCCCCGGTGATGTAGTCGGCTTCGGGCGAGGCCAGAAAGGCTACCGCGCCGGCCACGTCGCGCGGCTGTCCGAGCCGCCGCGCAGGGATGTTGTCGAGCAGGCCGGCGAGTTTCTCCGGCTGCTGCATCAACGCGCTGTTGATCGGTGTTTCGATGGCGCCCGGAGCGATGTTGTTGACGGTAATGCCCAGCGGCGCCAGTTCGACGGCGAGGTTGCGCATGAGCATTTTCAGCCCGCCCTTGCTCGCGCAATAGCTGCTGAAGTTCGGGTGCGGCAGCTCTTCGTGAACCGAACTGTTGTTAATGATGCGCCCGCCATGGCCGACCTCGCGCACGTGCCGGGCGAACGCCTGGGACAGAAAGAACGGCCCGCGCAGGTTCACCCCGAGCACCTGGTCGAAGTCGCTTTCGCTGGCCTCGAGGAAGGGCGCATGCCTCTGGATGCCGGCATTGTTGACCAGGATGTCCAGCCGGCCCATCTGCGCCACCGCTTCGCGGATCAGCCAGCGGCACTGCTCGGCGTCAGCCACATCGGCAGCCAGCACGCAGGCGCGACGGCCCTCGGCACGCACCCGCTCGGCGCTTTCACGTGCATCCTCGTCATCGTCGCGGCCGTTGATCACCACGTCTGCACCGGCCTGCGCCAGCCGTATCGCGATACCGCGGCCGATGCCCTGGGTGCTGCCGGTCACCAGCGCGACTCTGTTCTCGAGGGTCATGGTCTATCTCCAGGCCTGTCGGACGAGCGAATGATGAAGGTGAGACGAGCGCGACCAGCCCGGCGTTCCGTCGAACCCGCGCCGCAGGGTTTCGACAGCGTGTCGGGGCCGCCGGTGTTTGCCGGCGGACGCTTCCTCCGCCTGCGACAAAGGCGCACAATGAACGGCTTTTCCGCTGCCCGAGAAGGCTCTCATGGCAACCGCCGATCTGCGTAAAGGCTACCTGCTGGGGCTCGTCACCTTCGGCATCTGGGGCATGTTCCCGCTGTACTTCAAGTCTATCGAGCGCTTCGCCGCACTGGAGATCGTCACCCAGCGGGCGATCTGGTCGGCGCTGTTCGGCACCCTGGTGCTGCTGCTCTGGCGCCACCCCGGCTGGCTGCGCGAGCTGCTCGAGCATCCACGGCGCATCGGCGTACTGGCGATCTCCAGCCTGCTGATCGCCACCAACTGGCTGATCTATGTCTGGGCGGTCAACCATGGCCACATGGTCGAGGCCAGCCTGGGCTACTACATCAATCCGCTGGTCAACGTGCTGCTCGGGCTGGTGATCCTGCGCGAGCGCCTGCGCCCGTTGCAGTGGGTGGCGGTCGGCCTGGCCGCCACCGGGGTCTGTCTGCAACTACTGCGCCTGAGCGAGTTTCCCTGGGTTTCCATGGCACTGGCGCTGAGCTTCGGCACCTATGGTCTGCTGCGAAAGCAGGCGCCGGTGGCGGCGCTGCCGGGGCTGGTGGTCGAGACCTGGCTGCTATTGCCGGTGGCGCTCGGCTGGCTGCTGCTGTTCGGCAGCGGGCCGAGCACCGAGCCGGCCTTCTGGACCACGCCCGAAGCGCTCTGGCTGATGGCTGCCGGACCGGTGACTCTGGTGCCGCTGCTGTGCTTCAACGCCGCGGCGCGCCACCTGCCCTACTCGACGCTGGGCTTCCTGCAGTACATCACCCCGACCTTGCTGCTGATTCTCGCCGTGCAGCTGTTCGACGAGCCGCTTCCGGCCGAACGCCAGGTGGCGTTCTTCTTCATCTGGACCGGGCTCGCCGTCTACAGCATCGACACCTGGCGGCTGATGCGCCGCGCGCCGGTCACTCGGCCGGCTGCAGGCTGAGCTCGACCATCAGGTCGTCGGCAAGGGTCTCCAGGCGCTGCTGCAGCTGCTCCAGCGCCAGCCCCGGCGGCACCGCCAGCCGGGCGTCGGCGTGGAACAGCAGTTCGCTGCTCATTGGCGCCGGCAGCACATCGGTGTCCAGGCTTTCCAGGTTGACGCCGTGTTCGGCCAGCAGGCGCGTGATGTCGCGCACGATGCCCGGGCGGTCGTTGCCGACCAGTTCCAGCTGGATCTGCTGCCAGCCGGGGGCCGGCTCCGTGCCGCTGGGCGCCAGCAGCACGCGAATGCCCTGCGCCTGCAGCGCCTGCAGCGCCGCACTGAGGTCGGCGTGCGCTTCCGGCGGCACGGCCACGCGCAGAATGCCGGCGAACTGGCCGGCCATGCGCGACATACGGCTCTCCAGCCAGTTGCCACCGTGAGCGGCGACGCACTGCGCCAGGCGCTCGACGAGTCCGGGCTGATCCTGGGCGATGACGGTAAGCACGAGATGGTCCATCGGGGGCTCCTTGGCTCGGGAAAAAAGGGCCTCATAGGTATAGCAGCCCAGCGCGCCTGGCCGGGCGTTGCGCTACCGACGGCGGACTGCTTTTCGCAGCGGCTTCATGTAGTATCCGCCGACCCGGACTACAAGAAACGTTTTGTCCGTTTGGATAAAAGAACCAAGAGAGGCGAGTAATGACTGAGCGCGTTCAAGTCGGTGGCCTGCAGGTCGCCAAAGTCCTGTACGACTTCGTGAACAACGAAGCGATTCCCGGTACCGGCATCGATGCCGCCGCCTTCTGGTCCGGCGCCGACCGCGTCATCCACGACCTGGCCCCGAAGAACCGCGCCCTGCTCGCCAAGCGTGACGAACTGCAGGCCAAGATCGACGCCTGGCACCAGGCCCGCGCCGGCCAGGCCCACGATGCCGCCGCCTACAAGGCCTTCCTCCAGGAGATCGGCTACCTGCTGCCCGAGGCCGAGGACTTCCAGGCCACCACCGAGAACGTCGACGAAGAGATCGCCCACATGGCCGGCCCGCAGCTGGTGGTGCCGATCATGAACGCGCGCTTCGCCCTGAACGCGGCCAACGCGCGCTGGGGCTCGCTGTACGATGCCCTGTACGGCACCGACGCCATCTCCGAGGAAGACGGCGCGACCAAGGGCCCGGGCTACAACGAGATCCGCGGCAACAAGGTCATCGCCTACGCCCGCGCCTTCCTCGATGAAGCCGCGCCGCTGGAAAGCGGCTCGCACGTCGGCTCCACCGGCTACCGCATCGAAGCGGGCAAGCTGGTCGTTTCGCTGAAGGATGGCAGCACCACCGGCCTGAAGAACCCGGCGCAGCTGCAGGGCTTCCAGGGCGATAGCAGCGCCCCGCAGGCTGTGCTGCTGAAGAACAACGGCATCCACTTCGAAATCCAGATCGACCCGGCAAGCCCGATCGGCCAGACCGACGCGGCCGGCGTGAAGGACGTCCTGATGGAAGCGGCGCTGACCACCATCATGGACTGCGAAGACTCCATCGCCGCCGTCGATGCCGACGACAAGACGGTCGTCTACCGCAACTGGCTCGGCCTGATGAAAGGCGACCTGGTCGAGGAGCTGGAAAAGGGCGGCAAGCGCATCACCCGCGCGATGAACCCGGACCGCGTCTACACCAAGGCCGACGGCCAGGGCGAGCTGACTTTGCATGGCCGCTCGCTGCTGTTCATCCGTAACGTCGGCCACCTGATGACCAACGACGCCATCCTCGACAAGGACGGCAACGAAGTGCCCGAAGGCATCATGGACGGCCTGTTCACCAGCCTGATCGCGGTGCACAACCTCAAGGGCAACACCACCCGCAAGAACACCCGCACCGGCTCGATGTACATCGTCAAGCCGAAGATGCACGGTCCGGAAGAAGTGGCCTTCGCCAGCGAACTGTTCGGCCGCGTCGAGGACGTCCTCGGCCTGGCGCGCAACACGCTGAAGATGGGCATCATGGACGAGGAGCGTCGCACCACGATCAACCTCAAGGCGTGCATCAAGGAAGCGCGCGAGCGCGTGGTGTTCATCAACACCGGTTTCCTCGACCGCACCGGCGACGAAATCCACACCTCCATGGAAGCCGGCCCGATGGTGCGCAAGGCTGCGATGAAGGGCGAGAAGTGGATCAGCGCCTACGAGAACAACAACGTCGACGTCGGCCTGGCCTGTGGCCTCAAGGGCCGCGCGCAGATCGGCAAGGGCATGTGGGCCATGCCTGACCTGATGGCCGCGATGCTCGAGCAGAAGGTCGGCCACCCGCTGGCCGGTGCCAACACCGCCTGGGTCCCGTCGCCGACCGCCGCGACCCTGCACGCCATGCACTACCACAAGGTCGACGTGCAGGCGCGTCAGGCCGAACTGGCCAAGCGCGAGAAGGCATCGATCGACGACATCCTCACCATCCCGCTGGCAAAAGACACCAACTGGAGCGAGGAAGAGAAGCGCAACGAGCTGGACAACAACTCGCAGGGCATCCTCGGCTACATGGTTCGCTGGGTCGAACAGGGCGTCGGCTGCTCCAAGGTCCCGGACATCAACGACATCGCGCTGATGGAAGACCGCGCCACCCTGCGCATCTCCAGCCAGCACGTGGCCAACTGGATGCGCCATGGCGTGGTGACCAAGGATCAGGTGATCGAAAGCCTCAAGCGCATGGCGCCGGTGGTCGATCGTCAGAACCAGGGCGACCCGCTGTACCGCCCGATGGCGCCGGACTTCGACAACAGCGTGGCCTTCCAGGCTGCCCTGGAACTGGTCCTCGAAGGCACCAAGCAGCCCAACGGCTACACCGAGCCGGTGCTGCACCGCCGCCGCCGCGAGTTCAAGGCCAAGAACGGCCTGTAACCCGCCAAGCCGCTGCAGAAAGAACCGCCCTTCGGGGCGGTTTTTTTTATGGGCCGACGCAATGCATATCGCACTGACTCCGATCAGGCTGGCGCCGCCAACGGGCGACTAGACTTACGTCCAATGTGCCCGGGCCGGGCCGCAGCCGAACATGGACAAAAAGTGGAAGCAAACCATGAGTAAAGCCGATGCCTTCGCCGAGGCCGGAAAGACCGCGGTCCTGCAGAACGTCCACGGGACGATGGAGTTCCTGCGCAAGTACCCTCCGTTCGACCAGATGGAGGCACCGCATCTCGCCTACCTCGTGGAGAACTGCGAACTGCGCTTTTACGCCGAAGGCGACTGCATCATCGCCCCCGATGATGGCGTGGTCGAACACTTCTACATCGTCAAGCAGGGCCGCGTGCATGGGCAGCGGCCGCACACGGCCAAGCGTGGCACCGAAACGACCTTCGAGGTCACCGTCGGCGAATGCTTCCCCATGGCTGCGCTGATGGGCGAGCGCGCCACCCGCACCGCCCACCTGGCTGCCGAAGACACCTTTTGCCTGCTGCTGAGCAAGCCGGCCTTCGTCAAGCTGGTATCGTCCTCCGACGTGTTCCGTGACTTCGCCATGCGCGGGGTGAGCAGCCTGCTCGACCTGGTCAACCAGCAGGCGCAGATGCGCGCCGTCGAGAGCCTGGGCGAGCAGTACTCGCTGGAGACTGCGATCGGCGAGCTGGCCCGTCATCATCCGGTATCCTGCGCGCCGGCCTTGCCTTTGCGCGAAGCGGTCGGGCTGATGCATGCGGAGAATGTCGGCAGCATCGTCATCGTCGATGACGAGCAACATCCGCTGGGCATCTTCACCTTGCGCGATCTGCGCCGGGTGATCGGCTCGCAGCAAGGCGATCTGGACCAGCCGATCTCGGCGTTCATGACCCAGGAGCCGTTCCACCTGCCGCCGGACGCTACCGCCTTCGATGCGGCGATCGCCATGACCGAGCGGCATATCGCGCACGTCTGCGTGGTGAAGAACGGCCTGCTCTGCGGCGTAATCTCCGAGCGCGACCTGTTCTCGCTGCAGCGCGTCGACCTGGTGCACCTGGCGCAGACCATCCGCCATGCCGATCGGGTCGAGTCGCTGGTGCTCATCCGCAGCCGCATCAAGCAACTGGTCGACAACATGCTGGCGCACGGCGCCTCGTCCACGCAGATCACCCATATCATCACCCTGCTCAACGACCATACCGTCAGCCGGGTGATCGAGTTGGCCATCGAACAGCTGGGCGATCCGGGCATCGAGTTCACCTGGCTGTGCTTCGGCAGCGAGGGGCGGCGCGAACAGACGCTGCATACCGACCAGGACAACGGCATGCTCTTCGAAGCCAGCGACGCCGCCGAAGCGGCGCTGATCCGCGGCAGGCTGCTGCCGCTGGCCGAGCGCATCAACCGCGACCTGGATACCTGCGGCTTCACCCTGTGCAAGGGCAACATCATGGCCAGCAACCCGGAGCTGTGCCTGTCACGCCAGGAATGGGGGCGCCGGTTCAGCTCGTTCATCCGCGAGGCGACCCCAGAGAACCTGCTCAGCAGCACCATCTTCTTCGACCTGCGCGCCGTCTGGGGGCCGGAGGACGGCTGCGAGCAGCTGCGCCGCGACCTGCTCGAGGAGATCGCCGACAACCGCCTGTTCCAACGCATGATGGCCGAGAATGCCTTGCGCCACCGCCCCCCGGTGGGCCGCTTCCGTGACTTCGTCGTCACCCGCAAGGGCGACGGCAAGGCCACGCTCGACCTCAAGGTGCAGGGGCTAACGCCGTTCGTCGATGGCGCCCGGCTGCTGGCGCTGGCCAACGGGATCGATGCGTGCAACACCCTCGACCGTCTGCACCAGCTCGCCGAGAAGGGCATCATCGAGGAGAAGGACGGCGCGGCCTACGAAGAGGCCTACCACTTCATCCAGCAGACCCGCATGCAGCATCATCAGCAGCAGGCGCGCGATGGCGCGAGCTATTCCAACCGACTCGATCCCGACACGCTCAATGCCCTTGATCGGCGGATCCTGCGCGAATCCTTCCGCCAGGCGCAGCGCTTGCAGGCCAGCCTGGCGCTGCGTTACCTGTTATGAAAATGACCTGGTTCCAGCCTCGCGGTCCGAAACTCACGCTCGACCAGCAGGAACGGCTGGCAGCCCTGAAGCAGCCGGCGCCCATCGGCCCGGTGGCCCTGACAAAGCAGCGGATGGTCGTGCTCGACCTGGAAACCACCGGGCTGCACCTCAAGCGTGATCTGGTCATTTCCATCGGTGCGGTCGTCATCGAGAACGGTGCCATCGATTTCTCGCAGCAGTTCGAGTGCACGCTCAACCGCCAGGTCAAGGTCACCGAGAGCGTGCTGATCCATGGCATTGCGCCCAGCGAGCTGGCCAGGGGGCTGCCACCCGCCGAGGCGCTGCTCAGCTTCATGGAGTTCGCCGGCGACAGCGTGATCCTCGCCTTCCATGCGCCCTTCGACCAGCGCATGCTCGCCCGCGCGCTGAAAAAGGACCTCGGTTTCACCCTCAAGAATGCCTTTCTCGATGTGGCCGACCTGGCCCCGATGCTGTTCTCCCACGCCATGATTCACCGCGGCGGGCTGGACCATTGGCTGGATTACTTCCACATCGACATTCCGCAGCGCCACCACGCCGCCGCCGACGCCATGGCCACGGCGCAGATCGCGCTGATCCTGATGAATCGCGCACGGCGCCTGGGGCTCGAGTCGATGGATGACCTGGCGCATCGCCTCCGCTGCTGGCAGCGTTCGCGCAAGGCGGCGCTGCACTCGTTCTGAGCGCGCTGGGCCATCGATGTCGCGGTGATGCCGGCAAGCAGCGCAAGCGTTTGATACTGGCTGGCGGCAGCCGCCTCGAGTCGGGCCAAGGCGGCCGACTCGCGCGTCGCGTCAGGGAGGGGGAACAGGCCTGTCGCTAGGGCCGGTCGCCCGCGCAGATCGCCTGGTAGAGCGGATCATCGGCCTGCAGTTCGGTCAGGCTCTCCATCTTTGCCTGGCCTTCGTTGTTAAGCCGGAACATGGCCTTCTCGGCGCAGATCAGCTGGTACTTGTCACTTGTCACCGTGGCGATCAGGCTCCGCTTTTCGAAGCGATACAGGACGAAGCGGCCCATGCGACCCTGCGGGGTCTCCTGTACCTGGGCGTTGGCGCCATCGAGCACCGTATAGCCCAGCGGCATGGGGAACAGTAGCGTCCAGGGGCGCCACAACATGCTGCCCTTTTCCTCGGCGACCACGACCGAGCCGGCCGGCAGGCGCGCCTGGGTGGCTCCGAACCAGGTGTACTCGTAATAGATCGTGTAGGTGAACATACCCAGCCCGGCGAACGCCGGAATGATCCACTTCGGCAGACGCTTGCGAGTCAGCGTACGCAACAGGAGCGCAATCCCCGCACCCGAGAAGGCAGCGACGACCGCAGCAATGAGATGCCAGAACATACGCAACTTCCTTTCAAAAAAATCGGGCTTCCAATAGGAAGCCCGACTTGTCTTTCAACCGGGGGTCAGATGCAGCATCTGACGTCGGCTTGGATTATCGCTTAGTGGCTGACAGCCGCACCAGCGCCCTTGGGCGTACGTACGCTCTCGACCAGATCCTGGATCTCCTTCGGCGGAGCCTCGGTAGCCATGGATACGACATAGGCTACGGCGAAGTTCAGGATCGCACCGACGGCACCAAAGGCCTGCGGAGAGACACCCATCCACCACTGATCAGGCGTGTTGGCCAGGCTGTTGGTGCCAGGGATGAAGAACCAGCCCAGGTACAGGAAGATGTACACGGCGGTACTTACCACACCGACCACCATACCGGCGACGGCACCCTTGCTGTTCACGCGCTTGGAGAAGATACCCATCATCAGAGCCGGGAACAGGCTCGATGCAGCCAGACCGAACGCCAGCGCCACGACCTGCGCCGCGAAGCCCGGTGGGTTCAGACCCAGGTAGGTGGCCAGGAGAATAGCGGCAGTCATGGACAGACGGGCCGCCAGCATCTCGTTCTTCTCGCTGATCTTCGGATTGATGAGGGTCTTGATCAGGTCATGACTGATGGCCGAGGAGATGGCCAGCAGCAGACCGGCAGCGGTGGACAGTGCAGCGGCAATGGCACCCGCGGCGATCAGACCGATGACCCAGCTCGGCAGGTTGGCGATTTCCGGGTTGGCCAGAACGATGATGTCATTGTTCACGGTCAGCTCGTTGCCGTTCCAGCCACGCTCCTGAGCGGTCGGGGTAAAGGCGGCGTTGGCGTCGTTGTACATCTGTACACGGCCGTCGGCGTTCTTGTCTTCCCACTTGATCAGGCCGGTCTGTTCCCAGGTCTGCACCCACTGCGGACGATCTTCATAGCGAATCGCCTCGGCCTGCGGGCCTTCCGGATAGATGGTGTTGACCAGGTTCAGGCGCGCCATGGAGGCCACGGCCGGAGCGGTGAGGTACAGCAGGGCGATGAAGATCAGCGTCCAGCCAGCGGACCAGCGAGCATCAGCCACCTTCGGTACGGTGAAGAAGCGGATGATCACGTGCGGCAGACCGGCAGTACCGATCATCAGCGACAGGGTGAACAGGAACATGTTCAGCTTGTTGTCGACGTCAGCGGTGTAGGCGGAGAAGCCCAGATCGACGACGACTTCGTTCAGCTTCTGCAGCAGCGGCATACCGGACTCGGTGTGCGTGCCGAACATGCCGAACATCGGGATCGGGTTGCCAGTCAGCTGCATGGCAATGAACACCGCCGGGATGGTGTAGGCGATGATCAGAACGATGTACTGAGCTACCTGGGTGTAGGTGATGCCCTTCATGCCGCCGAATACCGCGTAGGCGAACACGATTGCCGCCGCGATCCAGATACCAGCGGAGTTGCTGACTTCCAGGAAGCGCGAGAAGGCCACACCGGCACCAGCCATCTGGCCGATTACGTAGGTCACGGAGATCAGGATCAGACAGATCACGGCGACCAGACGGGCGCCACGGCTGTAGAAACGGTCGCCGATGAAGTCCGGGACGGTGAACTTGCCGAACTTGCGCAGGTAGGGCGCCAGCAGCATGGCCAGCAGCACGTAGCCACCGGTCCAGCCCATCAGGTAGACGGAAGTGGCATAACCGCCGGAGGCGATCAGACCGGCCATGGAGATGAAGGAGGCCGCAGACATCCAGTCTGCTGCGGTCGCCATTCCGTTGGTTACGGGGTGAACGCCACCACCGGCGACGTAGAACTCTTTAGTCGAACCGGCGCGAGCCCAGACCGCGATCCCGATGTACAGCAGGAACGAGGCGCCCACGAACAGCATGTTGATCCAATATTGGCTCATGGTGGTTACTCCTCAACCCCGAATTCCTTGTCCAGTTTGTTCAGCCGCCACGCGTAGTGGAAGATGATCAAAATGAACGTGATGATGGAACCTTGTTGAGCGAACCAGAAACCCAGATCCGTTCCCCCGACAGGGATGCCGGACAATAACGGACGCAAGAGGATCGCAAAGCCATAGGAGACCAGAGCCCAGACTACGAGGCTCCATGTTATGAGGCGTACGTTCGCCTTCCAGTATGCAGCAGCATTGTTTTTATCTTCGGCCATAGCCGTTCTCCGCCTTATTGTTATTCGCGAGTGGAGGAAGCCCACATCCTGAATCTAACAAAGGTGTACAAGGCAACGAAACCCCCGACTTTAGTCTGACCAGAACCGCTCAAGAGCCCGGATTGCAGCGATAGAAAGGCTGCTCGGGCCCTGCGCCCTGTGCGGCCGGCCGACGATGCAGGCAATTTGCCAAAAATGACGCGGCGGTCACGCCCAAATCCTCTTGCTAGCTGGCCCTGCCGCATCCGTTCGCCGGCCGTCCGCGCCAGCCGGCCAGCGAAGCGGCTGCCCTGCCCGGACGCGCCACCCTGTAAATCGGCATTGCATTCAATGGCGCCCTTAATTCTGGCTTAATTAAATAAAAATGATTGCCGGCCAGCACTGATCGATAAATAAAGCTCACCGACCCGAATATCGCCAACAAATAAATCATCCAGCCAAAAAGCGAATTAATTAACCAAGCCTGGATAGTTTTAGCGAAGTTCTATTACCGAAGCATTGCAGCCGCGGATAGCGAATACTTATCGACAAGTGTTGTTGCTTTCAGTGCGCCAGATGGTCGGCGCAGCCGCACGCAGCCGCCCGTGCCGAGCTGGCGCGAGGCGGCTGCGTGCGAAGCGACGGATTCCGCGCGGCTAGCAGCTGGGGTGGCCGGCGGTGTAGCGCTGCGCCGGATCGACGGCGGCCTGCAGATCGCGAATGGTCTCGGCGCCGATCAGCAACGGGTAGTCGAAATGCGAGCGGTCGGTGAGGTTGACCTGTGCCTCGCGCCGCTCGTCACCGATGCACAGCTCCAGGCTCACCAACGGGCGCCTGGCCCTCGGCGGCTCACCCTCGGCCGCGACGCCGCCCTCCTCGACGCGCTGTTTGATCTCGCTGAAGCCGATCAGCGGGCGCTCGTACCAGGTGTCACCGGCGTCCTCCACGGCCAGGCGGAAACGCACCCAGGGCTGGCCGTCGCGCTCGAAGCGCTGGATATCGGTGGCCGAGAGCGAGGCGGTCATGGCGCCAGTGTCCATCTTCGCCGGCAGCACCTGGCTCAGAGGTTCGACACGGATGTTTTCGTAGCGGCCGTAGAGACGCGGCTCTTCGGCCATGACCGGGGCGATAGACAAGAGGGCAGCGAAAGGCAATAGGCGAAGCAAAACGGGTCTCCCATGAAAGCCAGTGATGCCCTTCGGATGCGTGTTGCCGCGCAGGGTTCAGCCGGGCGCTTTACAGAATGTTTGCCGCAGGTCACTCCGACCGACCTGTTAAACTGCGCCCTCCGCCCGGAATCCCTGCCGTGTCCAGTTCTTCCTTCTCCAGCCTGCCACTGCGCGCCGCCACCCAGGCCAACCTCGACGCCCTCGGCTATCGCCAGATGACGCCGATCCAGGCCCAAAGCCTGCCGCCGATGCTCCAGGGCAAGGATGTGATCGCCCAGGCCAAGACGGGCAGCGGCAAGACGGCGGCCTTTGGCATCGCCCTGCTCGAGCCCCTGAACCCGCGCTACTTCGGCTGCCAGGCGCTGGTGCTGTGCCCGACGCGCGAACTCGCCGACCAGGTCGCCAAGGAGCTGCGCCGACTGGCGCGCGCTGCGGGCAACATCAAGATCCTGACCCTCTGCGGCGGGGTGCCGATCGGCCCGCAGATCGGTTCGCTCGAGCACGGCGCCCATGTCATCGTCGGTACGCCCGGTCGCGTCCAGGAACATCTGCGCAAGGCCACGCTGCGGCTCGACGGGCTCAATACGCTGGTCCTCGACGAGGCCGACCGCATGCTCGACATGGGCTTTCACGACGCCATCGCCGAGATCGTCGCGCAGACTCCCGAGCGCCGGCAGACGCTGCTGTTCTCCGCCACCTACCCCGAAGACGTCGAACAGCTGGCCGCGCGCTTTCTGCGCGAGCCCCTGCGCGTGGAGGTGCAGGCGCTGCACGACGACAGCCAGATCGAGCAGCGTTTCTACGAGATCGCGCCGGAGCAGCGCATGGAGGCGGTCATGCGCCTGCTCGAGTGCTTCCGCCCGCAGAGTTGCGTGGCCTTCTGCTTCACCCGCCAGCAATGCCAGGAGCTGGTCGACTACCTCGAGGCACGTGGCATCTACGCGCAACCGCTGCATGGCGACATGGAGCAACGCGAGCGTGACCAGGTGCTGGCGATGTTCGCCAACCGCAGCCTCTCGGTTCTGGTGGCGACCGATGTCGCCGCCCGCGGCCTGGACATCGATGCCCTGGACCTAGTGATCAACGTCGAACTGGCGCGCGACCCGGAAGTACATGTGCATCGAATCGGCCGCACCGGGCGCGCCGGCCGCAAGGGTATGGCGGCAAGCCTGGTGGCGCCGGCCGAAGCGCACCGTGCGCAAGCCATCGAGCACCTGCAACAGGCACCCCTGGTCTGGCACCCGCTGTCCAGCCTGAAGCCGCGTAGCGAGGAACCGTTGCGCCCGCCGATGAGCACCTTGTGCATCGCGGCCGGGCGCAAGGAAAAGCTGCGCCCGGGCGATGTGCTCGGCGCCCTCACTGGCGATGCGGGCATTGCCGGCGACAAGGTCGGCAAGATCGCCGTGTTCGACTACCAGACCTTTGTCGCCATCGAGCGCAGCGCGGCCGACAAGGCGCTGCGCCGGTTGAGCGAAGGCCGCATCAAGGGCCGCTCGCTGAAGGTACGCATCCTCTAGCTCGCAACTGTATGGCCGCATCCAGCACCGACTGTGCATGGAGCGCGGCCCGCGCCGCCGCTAACGTGCCGGTTCGACAGAGGAGGCAGGCATGAGCGAGCTGATGCAGGGTTCGCTGCGCATGAGCGCGGCAATGGTGTTGTCCGGGACCATCGGCTGGTTCGTCGTCGCCTCCGGCCAGCCGGTCGTCGATGTGGTGTTCTGGCGCTGCGTGCTTGGCGCCCCGGTGCTGCTGACCGTCTGCCTCGCCTTCGGCCTGCTGCGCGGCTACCTGACCTGGCGCCTGCTGGGGCTGGCGCTGCTCGGCGGCGTCGCCCTGGTGCTCAACTGGCTGCTGCTGTTCGCCGCCTACTCGCATGCATCCATCGCGATCGCCACGGCGGTCTACAACACGCAACCGTTCATGCTCGTCGCCCTCTCGGCGCTGCTGTTCGGCGAGCGGCTGACGCGCGACAAGTTCGGCTGGCTGCTGCTGGCCTTTGGCGGGGTCTTGGCGATCGTCCAGGCCAAGCCCAGCGCCAGCTATCTGGGCGACCACTACCTGCTGGGCTTCGCCCTCGCGCTGGGCGCCGCCTTCTGCTACGCGCTGGTGGTGCTCACGACCAAGGCGATGCGCGGCGTGCCGCCGCATCTGATCGCGTTGATCCAGGTCGGGGTCGGCATGCTGATGCTGGCACCGTTCGCCAATCTCGCCGAGCTGCCCGGCGACCTGTACACCTGGAGCCTGCTCGGCACGCTGGGTGTAGTGCATACCGGCGTGGTCTTCATCCTCATGTACGGAGCGATCCAGCGGCTGCCTACGCACATCACCGGCGCCCTCTCGTTCATCTATCCGGTCATGGCGATCCTCGTCGACCGTATCGCCTTCGGCCATCACCTGCAGCCTGCGCAACTGGCCGGAATCGCCGCGGTACTGCTGGCAGCGGCCGGCATGACCCTGGGCTGGACGCTGGTTCCACGCCGCAGGGCCGTGCCGGCCGACTGAGCGTTACAGCGAACCGCGCTGCCACGGCCCCCAGATGGCAAAGGTGATGCCTGGCGTCTGGCAGTTGACGAAGAGGAAACGACCGCTGGGGTCGAAGCAGGCCCCGGCGAACTCGCGATTGCGATAATCGCCGCCGGAGGCACGCTTGCCGGCCGCCGCCGCCTGAACATCGTCGAACACGATGTTGTTCTTGGCGAAGATGTAGGCCTCGCCGTTGCGGGTCAGCCCGAGCAGACGTTCGCCGAAACCGAACTCGTCGTTGGCGCCGCCGCCGTCCTCGCACATCAGCACGCCGCCACGCGGGCTGACCGTGATGTTGTCGGGGTTGTTGGCCACCTCCGGATCGCTGGAAGCGAACACGCAGGTCAGCCGGTCGCTGCGCAGATCGTGCATCCATACCGCGCCGCGGCCATAGCCGGCGCGGCCCTGGCTGTCGACGCCGGCGCTGGTGTCGACGATGAACAGCCGCCCATCACTGTGCCAGATGCCTTCGCCGCGGCTCATGCGCAGCGCACCGGCGTTGCGCGCCTGGAAGAACGGCCCGCTGGCACCGGGCTGCGGATCCATGTCCGGGTCGGCAATGTCGACCCACTCGAGCTGATAGCTGTCGCCCGGGCGCGGGGTCAGCAGGTCAGCATTGGCCAGGTTGCGCACGCGGGCCGCCTGAAGCATGCCGCCGGCGGCCAGCGAGCCGGGTTGCTGGCTGGCGTTGGCCGGAATGAAGCGGTAATAGCCGGCCGCGTTGCGCGCATCCTCGGTCAGGTAGACGTAGCTGTTGCGCGGGTTCACCGCCACCGCCTCGTGGGCGAAACGTCCCATCTGCACGATCGGCTGGCCCGTGGTGAGCACCGGATCGGCGGTCACTTCGAACACGTAGCCGTGCCGCCGGCCACCGACGCCGCTGTAGTCGGCGGTGGTCTCCTCGCACGACAGCCAGGTGCCCCAGGGCGTCACGCCGCCGGCACAGTTGGTGCGCGTGCCGCCCAGGCTTGGCAGCGTGCGCACCTCATGCCCGCGGCCAAGCGGGAAGTACAGGTTGGTGGTGCCACCGGCCGGGCGCTGTCCGTTGGCCAGGGTCACGCCGTCGTAAATGCCGTTGGCCTGGATCAGCTCGCCGGTGCCCGCCTCGTGATTGCGCACCAGGACGATTTCCGGCCCGTGGGCACCGCGACGCACACCAATGACGCCCATGCCGTCATGGTAGCCGGGCACCGGCTGGCCGTTCTCCATCAGGTCGCCCGCCCAGGAAAAGGTCCGGTACTGGAAGCCCTCGGGCAGTTGCAGCAGTTCGAGCCCGGTGCTCTGGTCCTTGACCGGACGGATCGGGCCGTAGCTGCTGCGACGCAGGTGGCGCCCCTGGCCGCTGGCATGGCGCTGGGCGTAGGCGTCCAGTGCACCGAGAAAGGGCGTGCCGGCGACGGCGGCGGCGATCAGGCTGCCCTTGAGCAGGTTGCGGCGAGCGGGGTCGTAATCACGAGTCATGCACGTATTCCTTTTGTAGGTGTGGTGGGAAGGCGCGCACGAGTAGAGCAAAGCCATTGCGGCACTCCGGTTACACCGCGGTGGCAGCCCGGTGATAAGGGACGAGCGGTCGGATAAGCTGTGCCGCAATCAACGCCGGGCCATGCGGCGCCGGCAACCGCAGACCAGAAAAGGCACCGACATGCCGACGCCTTCGATCCGCCACTCCCTGCGTCGCCTCTGGGCGCTGGAGAAGTTCGGCTACAGCCTGCGGGTGTTCATCGCCCTGGCCGGCAGCATGGCCCTGAGCTGGGGCCTGGACCGCCCGACGCTGGTGATCCCCCTGTTTCTCGGCATCATCGCCAGCGCGCTGGCCGAAACCGACGACAGCTGGCGCGGCCGGCTGATCGCCCTGCTGGTGACGCTCGCCTGCTTCAGCATTGCGGCGGTCTCCGTGCAGTTGCTGTTCCCCTACCCGCTGGCCTTTGTCGCCGGCCTGGCCGCCTCGGCGTTTGCCTTGGTGATGCTCGGCGCGCTCGGCGAGCGCTACGGCGCCATTGCCCAGGCCACGCTGATCCTGTCGATCTACAGCATGATCGCGGTGGATCAGCGCGACGGCGTGATCGAGGACTTCTGGCGCGACCCGCTGCTGCTGGTCGCCGGCGCCGCCTGGTACGGCGTGCTCTCGGTGCTGTGGAACCTGCTGTTCGCCCATCAGCCGGTACAGCAAAGCCTGGCCCGGTTGTATCGCGAGCTGGGGCGCTACATCCGGCTGAAGGCTGCGCTGTTCGAACCGGTGCGCCAGCTCGACGTCGAGCAGCGCCGCATCGAGCTCGCGCAGCAGAACGGCCGGGTGGTCGGCGCGCTCAACGCGGCCAAGGAAACCCTGCTGCACCGCATGGGCCAGGCACGCAGCGGCAGCCGGATCAGCCGCTACCTCAAGCTCTACTTTCTCGCCCAGGACCTGCATGAGCGGGTCAGCTCCTCGCACTACCCCTATCAGGCGCTCGCCGAGGCCTTCTTCCACAGCGACGTGCTGTTCCGCTGCCAACGCCTGCTGCGCCTGCAGGCCAGCGCCTGCCAGGCACTGGCCGAGGCGATCCAGCTGCGCCAGCCGTTCGTCTACGACGAGCAGAACACCCAGGCGCTGGCCGACCTGCAGGCCTCGCTCGAACACTTGCGCGAGCAGAACAACCCGGCCTGGCGCGGGCTGCTGCGTTCGCTGCGCGCGCTATCGGGCAACCTCGGCGCCCTGCAAAGCCGCCTGGCCAGCGCCAGCAACCCCGACGCGCTGGCCGGGGAACAGGACAGCACGCTGTTCGATCGCGAGCCACAGTCGCTCGGCGATGCACTCGGGCGCATCCGCCTGCAGCTGACCCCCACCTCGCTGCTGTTCCGCCACGCGCTGCGCATGGCGCTGGCACTGGTCTGCGGCTATGCGGTGCTTCACGCGATCCACCCGGAACAGGGCTACTGGGTACTGCTGACCACCCTGTTCGTTTGCCAGCCGAACTATGGCGCCACACGGACCAAGCTGGTGCAGCGCATCGGCGGCACGGTGCTCGGCCTGGTCGCCGGCTGGGCATTGTTCGACCTGTTCCCCTGGCCGGCACTGCAGGCACTGTTCGCGGTGATCGCCGGCGTGGTGTTCTTCGCCACACGCAGCAGCCGCTACGCACTGGCCACCGCCGCGATCACGCTGATGGTGCTGTTCTGCTTCAACCAGGTCGGTGACGGCTACGGGCTGATCTGGCCACGCCTGTTCGATACCTTGCTCGGCAGCCTGATCGCCGCCGCCGCCGTGTTTCTCGTGCTGCCGGACTGGCAGGGCCGCCGGCTCAACCAGGTGGTCGCCAATACGCTGAGCTGCAGCAGCGAGTACCTGCGCCAGATCATGCGCCAGTACGACAGCGGCAAGCGCGACGACCTCGCCTACCGCCTGGCCCGACGCGATGCGCACAACGCCGATGCGGCGCTGTCGACCACCCTGTCGAACATGCTTCTGGAGCCCGGTCACTTCCGCAAGGATGCCGAGACCGGCTTTCGTTTCCTGGTGCTCTCGCACACCCTGCTCAACTACCTCTCGGCGCTCGGTGCGCACCGCGAAACCCTGCCGGACGACGCCAGCGACGCCTTGCTCGACGAGGCCAGCGCCCGGCTGAGCGCGGCGCTCGACGAAATCGCCACGGCACTGCGTGATAACCGCCCGGTGGCCCTCCACGAGGAGGCCGAGCAAGCCCTGGCCGAACGCCTGGAGCAGTTGCCGGAGGAGATCGACGACGCTCACCGCCTGGTGCAGACCCAACTCGGCTTGATCTGTCGGCAACTGGCAGCACTGCGTAGCATGGCCGCACACCTGATCCGCCAGCGCACCGCCGAGCCGCACGCGCAGCCGTGAGCTCGCACAACGGGTAAGATGCGCGCCCGCAACCGCTGTGAACGAAGAGGTACGAGGTGCTGACGACCGAGGTGATTATCATCGGGGCCGGAGCAGCCGGCTTGATGTGCGCCGCCACCGCCGCGGCGCGCGGCCGGCAGGTGCTGCTGCTCGACCACGCCAACAAGGCCGGCAAGAAGATCCTCATGTCCGGTGGCGGGCGCTGCAACTTCACCAACCTGTACACCGAGCCGGCCAACTTCCTCTCCGGCAACCCGCATTTCTGCAAGTCGGCGCTGGCACGCTACACCCAGTGGGACTTCATCGAACTGGTCGCGCGCCATGGCGTGCCCTACCACGAGAAAAAGCTCGGCCAGTTGTTCTGCGACCACAAGTCCAGCGACATCCTCGCCATGCTGCTCGCGGAGTGCACCGAGACCGGCGTGGAGTTGCGTCTGGATACGAGCGTGCAGGCGATCGAGCGCGTCGAGGGCGGCTATCGGCTACAGACCAGTGCCGGTGCTGCGCACTGCCAATCCTTGGTAATCGCCACCGGCGGCCTGTCGATCCCCACGCTTGGCGCCACCGGCTTCGGCTATCAGGTGGCACGCCAGTTCGGCCACACCGTGCTGCCGACCCGCGCCGGCCTGGTGCCCTTCACTGTCACCGACCCGGCGCTCAAGGCTCTGTGCAGCGAGCTGTCCGGTACTTCGGTTGACTGCGTGGTGAGCTGCAACGGGCAGAGCTTTCGGGAAAACCTGCTGTTCACCCACCGCGGCCTGAGCGGGCCGGCCATGCTGCAGATCTCGTCCTACTGGCAGCCGGGTGACGAACTGGTCATCGACCTGCTGCCAGGGCTCGACGCCCTCGGCTGGCTACAGGAACAGGCCCTCGCCCGCCCGAATATCGAGCTCAAGACACTGCTGGCCGACGTATTCACGCGCAAGTTGGCGGTGCTGCTGTGCGACAGCTGGTTCGCATCGCGCGCACTCAAGCAATACGCGCCGGCAGAGCTGCGCGAGGTGGCCGAGCGGCTGGGCAGCTGGCGGCTGGTGCCCGCCGGCACCGAAGGCTATCGCACCGCCGAGGTCACGCTCGGCGGGGTGGACACGCGCGAGGTGTCGTCGAAAACCATGGAATCGCAGAAGTCGCCGGGGCTGTACTTCATCGGCGAAGTGCTCGACGTGACCGGCCAGCTCGGTGGCTTCAACTTCCAGTGGGCCTGGGCTTCCGGGCATGCCGCCGGCGAGGTGGTCTGAACCGGCTCAGTCGTCGCCGGTAGTGCCGGTGGCCGGCGGGACGAGTTTGTTCGGGCCGGCTGGTTCGGCAGCCGTGTCGTGATATTCCTGCGAGTTCTGCTCGTAGTTGTCGATCGAGGAGTCTTTTTCCTCTTCCGGCGAGCAGGCGACGAGCAGTGCGCCGACGGCGCCGCAGAGCAGTAGCTGGACGGGCTTCATGGGACGCTCCTGGGAGTGAAAGACATGCGGCCGCGAAAGCTCGCGGCCGCGTCGGCGCCCGTCTTACTGGCTGCTGCCAGTTCCGGTGCCAGTGCCGGTCGGCGGGTTGGTGGTGCCGGTGCCGCTCGGGTCGGCGGTGCCACCGGTGGTGCCGGAGCCGGTGGTGCTGTCGGACGGCATGCTGTTGGTGCCAGTGCCCGTGCCGGTGGTGCCGGTACCGGTGGCCGGCGTGCTGGTTTCCGGAGCGGGAGCCGGAGTGGCGGGCTGTTCAGTCGTAGCCGGCGGCGGGGTCGGCTCGCGTTCCTCTTCCTGGCCACAGCCAACCAGCACCAAGCCGAGCAGCGGCGGCAGCAAATAAGTCAGACGCATCGTTAACCTCCTTCGGGTGAACCGGCGCGGTAGCCGGCAATACCTGGATCCTATGATCCACGGGGAGGTAGACCGATAAACCGCCGTTTAGTGCCCGAGCGCCTCGGCCGCCGCCGGCAGCAGCGCTTCCAGATCCTGCGCCCGCAGCGGTCGGGCGAGGAAATAGCCCTGCGCACAATCGCAGCCCTGCTCACGCAGGAAATCGAGCTGCTCGCCATGCTCGACCCCTTCGGCGATCACCTGCAACCCGAGGCTCTGGCCGAGCCCGATGATCGCCCGGCTGAGCACCACGGCATCGGCATTGCCCGGCGCCCCGGCGATGAAGCTGCGATCGACCTTGAGGATATGCAGCGGAAAGCGCTTGAGGTAGCCGAGCGAGGAATAGCCCGTACCGAAATCGTCCAGCGCCAGGCGCACGCCGAGTTCGGCGGCGTGGCGCAGGTTGCGCTGTACCAGCTCGCTGTCCTGCATCAGCAGGGTTTCGGTGATTTCCAGCACCAGCGAACCGGGATCGGCACCGGTCTCGGCCAGGACGCTGTTGAGCATGGCGCAGAAGTCGCACTGCTGCAGCTGGCGGATCGACAGGTTGACCGCGCAGTGCAGCGCCGCGCGCCCTTCTTCCTGCCAGCGCCGCAACTGGCGGCAGGCCTGACGCAGGACCCAGTGGCCGACGCGAACGATCTCGCGCGATTCCTCCAGCGCCGCGATGAACTCCGACGGCGGCACCAGCACACCATCATGTTCCCAGCGCAGCAGGGCTTCGGCCCCGACCAACTGCGGTGCGGTCGCGCCAATGGCCCAGACGGGCTGATAGTGCAGGACGAACTCGTTGCGTGCGAGCGCCTGGGCGAGCGCGCTTTCCAGCTCCAGCTGGCGGGTCGCGACGACCTGCAGGCTGTCGGAAAACAAGGCGAACTGGTCCTTGCCCGCCATCTTCGCGCGATACAGGGCCAGGTCGGCCGCCTGCAGCGCATCGAGCGGCTGGCCGTCGCGCATCAGCGGGGCAATGCCGATGCTGGCACTGACCGAGAGCGTACGCTCGCCCAGCTGCAACGGTTGGCGCAGCGCCGTGAGCATGCGCTGGGCGACCCGCTCGGCATCGGCGGCGCAGGCCAGGTCGCCCAGCAGCGCAACGAACTCGTCGCCGCCGAAGCGGGCCAGATGATCCCCGGCACGCAGACAGGATGCCAGCCGCTGCGCGACGATCACCAGCACCTGATCACCGGCGTTATGGCCGAGGCTGTCGTTGATCAGCTTGAAGCGATCCAGGTCGATGAACAGCAGCGCCGACTCGCGGCTGCGCGGCCGCCGCCGCACCGTCTGCAACAGCTCCTCGAGATGCAACCGATTGGCCAGGCCGGTCAGCGCATCGTGGCGCGCGGCATGCCGCAGCCCGGCCTCGGCGGCCTTGCGCGCGCTGATGTCGGTCTGCGAGCCGGCCAGATGCCAGCCACCGAGCGGATCGCGCTCGGCCACGCCGCGCACCAGCACCCAGAGATAGCTGTCGTCCCAGCTGCGGATGCGGTATTCCTGCGCCAGCGAGGTGGTTTCGCCATTGAGGTGGCGGCTGATGGATTCGCGCAGCGCGGGCAGGTCGTCCGGGTGGACCCGCTCGAACCAGTCACGGCTGTTGCCCGCGCCGAGGGGCGCGAGGCCGAGCATCTGCGTCCAGCGCTCGGAGACGTAGAGCCGGTCTGACTCCACGTTCCAGTCCCAGATCCCATCTTCGGTGCCGCGCAAGGCGCGCGCCAGGCGCGCCTCGCTGTCCTCCAGCGCCTGCCGTTCGGCGGCGACGTAGGTGTCGATCGCCAGGATCATGTCGAAGAAGACGATCTTCAGCAGGCTGTCGAACAGCGCCACCTGCTCGCTCTCGCCGAGAATCTGGCCGAGCATGTGGGACAGGTAGAGGCGATAGGCACCCAGGTACCACTCCAGATCGATACCGGCCCGTTCGTGCACCAGCCCGACCAGCAGACGGTCGCGCACGTAGTCTCGGTCATAGGGGCCGGCCAGCAGGCGCCGGTAATACTGGGTCTGGCTGTGTTTGAGACGCTCGATGCTGCCTTGCGGGCCGAGCAATGCGGAGGCTTCGGTGAACTGCGCGAGGTGATCGTAGAGCCGCTCGACGAACGCCGCCTGACCGCGATCCAGGGCCGGGTCGGCAGCCGCCTGGTTGAGCCGCGCCCGATCGGCTGCACGCCATTGCAGGAACCGCTTGCGTATGAGGATGCGGTCGAGATCGAGGCCGACGCGCTGCAGCACCACCGATAGCTGGTCTTCCATGCTTCCCCTGCTCCAATAGAGTGTGGCTGCCAGGCCAAGACGACCCGAATGTCGCGCTGGCGCAACCATCAGCATCCGTCCGCTGGACTGATGGCGAAATGAAAGGAAGGGTGCCAGTGGTGATGCTGTGGCTCATTGACTCATGTCAGCCAAGCAGGGGCGTGTGCCGCATCTGGCGGTACACGCCCGGCCTGGCTCAGGCGGCCTGGCGGGATGCGAAGTCCTTTTTCAGACGGTTGCGCAGCTCGGCCATCTGCTTGCCCAGTTCTTCCAGGCGAGCCGCGTCGAACAGTTCGCGCACGTCGGGAAACATCTCGGACTCCTCTTCCTCGATGTGGTGCTCGAGCAGCTCCTTGCACACCTTGATCCGGCCGGAGAACTCGACGCTGCCCGGATCGGTCTTCTTCAGGTCAGGCAACACCAGCGAGTCCACCGCGCGATGCTCTTCCTTGGCTTCGTGGTACATCTTCAGCTCGTCCTTGCCGCCGGCTTCCTTGAAGGCGGGATACAGCACCTGCTCCTCGAGCTGGGTATGGATGGTGACCTCCATTTCCAGCTTCTGCAGCAGTTCGGTGCGCGTCTTGACCGCACGCTCGGTGGACTCGGTCAGGCGCGTCAGGATGTCCTTGAGGCGTTCGTGATCCTCGATCAGCAGGTCAACGGCATTCATCTTCTTATCCTCCAGGCTGTTCACGAGGCCCGGGGACACCCGCCCCCGGGCCGCGCCATCAGGCGTACTCGTAGGTCGGCAGGCCGGTACGGCTCTGGCTCTGCAGGTGGGCGACGGCTGGGGACATTCCGGCTTCCAATGCCAGGTCTCGGCGAATCGAGCTCACCAGCCACTGCATCTGCGTGGTGGACAGCGTCTGGCCTCGCGATACGGCGCGCTTGGCGATCACTCGATCGTCATTGCTCAGCGTCAGCAGCAGCCCACCGTCCGGGCGCGCAGTGGTCGAGACATCGAACTCGGGAAAGGCGGCAGTGAGAAATTGCTGTGCAGCGGTCATTGTTGTGTACTCCGGTTGGTTTCCAGCACGGGAGCACAGAGCAGCGATCATGCCAGCCTGACGCTTTAAAACTTTCCCTTATTTTTCAAGTATTTAGCAAATTGTCACTGAATACGTGACATTGCATTACGCAAGATGTCCGGGCAAACGGCATGCAAACTGCGGGGTGGTTCACATTTCCCGACGCCATACGCTGGCGAGCCAGGGCTGCTGTTCACGCGGCAACCCGGCCGGTCGGTAATAGTGTTCCAGGGCCAGGAAGCCGGCATCTTCGACCAGACTGCGCCAGCGTGGCCAGTCGTACCAGACGCCGTAGCGATCACCCTGCCAGCCCTCCTCGTTGCCCCCACGCGGGTTCGAGCAAAACAGCACGCCGCCCGGACGCAGCGTCGCGTACAGCTGACCAAGCACCTGCGGCAGGGCCTGGCTCGGCACATGGAACAGCACCGCGTTGGCGAACACCCCATCGAAGCGCCCCTCGGGCAGATCAAGCTGCAGGAGATTCTGCTGCCAGACTTCGCAGCCGGAGTCCCGCCGCGCCATCTCGACGAACGGCTCGGCCGCGTCGAGACCGACCGCCTCATGCCCCAGCGCCGTGAACGTCTTCAGGTCGCGCCCCGGGCCACAGCCCAGATCGAGAATACTCAAGCGCCGATCGGCGGGCAGATGACGCAGCAGTGCCTGAATGTTCTGGCTGACATCATGGTCGCGGGTGCCTTCACGAAAAGTTTCCGCGTTGCTTCGGTAGTGCTCCAGCGTGCGCTGTGCCACGCCAATCCAGGGGTCGTTCGAACTCACGAAGGCCTCCGTCGAGGGAATGGGCTACCAACAGTACATTAGTAGCAGCCTGCCAGCCTTTGATTCCCTCTGTCACATGGACGTTGCATACTGACCGACATCCTGTCCTGGCCGAACTGGCAAGGGTCTTGCGTGTACCGCCCGGCCGGGGCGCTGAACTTTGCTCGCTGCGAAGAGGCCCAACTGTTGCTGGCATGCCCGCCGTTCGCTAACCCTGCTCGAAGTTCGAGAAACGCCCATGGCAGTTATGAACTCAACCTCCTCCAAAGTCGTGCTGCTCGTCGAAGATGAGCCGCACATTCTCTGCCTGCTTTCCGATTACCTGGCCAGCGAGGGGTATCAGGTCATCGAGGCCGACTGCGCCAACAGGGCGTTCGAGATTCTCGCCAGCAAGCCGCATCTCGATCTGCTGGTGACCGATTTCCGGCTGCCGGGCGGCGTGTCGGGGGTGGCGATTGCCGAGCCGGCGTTGAAACTGCGCCCGGAAATGAAGGTGATCTTCATCAGCGGCTATCCAATCGAGATCTACGAAACCGGCAGCCCGATCGCGCGCACCGCACCGGTGCTGGCCAAGCCCTTCTCACTGGATTCGCTGCGCAGCCAGATCCAGCAGCTGATGGGCAACGGCGACGCAGCCGCGCACTAGCTGCCACGCTGCGGCAGCCGCGGCCGGCACGGCCGGCACGGCCGGCACGGTCAACGGTTTCCGAAAAAAAAGAAGGCCCGCATCGAGCGGGCCTTCCTTTTATCCTCTGCGACTCAGTTGACCTTGGGGTCAAGCTCGCCGCTGGCGTAACGCTGGAACATGCCTTCGAGGGAGATCGGCTTGATCTTCGAGGCATTGCCGGCGGTGCCGAACGCTTCGTAGCGGGCGATACAGATGTCGCGCATGGCGGCAACGGTCTTGGCCAGATACTTGCGCGGGTCGAATTCGCTGGGGTTCTTCGCCAGGAATTCGCGGATCGCGCCGGTGGAGGCCAGACGCAGGTCGGTGTCGATGTTGACCTTGCGCACGCCGTACTTGATGCCCTCGACGATCTCTTCGACCGGCACGCCGTAGGTCTCGCCGATCTCGCCGCCGAATTCATTGATGACTTTCAGCCACTCCTGCGGCACCGAGGAGGAACCGTGCATCACCAGATGGGTGTCCGGGATGCGCGCATGGATCTCCTTGATGCGCTGGATCGACAGGGTGTCACCGGTCGGCGGCTTGGTGAACTTGTAGGCGCCGTGGCTGGTGCCGATGGCGATGGCCAGCGCGTCAACCTTGGTCTTGGCGACGAAATCGGCAGCCTCTTCCGGATCGGTCAGCAGCTGGCTGTGATCGAGCACGCCCTCGGCGCCAACGCCGTCTTCCTCACCGGCCATACCGGTTTCCAGGCTGCCCAGGCAGCCCAGCTCGCCCTCGACGGAGACGCCGCAGGCATGCGCGAAAGCCACGGTCTGCTGGGTCACGCGCACGTTGTACTCGTAATCGGCCGGGGTCTTGCCGTCTTCGCGCAGCGAACCGTCCATCATCACCGAGGAGAAACCGAGCTGGATCGAACGCTGGCAGACGTCCGGGCTGGTGCCGTGATCCTGGTGCATGCACACCGGGATGTGCGGAAATTCTTCGATCGCCGCCAGGATGAGGTGGCGCAGGAACGGCGCGCCGGCGTATTTGCGGGCACCGGCCGAAGCCTGGACGATCACCGGGGAATCGGTCTTGTCGGCCGCTTCCATGATGGCGCGCATCTGCTCGAGGTTGTTGACGTTGAAGGCCGGCACGCCGTAGCCGAACTCGGCGGCGTGGTCGAGCATCTGGCGCATGCTGATGAGTGCCATGGTTTCCTTTCTCCCGGTTTGGGGGTCGTTTGATCGTGTAAAGCCTGCCGCAGCGGCCAACGCTGTTCAAGCGCAGCAGATGCGGCGCGGCATTGTAGTGGCGGCGCCGAGAAATGCCAGACGCGCGCCAAGTGTTCGCGGCCTCGCTAGAAATTGATCAGCGAAGCACTGCAGCCCTGGGCGAGCAGCTTGTCATCGGCCATGCGGTACACCAGCGCGGTGCTGCCCTTGTCATGAAAGCCGATCACGCCGTCGCTATAGAAAGTCCCGAGCGTGGCAGGTTCCTTGCGCAGGCGGTATACCGTGCCGCTGTCGCCGACCCGCAGGTCGACGGCGCTGTGGGCCTTGTCCGCATAGCGCCAGGCGATGTGCTCGCCCCCTTGGCACTTCCAGCGTACGAAGGGCGCATCCGGCCCGGACTGCCAGTGCGCGCAGGCGCTCAGCAGCAGCGCCAGGCCGATCGACAACAGTGCTTTCATGGCGCTCCCCTGCGGCACTCAACAATCCTGCGCGTCATCGACTATCGGCGCGGTCGGGTCGCCGGTGCTCTGCATCTCCAGGCGCTGGCTATCCTGCACGGTCGGGCTGCTGGCCGGTGGCGGGTCAATGACCTCGCAGGCCGAATCGGGCGCGCCGCCGGCACAGCCGGCCAGCGCCAGAACAGATACGGTGACTAGAGCGAAACGCATGGACCATCCCCTTTTCCTGGTGCGCGACTAAGCAACAGACCACATCGCCCGCCCAGGGTTGCCAGCGTTTCGCCTGCACCGACCCTCACGCGGGAGCGCAGCCCCCGCATGCCGATCACTTGGCGCGCTGCTCCAGCACCTCGACCGCCGGCAGGACCTTGCCTTCGACGAACTCGAGGAAGGCGCCGCCGCCAGTGGAAATATAGGAGATCTGCTCGGCCACGCCGTACTTGTCGATCGCCGCCAGGGTGTCGCCGCCGCCAGCGATGGAGAATGCCGGGCTCTGGGCGATGGCCTGGGCCAGCACCTGGGTGCCGTTGCCGAACTGGTCGAACTCGAATACGCCGACCGGGCCGTTCCAGAGGATGGTCTGCGAGGCCTTGAGCATCTCGGCGAATTGCGCGGCGGTCTTCGGCCCGATGTCGAGAATCATGTCGTCATCGGCGACTTCGTCGATGCCCTTGACCGTGGCTTCGGCACTCTCGGCAAATTCCTTGGCGACGACCACGTCGACCGGCAGCGGCACGCTGACCTTGGCCGCGATGGCCTTGGCCGTGTCGAGCAGATCGGCTTCGTGCAGCGACTTGCCGACCTTGTAACCGGCGGCGGCGAGAAAAGTGTTGGCAATGCCGCCGCCGACGATCAGCTGGTCGCAGATCTGGCTGAGGCTGTTGAGCACATCCAGCTTGGTCGACACCTTGGAGCCGGCGACGATGGCCACCATCGGCCGCTGTGGCTTGTCCAGCGCCTTGCCCAGCGCGTCCAGCTCGGCCGCCAGCAGCGGGCCGGCGCAGGCGACCTTGGCGAACTTGGCCACGCCATGGGTGGAGCCCTGGGCGCGGTGCGCGGTGCCGAAGGCGTCCATCACGAAGACATCGCACAGCGCCGCGTACTGCTGCGCCAGTTCATCGGTGTTCTTCTTCTCACCCTTGTTGAAGCGCACGTTCTCCAGCAGCACCAGCTCGCCCGGCTGGACCTCGACGCCGCCCAGGTAGTCCTTGATCAGCGGCACCTCACGACCGAGCGCCTTGCTCAGGTAGTCGGCGACCGGCTTGAGGCTGTCTTCCTCGCTGTAGACGCCCTCTTCCGGGCGGCCCAGGTGCGAGCAGACCATCACCGCGGCGCCCTTCTCCAGCGCCAGCTTGATGGTCGGCAGCGAAGCGAGAATGCGCGCGTCGCTCTTCACCACGCCATCCTTCACCGGCACGTTGAGATCCTCCCGGATCAGCACGCGCTTGCCGGAGAGGTCGAGGTCGGTCATCTTCAAAACGGTCATGTCGATCTTCCTTAAGTTCGAAGCAGCAGTGTCTCAAGCGCGGCCCGTCAGGCTCCGTGGGCGACGCGCAGATAGTGTTCGGTGACGTCGAGCATGCGGTTGGCGAAGCCCCACTCGTTGTCGAACCAGGCCAGCAGGTTCACCAGGCGCGGCCCGGAGGCACGCGTCAGGCTGCCGTCGACGATCGCCGAATGCGGATCGTGGTTGAAATCGCAACTGGCATGCGGCAGCTCGGTATAGGCCAGCAATCCCTTTAGCGGGCCGCTTTCGGCCGCCTCGCGCAGCACCCGGTTGACCGTCTGCGCGTCGGTATCCCGTGCGGTCTGCAGCGTGATGTCCAGGCAGGAGACGTTTACCGTCGGCACCCGCACCGCTTTGGCCTGGATCCGCCCGGAGAGTTCCGGCAGCAGGCGCTCGATGCCACGCGCCAACCCGGTGGACACCGGTATCACCGACTGGAACGCCGAACGTGTACGCCGCAGGTCGTCGTGGTGGTAGGCGTCGATGACCGGCTGATCGTTCATCGCCGAGTGGATGGTGGTGATCGAGGCGTACTCGATGCCCACCGCATCGTTGAGCAGCTTGAGCACCGGCACACTGCAGTTGGTGGTGCAGGAGGCGTTGGAGACCAGCCGTTCGGTGCCGCGGAGCTGCCCCTGATTGATGCCCATCACCACCGTGGCATCGACGTCGGCGGCGCTGGCCATCGGCTGCGAGAACAGCACGCGCGGCGCACCGGCGGCAAGAAAGCGCTCGCCACCGGCACGGGTGTTGTAGGCACCCGAACATTCGAGCACCAGGTCGACGCCCAGCGCCCGCCAGTCGATGGCCTCCGGCGTCGACTCGCGCAGCACCTTCACGCAGTGGCCGTTGAGATGCAGGCAATCGCCAACCACGCTTACCTCGCCGGGAAAGCGACCGTGGGTGGAGTCGAAACGGGTGAGGTACTCCACGCTGGCCATGTCGGCCAGGTCGTTGAGGGCAACGAACTGGAAGTCGGACGCCGCGCCGCGCTCGTAGAAGGCACGCAACACACAGCGGCCGATGCGGCCGTAGCCGTTGAGGGCGACGCGATAGGGACGGGCGTTGGCCATCGGATTCGTCGATCCTGTCGGTGGAAAACCGCTGCGCGGGTTTTGCACCCGACACAAGGTGATTTACGTAGGGTGGATGGCCGAAGCCATCCACCACCGCGCGATATCAGTCTTCCAGCAGTTCTTCGGCCACCGCGAGGATGTTGTCGACGGTGAAGCCGAACTCCTCGAACAGCTGGCCGGCCGGGGCCGACTCGCCGTAAGTGGTCATACCGATGATGCGACCGTCCAGACCGGCGTACTTGTACCAGTAGTCCGCATGCGCCGCCTCGATGGCGATGCGCGCACCGACTTCCACCGGCAGTACCTGCTGCTTGTAGGCGGCGTCCTGGGCGTCGAACACGCTCGTGCAGGGCATCGAGACGACGCGCACCTTGCGGCCCTGCTCGGTCAGCTTGTCGGCAGCCTGCACCGCCAGGCTGACTTCCGAACCGGTGGCGATGAGGATCAGCTCCGGCTCGCCGACGCAGTTCTTCAGGATGTAGCCGCCGCGCGCGATGGCCGCCTCGGTTTCGTTGTCGCGCACATGGAACGGCAGGTTCTGCCGCGAGAAGATCAGCGCGCTCGGGCCATCCTTGCGCTCGACCGCGTACTTCCAGGCGACCGCCGACTCGACGGTGTCGGCCGGGCGCCAGGTATCCAGGTTCGGCGTCATGCGCAGGCTGGCCAGCTGCTCGACCGGCTGGTGGGTCGGGCCGTCTTCGCCCAGGCCGATGGAGTCGTGGGTGAACACGTAGATCACCCGCTGCTTCATCAGCGCCGACATGCGCACCGCATTACGGGCGTATTCCATGAACATCAGGAAGGTCGCGCCGTAGGGAATCAGGCCACCGTGCAGGGCGACGCCGTTCATGATCGCCGCCATGCCGAACTCGCGCACGCCGTAGTACATGTAGTTGCCCGAGGCATCTTCCTGTACCACCGGCTTGCAGCCCTTCCACAGGGTCAGGTTGGAACCGGCGAGGTCCGCCGAGCCGCCGAGCAGTTCGGGCAGCAGCGGGCCGAAGGCATTCAGGCAGTTCTGGCTGGCCTTGCGGCTGGCGATGGTTTCGCCTTTGTTGGCCACTTCACGGATGAACTCGCTGGCCTTCTCGGCGAAGTCAGCCGGCAGCTCACCGGCCATGCGCCGCTTGAACTCGGCTGCCAGGGCCGGGAACTCGGTTTCGTAGGCGGCGAAGCGCTTGTTCCACTCGTTCTCGGCGTCGGCACCCTTCTGCTTGGCGTCCCACTCGGCATAGATCTCGGCCGGGATTTCGAACGGGCCGTAGTTCCAGCCCAGCGCTTCGCGGGTCAGGGCGATCTCGGCATCGCCGAGGGCGGCGCCGTGGGACTCTTCCTTGCCCTGCTTGTTCGGCGAGCCGAAGCCGATGATGGTCTTGCAGCAGATCAGCGTCGGCCGGTCGCTCTTGCGCGCGGTCTCGATGGCGATCTGGATCTCGTCGGCGTCGTGGCCGTTGACGTTGCGGATCACCTGCCAGCCATAGGCCTCGAAGCGGCGCGGGGTGTCGTCGGTGAACCAGCCATGCACCTCGCCGTCGATGGAGATGCCGTTGTCGTCGTAGAAGGCGACCAGCTTGTTCAGGCCGAGGGTGCCGGCCAGCGAGCAGACCTCGTGGCTGATGCCTTCCATCATGCAGCCGTCGCCGAGGAACACGTAGGTGTGGTGGTCGACGATCTCGTGGCCCGGGCGGTTGAACTGCGCCGCCATGATCTTCTCGGCAAGCGCGAAACCGACGGCGTTGGCGATGCCCTGGCCCAGCGGGCCGGTGGTGGTCTCGACGCCGGCGGTGTAGCCGAACTCGGGGTGGCCCGGCGTCTTGCTGTGCAGCTGGCGGAAGTTCTTCAGGTCATCGATCGACAGGTCGTAGCCGGTCAGGTGCAGCAGTGAGTAGATCAGCATCGAGCCGTGGCCGTTGGACAGCACGAAGCGGTCACGGTCGGCCCACTTGGGATTGGTCGGGCTGTGCTTGAGGTGGTCGCGCCAGAGCACTTCGGCGATGTCCGCCATGCCCATGGGGGCACCCGGATGGCCGCTGTTGGCTTTCTGCACGGCATCCATGCTGAGGGCGCGGATGGCATTGGCTCGCTCACGACGGCTGGGCATCGCTGAATCTCCTGCGGGGGGGTGGTACTGAGAAAAAGGCCACTATTTTCCCCTACCGGGACCGCAAGGGGCAATGACCCGATGGACGAACAACGGCCGTGACCAGCCGCCGCTCAGCCGAGCAGCTGTACGCCCAGCCCCTGCACGTCGGGCAGGTGGGCGAGCAGGTAGTCCTTCAGTCGCGCCAGCACCGGATGGCGATCGCCACGCGCCGGCCAGACCAGGTAGTAGCTGTCCCCCGAGCGCACCGCACGGTCGAACGGCAACGCCAGGGTGCCACGCTTGAGGTCGGCGGCCACCAGCGCCAGATCGCCGATCGACACCCCGTGCCCCTGCGCCGCGGCAGAAATGCCGAGCTCCAGCGTGTCGAACAGCTTGCCCTGCTGCCAGGCGATCGTCTGGCCCAGCCCGACCCGCTCGAGCCAGCGCCGCCAGTCGCGGCAGTCACGCGACGGGTGGATCAGCTCGGCGCAGGCCAGGCGCGCCGCATCCCAGGGTTGATCGCCCAGCAACGCCGGCGCGCAGACCGGCACCAGCCATTCGTCGAACAGCTTCAGGTGCTTCCAGTCCGGGGCAAAGCTGCCGTTGCCCAGCAGCACCGCGCAGTCGAAGGGCTCGCCGTCGAAATCCACCGCATCGAGGTCCATCCAGGCGCTGGTCAGCTGTACGCGCGCCTGCGGCTGATCGAGGCGAAAGGTTTCCAGCACGTCGAGCAGCCAGCGCATGGTCAGCGTGGTCGGCGCCTTCAGGCGCAACGCGCCCTCCTGGCGACTCACCGCGACGCAGGCGTTCTCGATGGTGCGAAAACCCACCTTGAGTTCCTGCGCCAGCACACGACCGGCGTCGGTCAGCGACAGGCGCGGGCCACGGCGCTCGAACAGCTGGCAGCCCAGGCTCTGCTCAAGGGTGCGCACGTGCCGGCTGACCGCGCTCTGGGTGATGCACAGGCTCAGCCCCGCCTCGGTGAAAGAGCCCAGCCGCGCAGCCGCCTCGAACGCACGCAAGGCATAGAGCGGCGGCATGCGCGGCGCGCCGGCGGCCGAATCAGGCATGACTAAAACTCATCCTTGCCGCTGCTTTTTTCCATTTTTCCAACCCCTTGGCCCCTGTCGATACTGCGCCGGCGCCGCCTGTATGGCGCCTCCAACAATCAGATCGCAGGGAAGGATGACATGCTCGACGAACAAATTGACCATCTGTTGACCACGGCCATTCGCAACGGCGGCCTGACGCCCGAGCAGATCGCGCGGATCGTCGACTTCCGGCTGTTCGGCAACCGGCGCGGCTACCTGCTGCTCGAAGACCTGCCGATCGGCGACATCCCGGCGACACCGCAAAGCCGCGACGCACTCGGCAAACCAGATCAGCGCAGCGAGCACCTGCTGCTGCAGGCAACCGCCCTGCTGGGCGAGTCCATCGGCTACCGCCAGGAGTCGGACGGCAGCCTGGTCAACAACTTCTTCCCGCAGCGAGCGCAGGCCCGCGCCGCGACCTCCGACAGCTTCGATACCGAGCTGGACCTGCACACCGAGAATGCCTTTCACGCCGTGCTGCCCGACTACCTGGTCCTGCTGTGCCTGCGCCAGGACCCGGCCGCCGAAGCGGTCACCTACATCGCCTCGGTGGATACCCTCCTCGAGCGGCTGAATTACGAAGAGCAGGCCTTCTTCCTGCGCGAGCCGTACAACTTCCTTTCCGACTACGGACCCGAGGGCAAGAACCAGCGCATCGACATCGACCGCCATCAGACCGTGCTGTACGGCGACCCCGACAGGCCGTTTATGCGTTTGGACCCGCAGTTCATGCTGGCCTTCAGCGATCATTCGCGCGCCCGGCTGGAACATCTGCGGGCGGTAGCCTGGGAGGTCGCCGAGCCGGTGCGCCTGTGCACTGGCGACCTGCTGATCATCGACAACCGCCGCACCGCCCACGCGCGCAGCCCGTTCAGCGCGACCTTTGATGGCACCGATCGCTGGATGCAGCGCGCCTTCGCGATCGGCAGCGCAAACCTCTACACCGAACGGCTGGGACGCCGCTCGCGGGTATACGACCTGGTGACCGAGCTATGAACGCCACCTACCTCGCTTTCGCCGCCGCCGTCGCCCTGCTGATCGCCTCGCCGGGGCCGGTGGTCGCCCTGGTGGTCGCCGATGCCCGGCGGGCCTGGCCGCTGTGGACCATTCTGGGCGGTGTGCTCTCGGCACAGCTGCTGCTGATCTGCGCCCTGCTGATGATCTACCTGGCGATGGACATCGAGCCGGTGGTGGTCGAATGGGGCCAGGTCATCGGCGGGCTCTACCTGATCTGGCTCGGTTGCGACGGCCTGTGCGGCGGCGGCAGCGAAGCAGCCGCGACCGGGCGGGGCGATTCGCACTATTTCTGGCGGGCGCTGGCGGTCGGCCTGTCGAACCCCAAGGACATCCTGTTCTTTCTGGCCTTTCTGCCCGGCTTCATCCTGCCCGCCGAGCCGTTCGCGCCACAGGCGGCGATGCTGATCGTCATCTGGGCGGTGATCGATATCAGCATCCTGATTGCCTACGGCCTGCTGTCCCGGCAGATCAGCGGCAGCCGGCGCATCCAGCAGCTGCTCGATGTGCTGCCCAACTACTTCCTGCTCGGGCTCGGCCTGATCTCCTGTTCGCTGGGCATCACCCGGCTACTGCACTGAAGCGGCCGCAGTGCAGCAAGGCCAATATCAAAACTTTTTGATATTGGCCTTGCTGGTCGAAAAATAGCCGACTAGACTGCGCGGCTTATGAGCCTGCGTATATCCCAGATCCGTTTCGATGCCTGCGACCAGCTGGCCGCCCTGTGCAAGGCCGGCGGCGACGCCCTGCGCCTGAATGTGCTGCGCGTGCTGGCCAACGACTCGTTCGGTGTACTGGAACTGGCGCAGATTTTCGCGACCGGCCAGTCCGGCATCAGCCATCACCTCAAGGTGCTGACCCAGGCCGGGCTGCTGGCGACACGGCGTGAGGGCAACGCGATCTTCTACCGGCGTCACCTGCCGCAGCCGGACGCCCTCGGCGGCGCGCTGCACGCAGCCCTGCTGGAGGAGGTCGACCGCCTCGAGCTGCCGGAGGCGGTACAGGCGCGTGTCGCCAAGGTGCATGCCCAGCGCAGCGCGGTCAGCGAGGATTTCTTCGCGCGCATGGCCGGCAGCTTCCAGGCTCGACAGGACCTGATCGCCGGCCTGCCGCAATACCGTGACAGCGTGGTGGCCCTGCTCGACGCCTTGAGCTTCGAGGCCGGCGCCACGGCACTGGAAGTCGGTCCCGGCGACGGCAGCTTTCTGCCGGAGCTGGCCGGTCGCTTCACCCGTGTCACGGCGCTGGACAACAGCCCGGCCATGCTCGACCTGGCCCGGGCCCGCTGCGAACAGGAGGGGCTCGACAACGTCGAGCTGAAGCTCGCCGACGCACTGCACGACGACTGCCGGCCAGCCGACTGCGTGGTGTTGAACATGGTGCTGCACCACCTGGCCGCGCCGGGTGAAGCGCTGAAACAGCTGGCACGGCTGGTCAAGGCGGGCGGCAGCCTGCTGGTCACCGAGCTGTGCAGCCACAACCAGAGCTGGGCCAGGGAGGCCTGCGGCGATCTCTGGCTGGGCTTCGAACAGGACGACCTGGCCCGTTGGGCCGATGCCGCGGGGCTCACGCCCGGCGAGAGTCTCTACATTGGCTTGAAGAACGGTTTTCAGATCCAGGTCCGGTCGTTTGCCCGGCCCGCCGCTGACGACCGCCTCACCCACCGGTAATTAGGAAACCGATAGATGAGCGAATACTCGATTTTCACCTCCGAGTCCGTATCCGAAGGGCATCCGGACAAGATCGCCGATCAGATCTCCGATGCGGTACTCGACGCCATCATCGCCGAGGACAAGCACGCCCGCGTGGCCTGTGAAACCCTGGTCAAGACCGGTGTGGCCATCGTTGCCGGTGAAGTGACCACCAGCGCCTGGGTCGATCTGGAGCAACTGGTGCGCGACGTCATCGTCGACATCGGCTACAACAGCTCGGAGGTCGGTTTCGACGGCGCCACCTGCGGCATCATCAACATCATCGGCAAGCAGTCGGTGGATATCGCCCAGGGCGTCGACCGCACCAAGCCGGAAGACCAGGGTGCCGGCGACCAGGGCCTGATGTTCGGCTACGCCAGCAACGAGACCGACGTGCTGATGCCGGCGCCGATCCGCTTCTCCCACGCGCTGGTCGAGCGCCAGGCCGAGGCGCGCAAGAACGGCCTGCTGCCGTGGCTGCGCCCGGACGCCAAGAGCCAGGTCACCTGCCGCTACGAGAACGGCAAGGTCGCCGGTATCGATGCCGTGGTGCTGTCGACCCAGCACAACCCCGACGTCAAGCAGAGCGACCTGCGCGAAGCGGTGATGGAGCTGATCATCAAGCACAGCCTGCCGGCCGAGTTGCTGCACAAGGACACCCAGTACCACATCAACCCGACCGGCCAATTCGTCATCGGCGGCCCGGTCGGCGACTGCGGCCTGACCGGCCGCAAGATCATCGTCGACACCTACGGCGGCATGGCCCGCCACGGCGGCGGCGCCTTCTCCGGCAAGGACCCGTCCAAGGTCGACCGCAGCGCCGCCTACGCCGGCCGCTACGTCGCCAAGAACATCGTTGCCGCAGGCCTGGCCGAGCGTTGCGAGATCCAGGTGTCCTACGCCATCGGTGTGGCCCAGCCGACCTCCATCTCGCTGAACACCTTTGGCACCGGCAAGATCGGCGACGACAAGATCATCGCCCTGGTGCGCGAGCACTTCGACCTGCGCCCCTACGCCATCACCCGCATGCTCGACCTGCT
>Ga0209300_1000087_pt1 | contig 60134 bp, 74 predicted proteins | sample Shrwel_input2_RT_FD_187535 | JGI IMG/M metagenome (GOLD analysis project Ga0209300, IMG submission 187535) | Subsurface microbial communities from deep shales in Ohio, USA - Utica-3 well 1 S input2 RT (SPAdes) (version 2) ... | reverse complement strand
TGAAACTGATCGTAGAGGTAGGTTCATGCTGGCTCAGCAAGTACGGCCCGGTGTTTGGAGAGGACGCACTGCCCGACCCACTTTCCGCTACTCGCCGTGCAATCGTCCGCGCAGCAGCCGAGATCGGGAGGGCGATGCCGTGACCATGATCGAAGTGAAGACCGCCGACCTGATCGGGCCGGCGCTGGACTACTGCGTTGCGCTTACAGAGCAAGAGGAAAGAGCTAAAAAAGGCCACAGGCTGGCATTCTGGAAGTTTGACGGGGAAGAGGCATTCGTCGGCTTTAATGTCCCGAGAAATTACGGGCTGGCAAAGTCGGGAGTAATGCGCCGCAAGTACGAGCCACACCAATTTTCTCCGTCAACCAAGTGGGCGGATGGTGGCTTACTTATTGATAAGTACGATGCTGTCATCGATATAAATCACGACGGCAGGTTCTACTCCGAGACGCAGGTCTGCCAGTTTGGTAAGGGCTGGGCGTCGGAAGACGAAGGTCGCCTGGTTGCCGTATGCCGAGCCATCGTGTCCGCAAAGTTTGGCGACGTGGTGATGGTGCCGGCTGAGCTGGTCAGCGCATGAAATGGGCAAAGGCCAAAGACAAGGACGGCAATGTCCTCGATCGCGTGGCGGTGAGCGATGCCGGCTACAAGGTTGCGCGCTTCACCATCGACGGTCAGGACCAGTACCGCGCCAGCCTATCGGGTGAGTTCCTGCACTTCCCTGTTACTGACCCCAAGGAAGCGCAGGCTGTGTGCGAGCGTCATTACATGATCACGGGCGCCAGGCTGTAAAGACGGCGGTGTTCCCATCGTCACCGGTCTGGTCGCCGAAAGCAGCCCACCCGCGGCGGCCAGTTCGGAATACTCGAGCCCACTCTCTTCTCCTATGGTTGCCTTCATACCTATTCGGTTCGATAATCAGACCGACGTGGGGAGGTCAATGCCCCGAGCCACGACCAAGGTCAATGCGACTGTTGGCGTGTGGCTTATCACCAGATGAGCAATACGAGTTTGAGGCCGATCAATGAGAAAGGGCGAGCAGTCTGATCCAGGTAAGGGGCGCGAATCAGCGAAGCGCCAGACATCGACTGCGAAGAAGCCTTCGGTGAAAGCCGAAAAAGCTGCGCGCAAGCCTGGCCGCCCGACCGATTACAGGCCCGAGTACGCGGAGCAGGCGAAGAAGCTAACGCTGCTTGGCGCTACAGATATCGAACTGGCCGACTTCTTCCAGGTGGCGGTGTCCACCATCAGCCGCTGGAAGGTCATGCAACCTGAATTTTCGGAGGCCCTAAAGGTCGGGAAAGATGCAGCTGACGAGCGCGTTGCTCAGTCTCTGTATCACCGCGCGCTTGGGTATAGCCATCCAGAGGTTGATATCAGGGTGGTCGAAGGTCAGATCGTCCAGACCCCATTGATCAAGCACTACCCGCCGGACACGACTGCCGCGATCTTCTGGCTGAAGAACCGCCGCAAGGAAGAATGGCGCGACAAGGTGGACGTTGACCACGGCATTCAAGAGGACAGCCCGCTCGCGTCGTTGTTCGCCCAGCTGGCCGGCAAGACCCTGAAGCCAGGTGGTTCTGAATGACCGACAGCAAGAAGCCGGCCCTTGCGCCTGTCGTCACGATCCACCCACATACGCTACGCGACGTGCCGGCTGTGCTGCGCTCGATAGCTGATCGCATTGAAGGAGGCGAGTTCGGCGATGCGACGCAATGCGCGGTGGTGCTGAACGGCGATATGCTGGAGATATTCGCCATCGGAGACTGCGACCCGACCGACGCCCATTACCTGCTCTGCTGCGGCGCCGCCCGCATGCAGGAGCCGCTGCTTCGCAAGGGCCTGGGCGCTGATGGCTGAGCGCGTCGAGTTTCCGCCCATCGAGGAACTGGACCCGGCCCTGCTCGAGCAGGCGCTGGCAGATCCTCTTTGGCGGCTGGACAACCTCTACATGGTGAAGACCAAAGAGGACGAGGACGGCGAGGGCCTGGTGGTGCGCTTCCGCATGAACCGGGCTCAGCGTCGGCTGGCGAAGAACCTGTGGTATCGCAACATCATCCCGAAGGCCCGTCAGCTTGGCTTTACGACCTGGGCCTGCATCTACGCGCTGGACTGCGCGCTGTTCACCCCGAACTTCCAGGCCGGCATCGTTGCGCACACTGACGGCGCGGCGAAGAAACTCTTCCGCGACAAGGTGCTCTTTGCCTATGAGCGCCTACCCGAGATCCTGCGCCAGGCCATGCCGCTGACCAAGCAGAGCGCCGAGGAACTGGTGTTCGCCAACGGCTCGTCGATCCTGGTATCCACCTCCATGCGCGGTGGCACCATGCAATTCCTGCATGTCTCCGAGTTCGGAAAAATCTGCGCCAGGTTCCCGCACCGCGCCCGGGAGATCGTCACCGGCTCTCTGCCGGCCGTACCGAAGAGCGGTGTCGTCATCATCGAGTCGACCGCCGAAGGCCGCGATGGCGACTTCTACCTGATGACCATGCGCGCCAAGGCCCTGGCCGACGCCGGCAAGGATCTGACCAGCAAGGACTACCGGCTGCATTTCTTCCCCTGGTACGAAGGCCCAGACTACTGGATGGAGCCGGACGGCGTGGTCATCACGCCAAAGGACAACGAGTATTTTGACAGCCTCGAGTCGAAGCTCGGCATCGAGCTGCCGGTCGAGCGCCGCGCCTGGTACTGCGCCGTGCGCGATGGCGACTTCTCCGGCGACGAGCAGAAAATGTGGCAGGAGTACCCGTCCACCGTCGAAGAGTGCTTCCAGGTGTCGAGCGAGGGCTGCTACTTCACCAAGCAGCTGACCGCGGCGCGCAAGGATGGCCGAATCAAGTCCCTGCCGCTGATCCAGTCGACGCCATGCTTCACCTTCTGGGACATCGGCAACAGCGACGGCACCGCGATCTGGGTCGTCCAGCGTGTCGGCCATGAGTGGCGCTGCGTCCGTTTCTACGAGGCGTGGGGCGAGCCATACAGCCATGCCGTCGCCTGGCTGCAATCGCTGGGCGTGATCTGGGAGACAATGTTCCTGCCGCACGATGCCGAGCACGTCCGCCAGGGCCAGAAAGTCAACAAGAGCCCGCGCCAGATGCTGGAAGAGCTGATGCCCGGCGTGCGCTTCGAGATCGTGCCGCGCATCGACGACGTGAATTGGGGCATCCAGCAGACGCGCGACTTCTTCCCGAATCTCTGGTTCGACGAAGTGCACTGCAAGGAAGGCCTGATCCACATCGAGAACTACCGCAAGAAATGGAGCGAGCGCCAGAAGACGTGGAGCGATCAGCCGGACAAAACCGGCGGTCACTCCGAAGCTGCCGACGCCCTGCGCCAGCTCGCCCAGGCATACGCCGGCGGACTGATCAACATAAGCCGCGGTCCGAGCCTGTCGAGCGTTCGCCGCACCAGAAGCTGGAGAACCGCATAGTGACCCGCCACATCCTCGACCTATCCCAGCGCCACGCCGAAAAGGTAGATGGCGAGCTGACCCTGGTATTCACCTGGCTCGGCGAAACCGTGGCCGACTCCGAGCCCTGCGTCGTGCTGCTGCCGACCTACCGCGTACTGGCGCCCGGGCATTACAAGCCATGCGTGATCGCGCTATCCTCCGCCTACAAGTACGACGACGCGCGGTATCTGTGGGAGTCGGCAGGCAGTATCGCCAGCATTCTTGGCCTTGGGCCGAGCGCGACGTTCAAGGTGGCCGACAACATCCAGTCCGCGCTGCTGGCGCTGATCAAGATGCCGCCCAAGCCTGTGACCGAGGCGAAGGTAGTGGCTGACGCCATTGTGACGGAAGAAAGCGGCCGGCAGACCACGGCCGAAATTATCGAGGAAGTATGAGCGCTCCTGCGAAGGTAGTTTCAGAGGCTGACAGGCAAGACCTGATTACGCACGTTGACTACAGGCCAGAAACTGGAGAGTTTTTCAGGAAGACGAAGGGTCCTGGATGCATTGGTGGCATTGGTGCGCGCATGTGTACCAAGCCTGCGCGTGACGGTTATTACAACCTCTGTGTAAAACAGAAGCGCTATCTTGCGCACCGTGCTGCTTGGATAATCGTCAACGGTCTAATCCCGGAAGGGATGCAGATAGACCATATAGATCACGATCGAGGTAACAATCGCCTCAACAATCTGAGATTGGTAACCGTCCTAGGCAACAAGAAGAACGAGAGCAGGCGCAAGGACAATAAGTCTGGCGTAACCGGGGTGTGCTGGAATGATAGAGCGAAGAAGTGGCAGGCGTATTATTACCGCAACAGAAAGCTGATTTCGCTTGGCTACTATGAAAACAAGGAGCACGCAGCCGCTGCTCGTGCCGCAGCTAACGAAAACGCAGGTTTTCACCAAAACCATGGGAAGCCAGCACAGCAGAGGGTGGCGAATTGTTCGATCTAGCTGATAAAAACTCGACGCGCGTGATCAAGGGCGGTCCCGAATCGCGGCTGTCGTTCGACGATCCCGAGCCGGCCGAGCACCGCGGCAACGTCCTGGACAACGAAGAGCACCATCGCCTGCACAAGCGGCTGATGGGTAACTACCAGCGCGAGCTGGATCGCCAGCACGACAACCGCATCGAGCAGGCGCAGGACGAAGATTTCTACGACAACATCCAGTGGTCGGAAGAGGACGCTCGCACCCTGCGCGATCGCGGCCAAGCGCCTCTGACCTACAACGTCATCAGCCAGACCGTGAACTGGATCATCGGCAGCGAGAAGCGCGGGCGCACCGACTTCAACATCCTGCCGCGCGGCAAGGAAGACTCGAAGCCGGCCGAGCGCAAGACCAGCCTGCTCAAGTACCTGAGCGACGTGAACCGCACGCCTTTCCACCGCTCCCGCGCGTTCGAGGATGCCGTGAAGGTCGGAATCGGCTGGATCGAGGATGGCGTAACCGACGAGGACGACGGCGAGCCGATTTACAGCCGCTACGAGTCCTGGCGCAACATGCTGTGGGATTCGGCCTCGACCGAGTTCGACCTGTCCGACTGCCGCTACGTCATCCGCACCAAGTGGGTTGATCTCGACATCGCCATCGCCATGTTCCCCGATCGGCAGCACCTGCTCGAGCGCTCCGCCGAGGTGGGCGACCGGCTTGGCTACGACCTGGCCAACGGCGACGAGGTGATGGACTACGCCGAGAACGAGCGCGAGACGACCGTAGGCTCCGCTATCGATAACGTGGATTCCCGCCGTGACCGCGTTCGCCTGATCGAAATATGGTTCCGCAAGCCAGAGCGCGTGCAGAAGGTGGTGGGCGGCGAGTTCGGTGGCGAGCCCTATGATCCCGAGCATCCGGGCCACATGAAGACCCTGCAGTCCGGCCAGGCCATCGTCGCCGAGCGGGTGATGCTGCGCATGCACTGCGCGGTGATGACCACCGAGGGCCTGCTGTTCTTCGGCCAGAGCCCGTACCGGCACAACCGCTTCCCCTTCACCCCGATCTGGGGCTATCGCCGCGGGCGCGACGGCCTGCCCTATGGCGTGATCCGCGGACTGAAGGACATCCAGGAGGACATCAACAAGCGCGCGAGCAAGGCGCTGTTCATCCTGTCCACGAACAAGACCATCATGGAAGAGGGCGCAGTGCCCGACATGGATGAGTTCATGGAAGAGGTGGCCAGGCCGGACGGCGTGCTGGTCGTCAAGCCCAACAAGCGCCTCGAGCTGAATGTTGACCGCGACCTGGCGCCGGCGCACCTCGAGCTGATGGGTCGCTCGATCCAGATGATCCAGTCGGTATCGGGCGTCACCGACGAGCTGATGGGGCGGACCACCAACGCCACGTCCGGCATTGCCGTGCAGGCGCGCCAGGAGCAGGGCGCCATGTCCACCAGCAAGCTCTTCGACAACCTGCGCTTCGCCGTCCAGGTGCAGGGCGAGAAGCAGCTGAGCCTGGTCGAACAGTATTTCACCGAGCAGAAGCAGTTCCGCATCACCAACAGCCGCGGCACGCCGGACTACATCACCGTGAACGACGGCCTGCCTGAGAACGACATCGTGCGCTCGAAGGCCGACTTCGTGATCTCCGACGCCGAGTGGCGCGCCTCCATGCGCCAGGCCCAGGCCGAGCAGCTGATGGAAATGATGACCCGCCTGCCGCCGCAGGTCGCCATGGTCATGCTGGACCTGGTGATCGAGACGATGGACCTGCCGAACCGCGACGAGCTGGTCAAGCGCATCCGCCAGGTGACCGGCCAGCGCGACCCGGACGCCCAGGAGCTGACCCCGGAAGAGCAGCAGGCCATGCAGGCGCAGCAGCAGCAGGCGCAACTGCAGCAGGAGATGTTCATGGCGGAGCTGCGCGCCAAGATCGCCAAGGCCGTCAAGGACGAAGTGGACGCCCAGGCCAAGGCCGCCGGCATCGCCAAGACCAACGTGGAGATCCAGCAGGCCGCCGTGAACACTGCCCAGACCGCCATGCAGGCGCCGGGACTTCTGCCGGTGGCCGATGGCATAATGGAAGAGGCCGGCTTTGTCTCGGCCACTGATCAGCAGCGCATGCAGCAGGAGCAAGCCGCCCAGCAGCAGGCGATGGCCGAGCAGCAGGCGGCAGAGCAAGCCGCAATGCAGCAGATGCAGCAGGCGCCCGATGGTGCTATGCAGCAGCAACCCGCACCGGATGGTGCAGCACCGCAACCCATGTGAGGTAGAGACCCATGAGCGACCCCCAGATCGAGCAGGAAATCCAGGCCAAGGGCCTGACCGCGCCGCGCGTTACGCCGGCTGATATCGAGGCGAACATCGCCAGCGAGCACTACTTCACCGGAGCGGATGGCCGATACGGTGCGATCCTCAACGAGACGTATGTGGGGACGGAACTCCCACGGGACGATGATGGTGATCTGGAGCCATTGGAGCTGATCACCTTCTGTGTGCTGGTCATGCGAAACGGCTTCACCGTCACCGGTGAATCGGCCTGTGCCAGCCCGGAGAACTTCGACGCCGAGCTGGGGCGCAAGATCGCGCGCCAGAACGCCGTCGCCAAGGTGTGGCCGCTGATGGGCTACGAGCTGAAGCAGCGCCTGCATGATCGCGCAGGCGAATGCACCTGCGGCCCAAATGAAGGCTGCACCAACTGCCCGACCACCAACTGAGGACAACAGCCATGGCTTACACCGAAGAAGAACTCGCCGGCCTGACCGCCGAGGAACGCGCCGCGCTCGAAGAGGACGACGGCACCGAAACCGACGAGGAAGAGGACGATGAAACAGAATCCGGCGACGAAACTGAAGCGGATGCTGGCGACGATGCTGCTGAAGGCGCTGATGACGGCGAGCAGCAAGCCGACGATAGCGCAGATGACAGCGACGAGGGGGATGAATCCGGGGCTGAGCGTTCGCAGCAGCAAGGGCCGATCCTGGTAGCCGAGGCGCCGGAGAAGGCCGAAGAGCGCCTGGGCGAGATCAAGACCGCCAAGGCCGACCTGCGCAAGAAGTACGACGATGGCGAACTGACGTTCGACGAGTACGAAAGCCAGGTCGAGGCGCTGGACGACGAGCGCATGGAGATCCGCCTTGCGCTCAAGGAGGCCGAGACGGCAGCCAAGATCGAGCACCAGCGCCAGGTCAACGAGCGCGAGGCGCAGATCAACGGCTTCCTGGCTGAGATCGGGGTGAAGCGAGACTTCTCCGACCTGCGGTTCGCTGCGCTGGACAACGCGGTGAAGATCATCGCCAGCAAGGAAGAGAACGCCGACCTTGGCGTGCGCGAGATCCTGGAGAAGGCTTACGGCCTATGCGTCGAGCAGGGCGTGATCCAGAAGAAGGCCGACAAGGCGCCCGAGGTTCAGGCCAAGCCGCGCAAGCCGATCGCCACCGTTCCGAACCTGGCGAAGGTGCCGGCCGCTGACCAGACGGATACCGACGACGGCAACCGTTTCGCCTACATCGACCGCATAGCCGACCCGGTGGCGCGCGAGAAGGCATTCCAGAAGCTGAGCCCGGCCGACCAAGAAGCCTACCTTTCCACATAAGGGAAAATCATGCAGAGCACCCTGCGCATCGACCTGAAGCCTGGTGAGAGCGTGACCATCGGCGACGTTGCCGTCATCACGCTCGAGGAAAAATCCGGCAAGGCCGCACGCATCGTCTTCAAGGCCGATCGCAGTGTGCCCATCAACAAGGTCAGGCAGTCCACCGCGGCGCAGTCGCTGCGTAATGGGCTGTCGGCCATGTCTGCATGAGGTCGGTTGCAAAAGTGAACCGCCACGCCGATAATCAGACCGTCATAGAGCGCAGGAGCTGCCTATGGATTTATTTCATATCCACATGAGGGTAGCTCCATGGCTCAGACCGTCATTCCTTTCGGCGATCCGAAAGCTGCGAAAAAGTGGTCCTCGGCTCTTGCCGTAGACCAGATCAAAAAGTCCTACTTCGAGCGCAAGTTCATCGGCGAGTCCGACAACTCGGTCATCCAGAAGAAGACCGAGCTGGAAACCGACTCCGGTGACCGCATCAGCTTCGACCTGTCCGTGCAGCTGCGCGGCGAAGCAACCGAGGGCGATGCTCGCCTCGAGGGCAAGGAAGAAAGCCTGAAGTTCTACACCGACGAGGTGGTCATCGACCAGACCCGTAAGGCTGTCTCGGCCGGCGGCAAGATGACCCGCAAGCGCACCCCGCACGACCTGCGCAAGGTCGCCAAGGATCGCGCCTCCGACTACTGGGCTCGGTACATGGACGAGATGATGTTCATCTACCTGTCCGGTGCCCGCGGCATCAACAAGGACTTCCTGTTCCCGACCGATTGGGCTGGTCGCGCGCAGAACGCCATCCAGGCGCCTGATGCCGGCCACATGCTCTACGGCGGCGATGCCACCAGCAAGGCGACCCTGGCGGCTGACGACAAGATGACCCGCAATGTCATCGAGCGCGCTAAGGTTCTCGCCACCATGCTCCAGGCCCAAGACCCGGATGCCGCCAACATGGCGCCGCTGACGATCGAAGGCGAAGAGCACTACGTCCTGCTGATGAACCCGTTCCAGGCGCACGACCTGCGTACTGCCGCCGGTTCCGAGTGGCTGGACGTGCAGAAGGCCGCCGCTGCCGCTGAAGGCAAGAGCAACCCGATCTTCAAGGGTGGCCTGGGCATGATCAACAACGTGGTCCTGCACGAGCACCGCAACGGCATCCGCTTCAGCGACTACGGCGCTGGCAGCAACGTCGAGGCCGGTCGCGCCCTGTTCATGGGTCGCCAGGCTGGCGTGGTCGCCTACGGCACCCCAGGCGGCATGCGCTGGACCTGGGAGGAAGAGCTGAAGGACTACGGCAACGAGCCGACCGTCGCCTCGGGCGCCATCTTCGGCTTCAAGAAGTCCCGCTTCAACGGCAAGGATTTCGGTGTGATCAGCATCGACACCGCTGCCGCCAACCCGAACGCCTAACGGAGGGCTGAGTAATGGCTATCTTTCAATCCCGCTGGGGTGCTGGTCAGAAGATCGCCCCCGTGTCTCGTGAAGCCGGCGGCGCCGTCGTCGAGAAGTACGAGTTCACCATCAGTGCCAACCTGGCGTCGACCGACATCGTGGAGCTCGGCGTGCTGCCGGCCTACCACACTGTCGTCGATGCCACTCTGGTGACTGGCGACCTTGGCGCCGGCGTAACTGCTGACATCGGCATCATGTCCGGCACTCTCGGTTCGGTCGACGTATCCCGCACCAGCGGCAACGAGCTGTTTGCGGGCGCTGCGAACAACACCGTCGTTCGCATGAGCAAGGCGGCTGGATTCCAGATCGCCCCGGTTGAGGCTGACCGTTCGATCGGCCTGAAAGTCTCCGGCGCTGTCACTGCGAGTGATCAGAAGGTCACCCTGATCCTGACCACCAAGCAGTAACCGAGAGGGGCCGGGTTCGCTCGGCCCCTTTACCGAGAGGGCATCGCATGAAAATCGTGAGCAAAATCAAGCGCCGCAACGGGCACACTGTCACCCTGGGTGATACCGCCTACAAATTTCTGCCGCCCGACTATGCCGCCGAGGTCACCGACAAGGCGCATGTCGAGCGGTTCCTGTCGATCCCTGAAGGCTACGGCATCGCCGATGGCGAGGTATCGACCAAGGCCGAGCAGAACAGCGAGCCGAAGCGTGTCGAATCTGTCGAGTATGCCGGCAGCGACGTGCATCCTGCCGCCTTCGAGATCGGCGGCAAGACCATCGAGCAGGCTGTCGTGGTCAAGCTGGCCGCCGGCGAGCGCACGGCAGAGCAGTGGAACGCCATGCCGGAAGGCGAGCGCGCCGACCTGATCGACGAGCAGCTGGATAAGCTGGCTGAGAGCACGGAAGGCACGGAAGACGGCGACACTGCAACGGAAGGCGCCACGGACGATCAGCTCGAAGGCGACCTGAACGGCGATGGCGACCTGGACCGCGAAGAACTGGCCAAGCAGTACGAGGCCAAGTTCGGCAAGCGCCCGCACGGCAAGTGGACGGCCGAGCGCATCAGCGAAGAGCTGAAGAAGGACGCTGAGTAATGGTGATCCGGGCCGGCGATGTTCTGCAGCGCGCGGGGATCATCCTCAACGATGAGGACTTCGTGCGCTGGACGAAAGAAGAGCTCTTCGCGTGGCTGAACGATGCAGCCTGCGAGGTGGTCATTCGCCGGCCTGCTGCGCGCGCCGTCACCGGGGAGATCACCCTGGCTGCCGGTGCGCTGCAGCGTCTTCCCGATGGCGGGCTCGAGCTCCTGGACGTGGTGCGCAACCTGGGCGGTCGCCCGGTTCGCCGCACCGATCGCCAGCTGCTCGACGACTCCGCACCCGACTGGCCGATCATGCGTCAGGCCAGCGCCATCAAGCACTACACATTCGACGAGCGCACGCCGACCGTGTTCTACGTCTACCCGCCGGCCAAGACTGGCGTTGTGGTGGAGGCTCTGTATTCCGAGGCACCGCCGGCCGTTGCTGCCGACGATGACCTGCTCGAGCTCGACCGAGCCTACATGGGCCCGCTGGTCAGCTACCTGCTTTACCGGGCACTCGCCAAAGACAGTGAGTTCGCCAACGGTACCCTGGCTGCCGCTCACTTCCAGGCCTTCAACGAGGCGCTTGGAGCCAACAATCAGATGACCGCGGCGGCCTCGCCCAATGTGAGCAGCGTATGACCGAGATCGACGTATTCCTGCCGCGCATCATGCCCTACGCCCCGGGCTGTCCTGAGCCGACCGCATTAGCCGGCATCATCAAGGCCGCGCAAGAGTTCTGCGAGCGCACCAGGCTCTGGCGCGACGAGGACCAGTTCACCGTCTCGCCGACGAGCTACAACGTCGTGTGCGCGCCCGAAGGCGCTGACCTGTTCGAGATCGAGCACGCATCGCTCGACGGTTACAAGCTGGAGCCGATCAGCATCGGCGACCTGAACCGCGACATGCCTGACTGGCGCGACCAGGAGGGCACCCTGGGCCGCTGGATCACCCAGACCGAGCCCGGCAGTGTCATCGTGGTTCCGCGCTCTGCCGGCACGCTGCGCCTGTCGACGATCCTGAAGCCGTCGAACGATGCCGATCAACTGCCCGACTTCATCGCCAAGGACTACCGCCAGGTGATTGCCGATGGTGCCCTGGCCGAGATCCTGATGACTCCGAACCAGCCCTTCACGGCTCCAGACCGCGCGCAGTTCTACGCCATGCGCTTCGAGGGCCGGGTTTCGGAGCTGTCCACCCGTTCCATCAAAGGCCAGCAGCGCGCACGCCTGCGCACGCGGCCGCAGTGGTTTTAACCAGGAGGGCTTATGTCCGCAGCATCCAACTACCTCGAAAGCAAGATCATCAACCTGGTCTGCCGCGGCGTGGCCTTCACGCCACCGGCCAAGACCTACGTTGCCCTGCACACGGCGAACCCGGGCGACACCGGCGCTGGCGAGGTGACCACCACCGCCTACCCGGCCTATGTCCGCCAGGATGCGGCCAAAGGTGGAGCGCAGGCCGATGCCTGGGTGGAAACCGACAACGGTGTGGTGAAGAACTCCCAGCAGCTGATCTACCCGATGTATGACGGTGCCGCGGCCCTGACCGTGACGCACTTCAGCGTCTGGGATGCGCCGACCGGCGGCAACTTGCTGTTCGCTGCGCCGCTTGCGAGCTCCCGCACGATCAACAACGGCGACGTGTTCGTGGCCGACTCCCAGAAGCTGACCGCGCAGATGCTCTAACCGTGCAGAACTTCGCCATCGCCGGAGGGGCGCTCAATGGCGACCCCGAAGTCTGGATCGAAGAGGCTGTAGCCAGCCTCTCGCTTCAGGCTGCCGGCGATGTCATGCGCGGGCACATGCTGGCCGGTGATGCGCAGATGGCGATGCAGGCCAGCCTGCCGCTGTCGCTGCACGCCAGGATCACCGGCGGCGCGAGCATGAGCATGGCGGCCTCCGGCAGCCTGATCCGTGGCGCGACCCTGGCGGGCGATGCCGTGATGCAGATGGGCGCGGCCGGCGACTTCACGCGCTGGGTGATGCTCGAGGGCCTGGCTCCGGTCGAGTTCTACGCCGAGGGCGACATCAAGGTCGTCGAGTCGGTCAGCGCCACCTTCTCGATGGAGCTGAGCGCCACCGGCGACATTCGTGTTGCGCGGTCGCACCAGCTGGAAGGCACGGCGACGATGGAGCTGGGCGCCGGCCTGAAGGCCTGGAGCGTGCCTGCAACGCCATTGTCCGGCCATGCCGTGATGGAGTTCGCCAGCATCGGCTACGGGGCGCTTCGCATCATGTCGCCGCCTGGCGTGGCAACGCTCGAGCTCGCAGCGCACGGTGCTGCACGGCTTGGTGCGAAAGTGCCGCTCGAAGGCTCCGCCGTAATGGGGCTCTACGCCAGGGGCGACCTGGGCAAGTTCCGTTACGTCTTCCTCGAAGGCACGGCGACCATGGAGCTCGCGGCCTGGGCCGAGAAGATCGGCGTGCCAGCGATCAATGACCACTACGTCGAGGCGCCGAAGATCCGGATGCTTCGCGTGAATGACGAAACCCGCCGGTTCACCGTACCGGCTGAAAGGAGACTGTGATGCTCGGCACCGTCCGCAAACGTCCCGATGACCAGCTCGATTACGATGTCGACTTCGAGCGCTGGCTGTCCGATGGCGACACCATCCAGGACGCCACGGCCGCGGCATCGCCTGCCGGCGTCACCGTCGATCGCGTCGTAGTGTTCGGCGCCATCGTGAAGGTCTGGCTGTCCGGTGGCACCGCTGGCGCATCCCATGAAATCACCGTGACCGCCTCCACCGCCAAAGGGCGCGTGAAGGAGGTTGCATTCAACCTACGAGTAGCGGAGTGCTGATATGGCTGTCTTGCTCGCCAACAACGCAACATCCAAGCTGGCGTCATCCCTGACCGCCGCCGCAACCACGCTTTCCGTCACGACAGGCGAGGGCGCAAAGTTCCCCAGCCCTACGGGTGGCGACTGGTTCCCGTTGACCCTGATCAAGTCATCGGGCGCGCTGGAGATCCTGAGATGCACGGCCAGGTCTGGCGACGTGTTCACCGTTACCCGCGCGCAGGAAGGCACAGCTGCGCAGGCGTTCTCGGCCGGCGATCGTGTTGAGGTTCGGCTTACCAAGGCCGTCATGGATGCGATAGTTCAGCAGATCAATGATCTGACAAATTCCGCGCTGCTCGACGCCAACAACCTGTCCGACCTGACAAACGCGGCGACTGCACGCACCAATCTTGGTCTCGGCACTGCTGCAACCAAGAATGCTCAAACCTCACCTACTGACACCACTGCCGGGGCGCTGATGGCGGTTGGCTCGCATGGACTTGGTGGTCGGAGCGTCGTCGCGCCGAACGACAATCTGAACCTTATTGCTGCCAGCGGCTTCTATGCTGTCAATTCGACCACCCTGAATATTCCACTAGCGGCGTCGGGCTCCATGTGTCTGCACATGGAGTACAACACAGGATTCGCTCAACAGATTTTAACGAGTCGAATTTCGGATCGCGTGTGGTTCAGGCGCTCTAGCTCTGGGGTCTGGAGCGCCTGGGTTGAACTGTTCCACGCCGGCAACGTCTCGTCGTTCGCGCAGACCCTTCTCGATGATGCGGATGCTGCTGCTGCTCGGTCAACGCTTGGCATTTCTGTTGCCGACGGTGGCCTTGGCTATGGGCAGACATGGCAGAATGTAACTGCAAGTCGCGCGTCCGGCACTACGTATACAAACACCACAGGCAAGCCGATAATGGTTTCTGTGTATAGTAATGTCTTTAACAACAATAAGGCACAACTAAGTGCCTATGTGGATGGGTTGAATATACAGGTGAGCCTCAACCACTCCAATTATACCGGACGCGCGACCGTGTGCTTTATTGTTCCTGCTGCGTCAACTTATGGCGTCGCATCGACATATACCTCAATCGCAATGTGGGCGGAGCTACGTTAATGAAATATTTTAAAGACAAAAAAACAGACGAAGTTTACGCCTACGAAACCGAAGCCGAGCGCAAAGAGTGGGGCAGTCCCGTGCTTGTCGAAATGACAGCAGAGGAAGTTGATGCGCACCTAAACCCGCCTGCCAAGCCGTTAACTCGTGAGCAAATAGAGGTCTTGCGACTGCAAGCCTACGCCGACCAGATAACCGGCTCCGACCGCTACTTTTCCGAGGCTGCTCGACTGCAAGCGATGGGGGCTGCGCAAGAGGAAATCGATGCGGCGAATGCGGCAGGTGCCAAACGTTACGCTGAAATTCAGGGGGAATACCCATGGCCGGCATGATCCTGCGCGCGCTGCTTCAGTGGTCCTGGCTGATCATCGCGCGGCTGGCCGGCATCCTGTCCGGCTTCCTGATGGTCGCCCTGGCGATCCCGTTCCGCGTTCCTGCCGTGTCGCTGAGCGATGGCCGGGCGATCGTCAACCTGCCGCGCTGGGCCTGGCTCTGGGGCAACGACTTCGACGGCCTTCTGGGCGACAAGCGCGGATGGTGGGCTGAGAACACGCCGTTCGGCTGGGCGGTCGATTCCTTCGCGGCCATGTGGTGGTGGGCGGCATTCCGCAACCCGGCGAACAACATGCGCCTGCTCGAGGCCTTCAGCGCGCCGGTGATCGACAGCAAGATCACCTATCGCGGGCGCTACGTCGTCGAGGACAAACCCGGCATGGGCGGCTGGCAGTTCGTCATTGTCGAGAACGACGGCAAGCGCTGGTTCGGCTTCTACTGGGTTCACGAGTGGAGCACCACGCGCGCCTTCGTCATTCGCCTTGGCTTCAAGGTGAAGCCGAGCCACCAGGGCGCCAACGAGCCGCGCAAGGGGCTGACGTTCAAGTTCAACCCGGCAAAAAGCATCTGACGCATGGGTGCCCTTGACCGCTCAGCCAAGTGGCGCCCACAATTCGCGCATGGATACCTCGCGCTTCTCTTCGTCGCTGTCATCACGCTCCTGATCTTCGGAAAGGACACGTCTCGACATCACGAAGAGGGCGCATACATGCCTCTGGTAGCGAACAACGCTGCATCCCGGCTCGCCGTATCCATTGGCGCGGCCGACACCCAGATCAGTCTTCAGGCCGGCACTGGCTCCGCATTCCCAGCGCCGAGTGGTGACTGGTTCCCCATTACCCTGATCAAGCCGTCCTGCGAGTTCGAGATCGTGCATTGCACGGCTCGCGACACCGACGTGCTGACTGTCGTGCGCGCGTGCGAGGGAACCGGGGTAACCAACATGATCGTCAAGACATGACAGGCCTTCGCGCCCTACAATGCCATGCAGGAGGCTCACCATGGCGCTACTGAAACTGATCGGGTTTGCCGGCGAAATGCCGAAGGTTATCCCGCGCCTGCTTGGCGATACCTTCGCGCAGGCGGCCTACAACACGCGCCTTGATGATGGCGGCCTGACCCCGATCCGCAAGCGGCGCTTCGTGCAGCAGCTGTCCGGCGCCCCGGCCGAGGGCTACGGCACGATCTACCTGCACAATGGCGACTGGATGGCCTGGCCTGGGATGGTCTATGCGGCCCCTGGCCCGGTGGCGACCGACCGGCTCTACGTCATGGGTGACGGCGCACCGAAGATGATCGTCGGCGGCACGACCTACCCGCTCGCCATCGCGGCGCCATCGCCGGCCTTGACCGCAGCCGTCAGCGGAACATCCACGTCGGATCTCGGCTCGACGCGCCTATACGTCTACACCTGGGTGACCGATTTCGGCGAAGAGTCAGAGCCGTGCCCTGTCTCGAACGAGGTGTACTGGAAGCCCGGCCAGACCGTGACGCTCTCCGGTTTCGCGGCCACGCCAGCCGGCCGCAACATCACCAAGCAGCGCATCTACCGCAGTCAGACCAGCACCACCGGCACGCAACTGTACTTCATCGCCGAGCGCGCCGCGGCGACGACGGATTTCGTCGACAACATCCCGTCCGAGTCGATCCAAGAGCCGCTGCCGTCGCTGGAGTGGAATGCGCCGCCCGATGATCTCACCGGCTTGGTAGCGGGGCCGAACGGCATGATGGCCGCCTTCCGAGGGAAAGAGGTGTATTTCTGCGAGCCCTACCGACCGCACGCCTGGCCGGAGAAGTATGTGCTGACGACGGACTATCCTGTCGTCGGCCTTGCCTGGTTCGGCACGTCGCTGGCGATCGTCACCGAGGGCGTGCCCTACGTCGCCAGCGGCACCGCGCCGGAGAACATGGCGATGGAGAAGACCGAGCTGAACCTGCCCTGCATCAATGCGCGCGGGATCGTTGATCTCGGCTACTCCGTGGTCTACCCGTCGCATGACGGCCTAGTGCAGGTTTCCACGTCCGGAACCAGCGTGGCGACCGCTGGCCTGTTCACGCGCGACGACTGGCTGCGCCTCAACCCGCAGAACATGGTCGCGGGCCAATACAACGGGCGCTACTTCACGAGCTACAGCTATTCCGACGTGCGCGGTCAGGAGTTCCGCGGCTCGTTCATCATCGACCTGACGGGCTCGCAGCCGTTCCTGATCCGCTCCGACGTGCGCGCCAACGCGATGCACTACGACATCCCGAGCGGCGTGCTCTACATGCTGGTCGACGACTCGATCTACGAGTGGGATGCGCTCTCCGAGCCCTACGACCTGCAATCCTGGAAGTCGAAGCTGTTCGTCATCCCGACGCCGACGAACTTCGGCGCGATCCTGGTCGAGGCCGATGAGGGCCTGACCGATGAAGAGGTCGCGGCGATCGAGGCCGAGATCGCGCGCATCAAGGCCGAGAACGAAACCCTATTCGCGCTGCCGTCTCTCGGCGGCGAGCTCGGCGGCGCAGCGCTCAACGTCTACGAGGTGAACGGCGATATCCTCGAGCCGATCCCGACCGTCAACCGCACCGTGTCGGTCAGCATCTACGCCGACCGCAAGCTGGTCGCCACCATCGGCAAGGTCAACCAGATGGCGCGGCTTCCGTCCGGCTTCAAGGCGGACAAGTGGGAGATCGAGGTCGCGAGCGACATGCCGATCACCCAGATCCTCATGGCGACTACAGGGCAGGAACTGGCGGGGGCATGACCATGGATAACATCATCAAGCAGGACGTTGAGATCCTGGCCGGGAAGCGCGGCGACCGCCAGGAGGCAGCGGCCAGAGTCAAACACTTACAGGCCCTGGTCGGTTCTGTGCCGGCTGAGATTACGGCCGTGCCGCTAACCGCGGCGCCAACTGCTGATCAGTACAACGCTCTACTGGAAGACGTGCGCCGACTGCACGCAGGTTTCAACGCCTTGCGCGTGCTTCTTCGGTAGTGGAGTGGTTCGATTGTGCATAGAATGATCAGAAAACCGAACCAGGCACAGTCATCATGCTGATTTTTGGCGAGAGCGAGCGACTTCTACCGTGGGCTGCTGAGCGCATTGGGCTTCAGCGGTTCCAGCCTGGCGCGCGCGCGATCGGCATCGAGGGCAAAGGCGGCCTGCGCGGCGTGGTGGTCTACGACAATATCGGGCCAGCCGACTGCAGCATGCACGTTGCCAGTGACGGCAGCGGGCGCTGGCTGACTCGAGAGTTTCTGTGCCACGCCTTTTCCTATCCATTCATCCAGCTGCGCCTTCGCCGAGTCACGGCCATGGTGCCGGCCAAGAACCTGCACGCGCTCCGCTTCGACGAGAAGCTGGGCTTCGTGCGCGAGGGGTATCACCCGCACGGCATGCCAGACGACGACCTGATCTCGCTCGGCATGCTGCGAAAGAACTGCCGATTCATTCCCCAGGAGTACCGCCAATGAGCGACTACGAGTTTTGGAGCCTGCCGGGCGATGATCTGCTCGGCGGCGATTTCTTGCACGAGAAGCTGGATCGCAAGCTGCGCCGCCAGTTGCTCGGTGCGCATATCTGCTTCGGCGGCGGCAAAGGCGGTGGCGGCAGCAGTGCTCCATCCCCTGACCCGCAGATCGGTCAGGCCGCACTCATGCAGGCACAGACCGGGCAGCAGTGGCTTGATTTTGCCAAGGAGCAGTTTGCGGTAGGCAACGAGCGGCAGAAGGGCATCGACGAGCTGACCAACCAGGTGACTGGTGCGCAATTGGAGTCGATGAAGGATTCCAACGCCCGCTCCGAAGAAATGTGGAACCGCTACCAGACGGTTTTCAAGCCTGAGCAGGATCGCTACATCAAGGAAGCGCGCGACTGGGATAGCGAGCAGCGCCAGCAGGAGGTTGCCGCCGAGGCCAAGGCCACGGTTATGGGCAATGCCGCAGCCGCGCAGCAGCAGAACCAGCGCCAGATGGCTAGCATGGGTGTCAGCCCAACCAGCGGGCGATTTGCCGGTATCGAGCGAGCGAACTCCACCACCACTGCACTCGGTGCGGCCGGCGCGCAGAACCAGGCGCGCAACCAGGTCCGCGCGCAAGGACTCGCCATGCAGGAGGGCATCGCCAACATGGGCCAAGGCGCCACGTCCACTTCTGCGCAGCAGGTCGGCCTTGGGCTCAACTCCGGCAACTCGGCCACCGGCAACATGAACGCGGCCAATGCGCAGTGGCAGGGCAACAACCAGATCATGGGCCAGGGCTTCTCCGGCGCCATGCAGGGCTATGCCGGCCAGGCCAGCACGCTGAACAACCTCTACGGGAACCAGCTAAACGCCTGGAGCGCCCAGCAGCAGGCGAACTCTGCCAGCTCCGCAGGTCTGATGAGCGGAATCGGCCAGCTCGCTGGCTCCGGCGCAGCGCTTTACATGATGTCGTCCAAGGACGCGAAGGAGAACAAGCGCCCTGTCGAAGGTTCAGCGCTCGAAGCGGTCGAGCAGATGCCTGTCGAGCAGTGGAAATACAAGGACGGCATGGGCGACGGCGGCGAGCACATCGGACCCTATGCCGAGGACTTCCAGGCCGCCACCGGTAAGGGCGACGGCGCCACGATCCCGGTTGTCGACGCCATCGGCGTGACCATGAAGGCCGTGCAGGAACTCAACCAGAAGGTCGACAAGATCGCCGGCAAGAAGAACGCGATGGCAGGAGGTATTGCATGAACGGATCAGCGTTTGGAGGGCTGGCGGAAGGCCTCGCCGGCGGCATGAGCAACACCATGTCGCTGATGAACCTCGCCCAGAAGAAGAAGGACAAGGCCGCTCCAGTCTCGAGCGATGTCAGCGGCGAGAAGATGGGCTTGCAGGACACGCCAGAACCTGAAGGCGGCGACATCGTGTCGGACTCGTGGAGCACGCTGAAGGGTATCGTCGGCGGCCCGGCCGGCGGCACAGCGCTCGGCTCCACGCCGGCCGGCGGCATCATCGAAAGCGGAATGAAGAACTCGATTGCCGGCAAGCTGCTCGGCGGCGGCATCGGGAACACGATCATCGGCAAGCTGGGCGGCGATAAGCTGCTGAGCAAGGGTCTGGTTGGAGGCCTACTGAAATGAGCTTCGCAAACTTCGGAATCGGCATCGGGGCGTTAGCGCAGGGCCTGAGCAGCGGGATCGACACAGGCGCAAAGCTCCACGGCCTTATGCAGCAAGGGAAATTGCGCAAGGCCCGCGAGGCAGGCATGGCCGACGCCAAGACGGCGCGTCAGTCGGCGATCGACGGGCTGGTGCAGGTCGGATCGACATCGAACGCCGACAACACCATGACCATGCCGACCTTCAACGTCGGCGATCAGAGCTATTCGGACGAGGCATCCGCGAGGAAGGCGGCCGAGGGTCAGGTCGGCAGCCTCGACGAGTTCTACATCAAGGTCGCGGCGCCCAAGATTTACGAGGAATACCTGGCGATCGACCCAGAGAAGGCGGAAGCCTGGAAGGCCTGGAACGACGCCAAGGAGGTCAAGCAGGGGCAAAAGCTTTGGGCCAGCGCCGTGATGAAGGCGAACATGGGCGACTTCGACGGCTTCGGCAAGGATCTCGTGAAGGCCTACAACTCCCGCGGCTACTTCGACGACGGCACGCAGGTGAAGGACTGGAAGACCCTGAAGGACGACAAGGGCAACATCACCGGCGCGCAGCTGACGTTCAAAGGCCCTGACGGCAAGGAATACTCGCAGGTCATCAACGGGATGGAGGACGCCTATCGCATGGGTGCCTTCATGCTGTCGCCCGAGAACGTGTTCAACACCGGCTGGTCCGAGATCCAGGCGGCGAAGAAGGCGCAGCTCGAAATGGCGAAGGAAGATCGTAAGTTCCAGCGCGACGTTTACCGTGATGACCGCAAGGCCGCCAACCAGTCCGCCCTGCAGAGCCAGCGTGACGATGCCGCACTTGAGCGCACGGTAACCGGCAAGCAGATGGACGCGGCGAACAAGAACGACGCGGTGGACCGCAAGGTCGAGATACTGAAGCGGAACAACTACTCGGACGAGTGGATCGCGCAGAACCTTCCGGCGATCCTCGGCATCGGCGAATACAAGAAGGCGATTTCGCCGGATGACGCGCGCCTGCGCCTGCACGAGGGCCGTATCAAGAACGACTACAGCTACGCTCGCAAGAGCCAGGCCGAGCAGCGGGCGATCATCGAGCAGGACATGCAGATGATCTACGGCAGCCAGCCGCAGCAGCGCAGCAATCCCTTGTCCGGCGGGATATCCGGCCAAGGCGCCAGGCCGACCGGGCGCGTCCCGATGATCTACGACACCACCACCGGCAAGACGGTGCCTTACTCCCGGTAAACCCTGCTGCCCTCGGCGGTCGGATTGTTCTATCATCGGACCATCCGCACCGTAACCGAACCGCCGAGGGCATATCGTGGCTGAAAACCGCTTCCTCCAGTCCCCCATCGACAAGCTGATCGAAGAGTCCAAGAGCTACGAACTGCCCAAGATTGAGCTCCCGGAGCGATCCGAACCGCGCAGCGCCGCGCAATCCATGCGCACCAGCGGCCTGATGCCGCCGCAGAACTTCCAGCCGATCTTCGAAGAGGCTAGCGCCGAGTATGGCGTTCCGCTGAACGTGCTCGCCGCGCTTGGCCAGCAGGAATCGAGCTACAATCCGAGCGCGGTCGGTGCGCGCACGAAATGGGGCCGCGCCAAGGGCCTGATGCAGTACCTTGACAGCACCGCGAGCAGCCTCGGCATCAATCCGTTCGACGCCAAGCAGTCGATCCATGCCGCGGCCAAGCAGCTGCGCGAGCGCCTGGACAAGGGCTACACCCTCGAAGAAGCCATCATGGCGCACCACGGCGGCGACGATCGCAGGCAGTGGGGCCCGAAGACCCGCCAGTATGTGCAGGACGTGATGGGCAAGGCCGGCAAGATCGGCCAGGGCTTCATGCAGAACGCCCAGGCTTCCGCCGAAGAGGCCGAAGAGTTCGACCTGTCCGCCATCCAGGCCGAGCTCGATGCCAAGGAGCCGGGCCGCTACAAGGTCGTGATGCCCGGCCAGGAGCCGCCTTCTCCGCTGCGCCCTGACGTGCAGCAGGAAATGATCAAGACCGGCGCCGATCCGGTCGAGGCCGCGAAGGCTGTCGCCGCAACCACGCCGCAATCCGCACCGGCAGCCCAGACGCCGGCTGTGCAGACTCAGGCGCAGGAAACGCCAGACGATGGCGGCATGCTGAGCGATGCCGGCAACCTCCTGTGGATGGGCACAACCAGCGCAGCGCAGAACCTGCGCGAGCTCGTCAGCCGCATTCCGGTGGTGGGCGAAAGCATTGTGCGGGCCGGCGATGCCGCCGACCGCTGGCTGCAGGGCAAGGACTCCGAAACCCTGCTGCGCGAAAGCATCGAGGCCTCCCGCAAGGATCTGACGCCCGAGCAATCGCAGGCGCTCAACAAAGCCTGGTGGGATTCCGAGAAGGGCACCTTCGGCCCGGCCTGGAGCGATCCGCGCGCCTATGCCGGCGGCATCATCCAGTCCCTGCCGGAAACGGTGCTGACCATGGGGGCAGCCGGGCGCCTCGCCAAGGCTTCCTATTTGCGCGCCATCGCCAAGGGTGGATCGCAGGCTGCCGCCGCAACAGCCGCGGCACGCACCGCCACCATCGCCGGCGGCGTGACCGAGGGCCTGATGGGCGGCGCCGGCACCGCGCGCCAGGTGCGCGACGAGATCATGAAGCTCAAGCCGGAAGACCTTGTGAAATCCGAGGCCATCCAGTCGCTGATGTCGGAAGGCATGAGCCTCGAGGCTGCCCGGGCGCAGCTCGCCGAGGATGCGGCCACGCAGGGCTTCCTGATCGCCGGCACCGCCACCGGCCTGTTCGGCGGTCTGGGTGACCGGGCGCTGGCGAACCTGATCACCGGGCGCGTATCGGCGAACCTCGCCGGCCGTGTCGCCAAGGGCGCGGTGGCCGAAGGCATCTTCGAGGAACTGCCGCAGTCGATGGCCCAGAAGGCGGCCGAGAACTATGCCGTCAGCAAGGCAGACCCGAACCGCAAGATCGGCGAAGGCGTCGTGAACGAAGGCCTTGGCGGTCTGGCTGTCGGTGGCGTGATGGGCGGCGCCATGGGTGGTGCAGCCTACCAGCGCACCGAAACCGAGCAGCCGCAGGAGCGTGTCGAACCGACCCTTGGCGAGGTCGCCGATCCGACCGCTACGCCCGGCCCGACCCAATCCGACACCACTCCGCAGAGCGCTGCGCCGGCCACGCCAGCATCCGAAGCGCCGCAGCAGGTGCCACCGGCAGCGGTCAACGACAACGCCGCGCCAGCAGCGCAGCAAGCCGCTCCGCAGCCGCCGAAGGGCCCGCTGTCGCGTGCGGCCGAGCGCGTGATCCAGCAGTCCGGCGAGCCGGTCACTGTCGTGGCTCCGGATGGAGAGGTCGCGGGTACGCTGGAGAGCTACGTCGACCAGGGCAACGGCCGCTGGACGGCGCGCGTCACCGCCGAGGATGGAAACACCTACGACTTCACGCACGAGGATGGCGTCGACATCGTGCGCAGCCAGACCGCCGCGCAACCGGAGCCGGAGGCCATCGAGGAAGCGTCGGCGATCGAAGAGCCGGCAGCCGTCGAGCAGCCTGCCATGCCTGAGCAGGGCGCGGCCGACACTGCGCCAGTTGTAAACCCGCAGTTGACCACTGAGCAGCCTTCCTCCCAGCGCACGCCCCTGCTGAGCGAGCGCATCCAAGCAGAGGCCGAGAAAGGCCTTGACCAGATGAGCGAGGCTGAACTGCGCGGCGAATTGAAGGCGGTGGCCAAGCAGGCGAAAGAGCTTGAGATCACCAAGGAAAGCCCGCGCGAGGTTCGCAACGAGCACGCTCGCCTGACCAAACGCCGCAAGGCTATCGAGCAGGCCATCAACGCTCTGACCAGGCCGAAGCAGGAAGAGCCGGTGAGCGCGGCCAAGGAGATCGTCGAGCGGCCGAAGGTCGAGCCGACCAATAGCCTGCAGGGCGAGCCGGCGAGCTGGGTGATCCGAAACAAGGAAACCGGCGAAGTCATCATGGAGACCTTCGACAAGAAGAAGGTCGATGCGCTGAATACCGAGAAATACGAGGCTGTGCCGATCCAGCAGCACCTCGGCGAGCTGAATCAGAAGATCAAGGCCGGCGACGAGGCAACCGTCAAGGAATCCTTGACAGCTGGGCAGCCTGCATCCGCTCCGCAGGTCGGCCAGGCCGTCGTGCTCGGCAAGGGCCGCCAGCAGGGCACCATCACCGACGTTGGCGACGGCTTCGTCAAGGTGAAGATGGGCACCCGCACCGAGAAGATGGATATGTCCACCTTCAACCGGCGCATGGCTGCCGCTGGCGATCAAGCCCAGCCGGCACCGCGCCGCGGAGAAGTTGGTGGGATGCTGGCCGCTGGTGAGGTGGTGACGACATCCAGCGGCCGGCAGACAACGCCGTTCCCGAAAATCGACGTGGATGGCAATCGCAAGGCTGTTAACACGATCAAGCGCGTGGACCAGTGGCTGATGCAGAACGCCATTGACGAAGCGCGCGCGCGTGGCGACGAGTTCAATGCTCGCCAGTTCGAGGCGAACCTAGGCAGACCAAGCCAAGCCGACAAGGACAGCGCAGAGGAATACCTGTTTGGCGAACAGCCGCCAGTCATACGATCGACCTTGAAGCCGCTGGTGCGTGATGAAGCAGAGAGCGCAGAGAGGCCTGCAGAGAGCGACAATAAGCCCGTCACCACCAAGAAGGTAGGAGACGGCATCACTGCTGGCTCCAAGCGTCAGCCTATAGTTGAAACCGCTGATGCCTATGCCGACCGTGTTCGCTCCATTGCGCGCGAGTTCTCCGGTACATATTCCGGACGCTCTATGGCTCCGCTCGCTGCCGACATTGCCGAACATGCCATTGCAAATAATCGTCGCCTGACCGACGCCGAAATTGCTGGCCTTGCTGAGAAGCACGAGATCCCGGCTGATGTTGTAGAGCAGCTTGTTGGCCAGCCATTCAGTTTCGACGGAATTAAAGGAGCTGCAGAGCGTGGCGAGCCCGGGGCTATTGCGCTGCGCAAGGCAGCCAAGCCAGTCACTACCAAGAAGGTGGGAGACGGCATCACCGCCACCGTGATCGACCCGAGCGTCATGCGCCAACCGGCAGCCGAGCAGAAGCCAGCAGCCGAGCAGGCCGTCACCAAGCCTGCCGAGTACGGCGCCAGCAACAAGCTGGTGACCGCCGACCGCGCCGCGGAGCTACGCGCCAAGCTGAAGGCGAAGCTGAACGGCTCGCAGCTGAACAGCGGCATCGATCCCGAGATCCTGGCGATGGGCACCGAGCTCGCCGTCTTCCACATCGAGGCCGGCGTGCGCCGCTTCGCCGAGTTCGCGCGCACCATGGCGGCGGACCTGGACATGCCGCTCGAGAAGGTCAGGCCCTACCTACGCAGCTGGTATAACGGCGCCCGCGACATGATCGAGGATTCCGGCCTGTCGATCGAAGGCATGGACGGCCCGGACGAGGTTCGCGCCGCCCTGCGCCAGCTCGACGCCGGCGACACCGCACCGGCGGCACCGGCCGCCAAGCGCGAAACCGTATCGACCCCGGCAGGCCGCGAGTTCGAGGTAAAGCACAAGGTCATCGAGGCCGACGAACTGGTCACGTCGAATGATGCCACCGGCGCCATCAACCCGGACTACCCGAAGGAGCTGCAGCCGCGCGACCGCTCCCGCTCCGCCTCGCTCGACCAGATCAACGACATCGCCAGCAAGCTGAACCCGCGCCTCTTGGGCGAGAGCGCCAGCGCGACAGACGGCGCCCCGATCGTTTCCCCCGACAACGTTGTCGAGAGCGGCAACGGCCGGACGCTTGCCATCCGCCAGGCCTATGCCCGCGGCATGGCCGACCGCTACCGCGAATGGCTGGCAAGCCAGGGCTACGACGTGGCCGGCATGAAGGCGCCGGTGCTGGTGCGCGAGCGCGTCACGCCCATGTCCATGGAAGAGCGGATCGCCTACACCACGGAAGCGAACGACCGCACCACCCTGGAACTGAGCTCGACCGAGCGCGCCCTGTCCGATGCCCGCAAGATGGGCCCGATCCTGCACCTGTATCGTGGCGGCGACCTGCAGGCCGCAGCGAACCGCGACTTCGTGCGCGCCTTCGTGGGCGACGTGGCCGCCAAGGCAGACCGTGGCCGCATCCTGGATGGTGACGGCATGCTGTCCCAGGACGGCCGGCGCCGCATCGAGGCCGCCTTGCTTGGCAGCGCCTACGGCGACGAGACGCTGATCACCGATCTCTTCGAGAGCGCAGACACCGACATCAAGGCCATCGGCGGCGCTCTGCTCGACGTGGCCGGCAGCTGGGCGAAGATGCGTGAGGATGCACGCGAGGGTGTGATCTCGGAGAGCGTCGACACGACTCCGAACCTGCTCGAGGCCGTGAACCTGATCCGCCGGGCCCGCGCCGAAGGCCGCCCCATCCTGGAGCTTGTGCGCCAGAATGACTTCTTCTCCGGCGAACTCGACCCGGTGACCTTGGGATTCATGAGCATCTTCTACCGCGGCGAGAGCTTCACGCGCGCCCGCGGCCGGGATAAGGTTGCCGATGCGCTGCGGTACTATACTGAGCAGGCCCAGCTGTCCCAGCCTGGAACCAATATGTTTGGCGAGCCGGAAGTCACCGGCGCCGAGATCCTGAGAGGCACCAATGACCGACTCCAACGGCAAGAGCAGCAAGCCGGCCAGCAACAAGACATCTTCGCAAGCCCGCGAACTGATGGCGAGAACGCTGGAGCACCTGGCGGAAACGGACAAGGACCACAGCCTGAAGCGGCGGGCCAAGCGCCTGCGCAAGGAGGCCTGAATGCACCAGGTTCCCGCGAGCGTGTGGAACGAGATCGCCCGGACGCAGGAGCTGCGCAACCCGTCGTTCAGGCAGCTGATGGCGATGCCGCAGGACAAGATGCTGAAGGAGCTGGGCAGGCAGGCCGAGGCGCTGACGGCGAACAAGGTGCCGGACAGCGTGATCAACGCCTACCAGGCGATGGCGCCACTGCTGGCCGAGAACGAGGCGATCAGCCAGCATATCGAGCAGACGGGCAATTCCAGCCTGAGAGCAGCACTGCCGGAGATCCTGAACGCACCGGAAGCGGTGGCGATAGCATCCAAGGACAGATCGTTGAGCAGGAGCGAGAAGAAGCTGTTGCTGACGATGCTCAAGCGCCTGGAGCCGGCGACCTCGATCAACGTCTAGCGGCTCAGCGAAAGGCGCAGAACGCCCCGACCAAGTGGGGCGACAAGGCCAGCATCGACGCCGCCCTTCCCCTGCTGCTGCCCGAGCAGCGCGACGACGTGCTCAAGGCCGAGCAGCGCCTGGCCGGGCACAACGGCATCCTCTACACCAACGGCACCGGCACCGGCAAAACCGCGACCGGCCTTGGCGTTGCCAAGCGCTTCATCAATGACGGCAAGGACAACATCGTCATCGTCGTGCCGAGCGACAAGATCGCCTCGGATTGGGTGAAGTTCGCCCGCATGCTGGGCGTCGAGCTCAAGCAGCTGGCCGACACCAACGACAACGGCAAGACCGGCCCGATCGTCACCACCTATGCGAACTTCGGCCAGAACGAGAGCCTGGCGCAGCGCGATTGGGATCTGGTGATCGCCGACGAGTCGCACTACCTGTCGAGCAACGAGGGCGGCGACAAGACCGCGGCGCTCGAGCAGCTGCGCGCCCTGACAGGCCACCATGCCGGCTTCTACCGCTGGGTGCGCCAGCGTCACGCAAAGGAGTGGCAGGCCTTCTCGGCGGCTATGCAGGACCGCGCCGATGCAAACGGCAACCCAGACGTGCCGATGGAGCGCTACATCGCCCTCGAGGCCGCCGAAGCCAAGGCCCGCGAGAAGTGGAACGCCATCGAGCAGCCGGCCCGCGAGAAGTGGAACCAGCGCTGGGCAAAGCAGGAGAGCCTGCCGAAGACGGTTATGCTGTCGGCGACCCCGTTCGCCTACGCGAAAAACGTCGACTATGCCGAGGGTTACCTGTTCCACTACGTCGAGCCGGCCGACCTGCTGAAGTCGCAAGGCAACGTCGGCGGCTACAACTCCGGCAGTCCGCGCGACCGCTTCCTGATGCAGCACTTCGGCTACCGGATGCGCTACAACAAGCTGACGGCGCCGGAGTCTGGCGTGAACTCGCAGCTGATGGAGCAGCAGTTCAACCAGTGGCTGAAGAGCACCGGTGCGCTGTCCGGCCGCCGCCTCGAGGTGGCGCACGACTATGACCGCAAGTTTGTGCTGGTCGACGATGCCGTTGGCACCAAGATCGACGAGGGCCTGAAGTATCTGCGCGAGGCCGAGGAAGGCCGCTACCGCGAAGTCTACGAGGCGGTCAGCAAGCAGTTCGACTACCAGCGCCGCATGTACCTGCTGGAGTCCATGAAGGCCCGCGCCGCCGTGCCGATCATCCGTGAGCACCTGGCGCTCGGCCGCAAGATCGTGGTCTTCCATGACTTCAACAAGGGCGGCGGCTTCAACCCGTTCCAGGACGCCATTCGGGAGATTGCAGATCCTGACGTGAAGAGCCTTGCCCGTTCCGTGCTGGGCAAGCCCATGTTCAAGCTGGACTTCTCCGGCCTGTTCTCGCCGATCGAGACGCTTGGCGAGGCCTTCCCCGACGCGCTGTTCTTCAACGGTACCGTGTCGAAGGGCCAGCGCCGGGCGAATGCCGACCTGTTCAACGACGACGATTCCGGTCGCAATCTGATCGTGGTGCAGTCGGATGCCGGGCGCGAGGGCGTGAGCCTGCACGACACCACCGGCAAGCACCAGCGCGTCGAGATCAACCTTGGCATGCCGGTCAAGCCGGTTGCCGCGACCCAGATCGAGGGCCGGATCTACCGCACCGGCCAGGCCTCCGATGCCATCTTCCGGTATCTGACCACCGGCACCGCATGGGAGGCGGCAGCCTTCGCATCGAAGATCGCCGAGCGTGCATCGACGGCCGAGAACCTGGCGCTTGGCGAAGAGGCTCGCGGCCTGAAGGAAGCCTTCATCGACGCCTACCAGAACGCCGACGCCTTCCCTGCCAGCGCCGAGGACGGCAAGGGCGGCAAGGACTACGACCGCAAGCTGTCGGCCGCCTTCACGACGAGCCCGTTCGATCGCGCCAAGACGTTCTATTGGGCGCAGCAGAAGAACAGCAAGCGCCGCGACCAGCGCGAGGGGCAGGACTACTTCGCCACACCGGAGCCGGTCGGCTTCAAGATGGTGGAGTGGGCGAACATCCAGCCGAACGACAAGGCCCTGGAGCCGTCCGCCGGCCATGGCGCCATCGCCCGGTTCTTCCCCGAGCAGTCCGACGTGACGATGGTGGAGCCGAGCTACGAGCTGTCGCAGCGTGCGGCGCTGGCGAACGGCAATGCCCGGATCGTCAACGATCGCTTCGAGCAGCTGCACATCAACAACAAGTTCGACGCCATCGTGATGAACCCGCCCTATGGCAGCGGCGGCAAGACATCTACCGAGCACCTGGCGAAGGCCGCGAAGCACCTGCGCGACGGCGGCCGGATCGTGGCGCTGATCCCGCGCGGCGGCCTGGCCGACAAGCGCCTCGATGCCTTCCTCGAGAGCGAAGAGGCGGCCGATCTCTACACCGTGGCGAAGATCGCCATGCCGGCGGTTACCTTCGAGCGCGCCGGCACCGCGGTGAACACTCAGGTGCTGGTGCTCGAGAAGCACGCCAATGCAGCCGATGCCGAGGGCATCCTGCAGCGCAACATCGACCTGTCGAATGCCGAGAGCGTCAACGAGCTCTTCGATCGCCTCGAGAGCCTGAGCCTGCCGGATCGCCAGCCGACCAGCACGCCGGAGCCCAAGCAGGAGATCATCGAGCACACCACTGCCAAGGGTAAGGTTCTGCGCGGCATCATCCGCACCGACCTAACGCAGGACGCTGCGAAGGAGATCGACCCTTACACCTTCCGCAAGAAGAACGCCGCCGGCGAAACCGGCTGGTTCATCCGCGCCAAGCACCTCGACCAGGGGCCGCGCTACAGTGTAGCGGCTGAAGCCGACCGCAACCTGATCGCCATCCACAACCTGTCCGCCGAGAACCTAGCCTTCGCCGACAAGATTGGCGGCATCGCTGTCCCGTCCATTGGCGTTGTGACCACCGAAGCCGGCGGCGTCGACGGGTTTGGCGAGATCACCCTGATCGGCACCAAGGATCTTGGCGATCCGCGGCAGGAGCCGGTGTTCAGCGCTGACGCCTACACCGTGCGCTTCCCTAAGCCAGAGTTCCGCAAGGCCAAGATTAAGGACGCAGATGCCATCCTCAAGCCGCTGAAGCCGATTTCTGAAGAGTTCGACGATCGCCGCGTGATGGATTCGTTCGATGCGATGGTTAATCGTGGCGATGGATCGCGCGCCATTGATGACTGGATGAGCAGCCCGGCAGCTATGGCCATGTTCCTTCGCGAGAAAGGGCATGACGTGAAGCCTGCCATGCGCGATACCACCCTGGATTCTCCTTTCACGCCGGCGGATATCCTTGGAATGGAGGAACTGATCAATAAGGCCAATCGCTACGCCGAGCTTGATCAGAACGAAGCGCCAGAGGTTGCCGAGGTAGAGCGCCTACTGGATGAAGCTATCGACAAGAAGTACGCCAAGCGACCTGCGCTGGCTGGAAAGGTGAAAGAGCGCCTGATGGGTCGGCCAGGATGGGCTGCCTTCACGCTCAAGGGCGATCTGCAGAAAGCCAAGCGCGGCCCTGATGTTGACCCATGGGAAACTCGCACCCAGGTCAGTCGCCTGCTTGAAGAGAACAACCTGGAGCTTGAGTTCAAGCAATGGGTCGAAGGCAAGATACTCCCGGTCATGGGGGAGCCGTTGCTGACCGTAGGCCGCAAGAAAGTACCGTACACGCTCGACAACATCGTTGACGTGATGACGCGCGGCCCTGTGCGCGGCCAGGAGAAAACGATGGCCTTCGGCGCCGGCAATGCTCGCGCTGCATCGTCCATTGAGTTCTCCGATGTTGAGCAGATGCGCAAGGCTGCAGCGGAAAGCATCGTCGATCCGCAGCAATACGAAGAGGCCAAGAAGGTCACTGAAAAGCTGCTCGACCAGTACCGTGACGCGGCGATTAAGTTCACCCAGCACACCACTTGGGACGGGCGACCAGACACGTTCGAGGCGCTGGATGCCTCGATGCGCGCAATCGCCAAGTTCAGCACGAAAAAGAAGCGCGACCGCGCGGCGATGGAAGCTGCGCTGAAGTCCGAGAAGTTCGACGTGGCCGCCATGAAGGCTGCAGCGGGCGGCGCCGCCACCGTGGACAAGTCACTGATCCAGTCGATCGAGGCTGAGATTCAGAAGTGGGCAGGCCGACTTCAGAAGCTGGAGCCGGGCGACTCGCGCATTCCCGAGGTCGAGCGCCGGCTGAAGCAGAACCAGGATGCTCTGCAGGAAGAGCTGGCCAAGGCAGCAGACCATGCTCCACGCGATCCGATCGGGCTGGCTATGCTGGCCGCCGAGGCTCTGCTGAATGCGCCGGTTCCGTATTTCGAGGCCAAGCCGCAGCGCGCCGTGAGCCTGAACGAGTTCGCCGGCGCCGTGGTGCCGAAGAATCTGCCGGCCGAGGCGCGGGCCATCCTCAAGAAGAACGGCATCGAGATCGTCGAGTACGAAGGCGATCGTCTGAAGGCGGTGCGCGAGGCAGCGAACAAGCTGCACGAACAGCGCGGCGACATCCGCTACTCCGTCCAGGACGGCGAGGCGCCGCTGAGTGTCAACCAGGTTCGCGCCGCCATCACGCGCGGGCCGTTCGGCGTCATCGTCGACAAGATGGTCGAGAAGGGCCTGATCGTCATCCACTCGAACAGCAGCACCCTGCCGAAGGACATGGGGCGCGGGAAGCGTGGCGTTCAGGCGGTGACCGAGCCAGGCGGCAAGGTTCACCTGGTCGCCAGCAACCTGACCCAGCAGAACGCGAACGCGGTTCTTCTCCACGAAATGTTCCACTCCGTCGTCGAGAGCCTGGTCGGCTCCAAGCGCTGGGCGGATCTGCAGGGGCGCCTTGGCAGCCTCTACCGCCAGGCCGAGCGGTCGAGCGGCAAGGCTCGGGAAATCTTCGACCTGGCCCGCGCCCGCGTGGCCGATGCCAAGGCCCAAGGCGCCGTCACGCGCCGCATGGAGGTGGAAGAGTTCGGCGCCTACGCCATCGAGGAATACGAGAGCATGCCGTCTTCCTTCCGCAAGTGGGTCGACGATCTGGTCGGCGCTATCAAGGCCTGGATGTTCAGCCGCTACGGCCGCCAAATCGGCCAGGTGACGCCGGCGCAGCTGCGCGCCCTGGCGAAGGATGCGCTGATCACCATCGCCCTGCATCGTCGCGGCGAGCTGTTCGGGCCGATTGCTGAGCGGTTCAGCACGACGCGCATTACCGAGACGCCGGCCTTCAAGCGCTGGTTTGGATCGAGCAAAGTCGTCGACGAGAACGGCAAGCCACTGGTGGTTTATCACGGGACGGCCAGCGACTTCAGCGAGTTCTCCAAGAAGGTAAGAGCGAAGCATATTGAGCTGCCGGGCTTCTATTTCACGCCGCTGACCGAGTATGCCGATCGATATGCGGAGAGTGCTGGGCGAGAGTTCAGAGACGAAGAGGGGTTCATTGCTGGCTCCGAGGGAGCCAATGTCATGCCGGTTTATCTATCGCTGCAGAATCCGGCTGTCATCGACGTGGGCGGTGCCAATGCCGGGCTTGTGGCGGCATTCGAGATCGAGGAAATGATCAAGTCCGCTCAGTTTGACGGACACGACGGCGTGATCCTGAAGGGCTGGGCGGATGGTAGCGGGCCGATTCAGTACGTCGCCTTCCGCCCCGAGCAGATCAAGTCTGCCATCGGCAACGTCGGCACCTTCGACCCAGAGAATGCCGACATCCGCTACAGCGTCCGACCGTCCGAGGCCTTCAACGACCTGAACCAGTCGCAGAAGGACTTCCTCGACAAGATCGGGCCGACCAGTCTGCCGCAGCGCCTGCGCGATCGCTTCGACCAGCTGACCGATAACCTTGGCCTGCGCATCCGCCAAGCTGGCGTCGACCGCTACGCCGCGCTACTGCGCAACGACCAGGCGCTGCTGGGTGCCGATACGCTGGAAGGCTCGATCGCCTCGAGCTCGTGGGTGCTGGCGCGCATGAGCCATGCCGCAGGCGGTGCCGTCTCCGCCATGATGGATGCCGGCAGGATCTACCTCGATCCGAAGGAAAAGGTCATCGACGTGCGCGAAGGAACCCAAGGCCTCGCCGCAACGCTGCGCAGTCTTGGGTCTCCGGCGGAGATCGACCGTTTCATGGGGTGGATCGCGGCGAACCGCGCCAACAAGCTGTTCAAGCAAGGCCGCGAAAACCTCTTCAGTCACTCCGAGATCCAAGCCGGCATGAAGCTGTCCGGCGGCAAGCTCGAGAACGGCAAGAGCCGCAGCATCCTCTACGCGAAGGCCTGGAAGGAGCTGCAGCAGCACCGCGACGACGTGCTGGGCATCGCCGAGCAGGCTGGGCTTCTCAAGCCGGCCATGAGCAAGCCAGACGCCGGCCTGGTCATCGCGCGCAAATACGAGGCACCGGCCGCGATCATCAAGCAGCTGACCGAGGCCAAGAACGCGCTCGACGCCGCGCGCACGCCGGACATGCTGAACACCGCGCAGCAGAAGGTGGACATGGCGAACGATGCCCTGCTCGACTGGCTGAATGGTGCTGTGCAGTCGATGAAGATCGACATGCTCAACACGCCGCAGGACCGCCTTGACGCGATCACGCAGGAGCTCGACGACCTGCAGCGCTCGCAGCGCGAGCTGTGGTCCGAAGAGTTCTACGTTCCGTTCTACCGCGTGATCGACGAGGACTCGATCGGCGGCCCGCGCGCCGGCTCCGGCCTGTCCCGGCAGCAGGCCTACAAGAAGCTGAAGGGCGGCAAGCAGCACCTGAACGACCTGCTCGACAACACGCTGCTCAACTTCCACCACCTGATTCAGGCGAGCCTCAAGAATCAGGCCGCGGCGCAGGCCATGGCGAACGCCGAGGCGCTGGGCATTGCCGAGCAGACCACCGAAGCGAAGCGCGACAAGAAGGCCAGCACCTACGTCATGATTGATGGCGAGAAGCAGTGGTACGACGTGAGCGACCCGCTGACCTTCAAGGCGGTTTCCGCCCTATCGAGCGCCGGCCTGAATACGCCGGTGATGAAGGTTGGCCGCGCCTTCAAGCGCTTCTTCACCAACATGACCACCATTACGCCGCAGTTTGTCGTGGCGAACGGTCTGCGCGATACGCTCTCTGCAATGGCGACTTCGCCGACCAGCGCCGTGCCGTTCAAGACCGCGTTCAAGGGTGCGCTGACCTACTGGAACGACCACAACCGAGCGCGCATGATGGCGAGCGGCGGGGCCTTCTCCTTCGGTCACGTCTATGGCCAGAACGCCGACGAGATCAAGGCGAGCCTGACCGTCTCCATGCGCAAGGCCAAGGTGCTGCGCGATCCGAAGCTGATCCCTGGCGCGCTGCTGACCGCCTGGCGCAAGTATCACGCGGTCACGGACTTCGCCGAGAACATCAACCGCGCCGGTATCTGGGAACGCAACCTGGAGAAGGGCAAGCTGAAAGCTGCCTTCGAGGCGCGCGACCTGATGGACTTCTCGGCCCATGGTGACGCTATCGCCATTCGCATCCTGATCGATCTGGTGCCGTTCCTGAATGCGCGCATCCAGGGCCTCGACAAGCTGTACCGGGCTGGCTTCAAGCCTGGCTCCAAGGTCGCAATGGGCAAGGGCACCAAGGCAGACCGGCAGGCCTTCGCGCGATTCATGGCGGTCACCGGTGCGCTGACGCTGGCGAGCACGCTCCTGTTCCTCAACAACTACGACGACGACGAATATCGCAAGCTCGAGGACTGGCAGCGCGACACCTACTGGATCATCCGCATCGGCGACGAAATGTTCTTCATTCCGAAGCCGTTCGAGGTGGGCGCCATCGCGACCATGGGCGAGCGCCTGGCCGAGCAATTCGCCGACCCTGCTGTCGGTGGCGAGAAGTTCGCCCAGCGCCTCGGCCACATGCTGACCGATACCTTCGCCTTCGACCCGACGCCGCAGCTCGTGAAGCCGGCGGTCGAGGTGTTCTGGAAGAACAAGGACTCGTTCACCGGCCGCCCGATCGAGGACCAGTCCATGGAGCGCCTGAGCCCGAGCCTGCGCAGCCGGCCGGACACGTCGCGTCTGGCAGATGCGGCGAGCCGTGGCATGGAGGCTGCAGCCGGCGCCGTCGGCGGCCAGGATCTTGCGCTGTCGCCGGTGCAGATCGACCACCTGATCAGGGGCTATACCGGCTCGGTAGGTGCCACTGCCGTGGCGACGGCCGACACCCTATGGCGCCGCGCGATGGGAGAGGAACTGCCGGCCCGGCGCTGGCACGAGTACCAGCCGATCAAGCGCTTCTACCGCGACCTGACGCAGGAGCCGACCTACACCCGTTACGGGACCGACTTCTACGAGGCGCTGAAGAAGGCCGATCGCGCCTATGCCGACCTGATGCACCTGGAGAAGTACGGCGACGAGAAGCGCGCCGCGGCGCTGGCTGAAGAGAAGGCCGGCGAGCTCGGCATGCGCAAGGCGCTCAATGCCGTGCGCCGCGACCTGGCGAAGATCAACGCCGACATGAAGCGCATTCAGCTCGACAAGGAAATGAGTGGGGAGGCGAAGCGCCTGGAGCTCGATCGGCTGCGCTCGCTGCGCAACCTGATCACGGAGCAGGTCGGCAAGGATCTCGAGCAGGAGAAGATCAGGAAGCGCGCCGCCGCTGACTGACCAGAATGCCGAGGATGAACAGGGCAGGGAGCATGATAGCGGGGTGCTTGAGCAGGGTTAGGATGATCAGCCCTGCCGGCACCCAGCCGAACACGATCAGGCCGAAGCCGAGCGGCGTCTGCCAGTGTGCCGGCGCCTGCGTGTAGGCGAAGAACCCGATGATGGTGATCAGAATGCCGAGAGCGGCGAAGTCTTCAAGCATGGTCGCCTCCTGGCGCTGGTTTCGGGTAGGATAGCACTGCCGCAAGTTATGATGCCGCTCCGACGCTGGCGGGCTGTTATCTGGTTAGGAGCGGTCCAGGAAATGGGGGCGGCTCCCTGCCTGGGCCTCACGACGCTGTAGGTCGGCAGCGAATCAGCCCTTCGCCGACCGCTTCCTCTGCTCCATCTGGCGCACGGCTTCCTGGATATTCCAGAGCCGTTGCACCTCTTCCTCTTCCGCCATGGCGACCGCCTCGCGGCATGGTGGCGCCGCGATGGCATTCGCAAGTGCCGCGTGGCGGTTTTTGGTTCCGAAATCGGACCATGACGACTATCATCAGACCGAATTAATCCGCCGGGGAGCATGGATGAACGAGGAATTGAGGCAGGCCGCCGAAGTGGCGAAGTCGCCCGACACCTACAACTGGCTGACCTACATGTGGGTATGCGTCGTTTCTGGCTGGGGCGGCCTGGTCCGGTTCCTCAACTCGATGCGCGACAGCAAAGAGACGGCGCGACAGGCTATCCTGACGCTGGTTACCGGGCTCGTGACCTCGACCTTCGTCGGGGTGCTGACCTTCTGGCTGTGCGAAATGGCGAACTTCCAGCCGCTGACCACCGCCGTCTGCATCGCCATCACCGGCCACGCCGGCGCCGAAGCCTTGCGCTCCATTCAGGACGGCGTGCTGAGCCGACTGGCCGCGGCATGGAAAGCGGCCACCACCAACCCAGGAGAGAAGAAATGAGCAAGTTCAGGCTGTCGCAGCGCTCGCTGTCGCGCATGGAAGGCGTGCACCCCGACCTGGTGCGCGTGGTCAAGCGTGCCATCGAGCTGACCGAGATCGACTTCGGTATCACCGAGGGTTTGCGCACCAAGGAACGCCAGCGCGAGCTGGTGGCCGCCGGCGCCAGCAAGACCATGAACAGCCGGCACCTGACCGGGCACGCCATCGACGTAGCAGCCTATGTCGGCGGCGAAGTGCGCTGGGACTGGCCGCTCTACATCACCATCGCCGAGGCCTTCCAGCAGGCGGCGCGCGAGCTGGACGTACCGATCATCTGGGGCGGCTTCTGGGGCCGGCTGGATCTGGTCATGGACATTGACCAGTCCATCGCCGACTACACCGCACGCAAGCGCCGCGATGGCGGGCGCCCGCTGCTTGATGGCCCGCATTACGAACTCGATAAGCAGGTGTATGCCTGATGGCACCGCATCGCACGGGATCGCACCATGCTGAATAACCTGATCGCCAAGGCGCTGGGGGGCGTGAACCTCTACCTGATCATCGCCAGCGCGGCCTTCGCCGCCGGCTGGCTGGTGCATGGCTGGAAGGAAGACAGCGCGAACCTGGCCGTCGAGCGCGCCGCCGCGGCCATCGAGCAGCAGGCCCTGGCCCGGGAATCCGCCATCGCCGCCAAGGTGGAGCAGCGCCTTGGCGAGCTGAAGGCCAACCAGACCGTCATCGATAGGGGCGTGATCCGTGAAACCCAGAACACTGTTTATCGCAACGTGTGCATTCCTGAGTCTGGCCGCGTGCTCGTCAACTCCGCAGCCCGCGGCGAAGCAGTACCAGCAGAACCTGCTGGTGAAGTGCCGGGAGGCGCTGCCGGAGCTCGATGACGGCACCGGTGGCGAGGTGCTGGTCACCATGACCCAATGGGCTGCCATCTATCACGACTGCAAGACCCGGCATAACGGGCTGGTGGATGCGCTCGCCCGATAAGCATCACCCGCCGACTCTCGCCGGCAGGCTGTGTGTTTGGGTGGGGTTAGGGGGTTGGGCGGGCGCTCTGCTTTCGCTTGCGTGCGGCTATTTCGATGCTCTTCGAAGTCTGCGCCAGGCCGTTCACTACGTCCTCAGGCAGGATCGCTCCGTTGCAGTGAGGACATAGCGGTGCCATCGTCTGGCTACGCCAATACTCGTCCATCCGCTTCGCGGCGCGACTGCGCATGGCGAACTTTTCAGCCTCGGCTAGTTCCTGCATGCGCCGGTCGATCTTGCTCTTCGCTGAGCTGAACACGCCAACGAGTTGCATGAATGCGTCGAACGGCTCGACCTCGGTTTCACAATCGCTGCACCAGATGCGGCGCTCCGTTTCGTCATAGACCAACTGCTTGTGTCGGCAGGAGGATATCGGGCGCCTCGTCTTTCCTCGCGCAACCCGAAGATCCTCGATTGTCACGACCTTTGGGCCGTAGAGAAATTCTTGCGGCTCTATAGGAGCATCAGCCATTCACGCCTCCTTCGCAGCCATGGCGGCGTCGATGGCGGCGTCCAGCATCGACCCGCTCATCAGCCCTCTACCGTAATCGCCTCGGCTGTAGTAAATGACGTGCTCGGCCCCGCTGCACGGATCTCTCAGCCACCGATACCGCTCCGCATCCTTCCGCAGCGCATCGACCTCGGCACGGAGCTGGTCAGCTGCGCGAATCTCGCTGTCGAGATTGTCTCGCCACTTGCGGGCGTATTTCTCGGCCTGCACTTTGCCGGCTTTCAGGTTGCCAATGTGCGATCCGATCATGTGCCCGATGTCGTCCGGTCGGTCGGGGAAGCGCGCCCTATCCTCGATCAGCCGCGCATTCTCAGACAGCAACCTATCCCGCTCGGCGGTCACGGCTGACAGGTCAGAACGCAGTTGCTCGACCAGTCGCTTTGAATGCCGAGCGATCTCGAAGCCCTCAGGGTCTTCTGGCTTGGCGAGGATGGCGCGAAGTTCTGCCCACGCCCTGTCTAGTCGATCTGATGCGTCCAACGTAAATGACGCAGACCCTTCGCGCCCCATATCAGCATCAGCGCGCATGAGCCGCTCCAGCAGCTCCCGATCAACCAATACCTTGCTCATTCCTTTCCCCTTGCGCCCTATGGCGCGGTTAGTTGGTCAATGAAAGTCGACTGCGCCGCTGTCGGAGGCCATCTCAAATGCCTGTCGCCACTCCGCATACTTCATGCGAAATCGATCATCTTCGTGCGCGTCTGCCTTTGGTTGGAAGTCTGCGAAGTCTTTCGCCAACTTTGCGCTGACCGAGGCCCCGATCACCCCCTCGCAGTCGCTGAAATTGATCAGCTCAGAGAACGGCCCTGCCTCTCCGTTCCAGCACGGCACACAATGGCTCTGGTAGGTGCGCCCGTACTGCTCATAGTCGCCTGCTGGATAGCCTGCCAGCTCGGCAAGCTGCTCTCGCCAGCGGTTGTACCCGCCATAGCTTCCAGCGTGCAGTCCCATGCTGTCTTCAGCCGAGTAGATCGCGCGATCTTCGATCTCGTCAGCGCGGCCAGGGAAGTCGGGGTTCAGATAGGCGTGGAGATCGTAATCGATGCTCTCGCGCGTGTTAGGGTCGATCGGCTCACCATCAGCATCGAATACAGCGTCGATCTTGGTCAGCTTGCGGTAAGCAGTAATGTCCAGCCCCATATTCCTTTCCTCGAAAATTTTGCGCCCTATGAGCGCCCTAGATTTTCAGCGCCCGTCTGGACGCCTTGATTTACGCGGGCTCAGCGGTGCTGATTCCCAGACTGATGATCAGGGGTTCTCGCGCTCGGCGAGCATGGCGTCGGCCATTTGGTAGCTCTGGATGGCTATGTCTCGCTGATCCCAGCCACCTGTCTCGTAGGTGCCGCTGTTCACCATCGCCTGCATCGCTTTCGCTGCGAAGTAGTCGCGCAGGGTCATGCCTTCGTAGGCGCCTTGCTGGTACGGGGTTGTCGCAGAGCCTGGCCCGCTTGGAATAACGACGCCAGGGCTTGGGAAAGCTGCTTGGTTCTTCATGCTGTCTCCTTGAATAGGGACAGCGCCGGGATGTCTGGCCAGCCGCATTGCTGATGTCGCAATCGCAACTGTGTCTGCCGTAGATCAGAGCCCGATCGTTGGGGAGGGTCGTGGCCGCTGTGCAACCACGACGCCATCATACTCAACCCGCTTCCGTTTTGGCTAGATCGGGCCCAGCTTGTCGGCCGTCTCGGTGAAGTACGGCATCACCGTCGTCAGCTGCGAGCGCACCGGGCCGGTGCCGGCGGCGCCATGGGTGGTATCGAGCGCAGTCACGTCGCCCGGCGTCCACCAGGGGCCGGCGCACCATATCGTCGACATCACTCGCTCCTTCAGCAGGTAGTCCAGCAGGTTGCGCGTGGCGACCATGGCGCTCTCGTTGTTCGGCGGCAGGCCGTACTCGCCGAGGTAGGCCGTGAAGCCGTTGGCCTTGCACCAGTCGACGAACGGCTTCACCCTGGCAACGCCGATCATCGGGTCGAACTGCTGGGCCCGGTCGGCATACTTCCCGCTCGAGTTCGGGTCGAGGTACTGGTGCGCCTCCATGATGATTCTGTCCTTGCCCTTTGGGTGCGTCAGTCCTTTCAGGTGGTCGCTGATCTTCGGAAAGAGCATGGCGCTCGACCAGCCACAGCCGGCGACGGTCACCCACATGTCCGGATCGGCCGCGGCGATGGCGTCGATCGCCTCCTGCGCCGCGCCGAACCAGGTCTTGTCGGCCTCGCCATATGGCTCGTTCATCAGGCCGCAGGCGAGCAGCGCGTCGTAGCAGTCAAGCGGCTTCAGGTGGTTGATGATCTTGTGCCAGCAGTTGGCGAAGGCCTTGGGCGTGGCCTTCTTGCTGGCAGGGCTGATCACCTCGCCGAAGTACCGGCCGTAGTTGTGCATGTCGAGGATGACTTTCTGGCCGTTGCGCTTGGCTGCAGCAAGGGCCGTCTCGATCCGGCGCATTTCCGATGCCACGAGCTCAGCACCTGGCGATGTCTGCACTCGCTCCCACAGGAAGCCGGTGCGGAAGAGATAGCAGCCGCGCGTCCGGTACAGGTCGTACCAGCTCGCGTCTGCCCACTGGTAGTTCGTGCCATGCACGCCGGGCAGAACGATGGCGCCTCCCGATCCCATGCTCATGTTCACGCCGCACAGGTGGAACTTGCCGCGCACCGGCTCAGGCACTGGCTTTGCCGGCGGCAGCGGCTCAGGCTCTGGCGTGCCCGGGGGAATGGTGGTGTCTGGCTGTTCGGAGCCAATGGCTTGCGCCAGGGCTTCGGCAAACGGGCGGAGTGATTCGTACAGGTCGTCTTGGAGTGGCATGGCGGAGGCCTCCGTGGTGGGTGCCCTGCGAGAGACACCACGGAGGCCTGTTCATTCACTGTTGGCCGGTCGAGCCGAAAGCGCCTTCGCCGCGCTCGGTCTTCGGCAGATCGTCCACCTCGCGCAGCGGCCCGCTGTAGTAGTTCGTGATCACCAGCTGGGCGATCCTTTCGCCCTTGGCAATGGTCACCGGCCGGTCGCCGTGGTTGATCAGCACGGCACGCACCTCGCCGCGAAAATCGGCATCGATCACACCTGCCAGGGTGTCAATCCCATCCCGCACGGCCAGGCCGGATCGCGGTTGGACCAGGCCGACCATCCCCATCGGGATAATCCAAGCGTACCCGGTCGGGATCGCAAGGCGCTGGCCAGGGTAGAGGGTCACGCAGATGGTGGATCGCAGATCGTAGCCGGCGGCGTCGAGGCTTTCCTGCTTGGGCAGCGGCAGATCATGGTCGCCGATGCGCTTCACGATGGTCATTCTTCGGTGCTTCCTAGGGTCGGGTTGATGTATTCGAAGGTGACGCCGGCCTCGGCGAACATCGCGGCCGAACTGGCAGCATCGGCGGCCCAGCGCTCGATGAAGCCTTCCGCCGGCGGCATGGTGACGACGCGGACGATGCCGGCCTGGACGATCTTCGCGGCGCACCGCGCGCAGGGCGGATGCGTCACATAGATCGAGCAGCCGGCCACGTCGCGCCGGGCGAACAGCAGCGCGTTGTCCTCGGCATGGATCGTGCGGCGCAGCTTCTCGTCGCGGTCCAGCATGGCGCTGGCGCTGTCCTTGACTGCGCGCGGGAATCCGTTGAACCCCATCGACACCACGCGGTTTTGAGGATCGACGATGACGGCGCCGACGCCGGTGCTTGGGTCTTTCGACCAGCCAGAGATCAGGCTGGCCACGGCCAGCATGCGGGAATCCCACTTGCTCATGCGATGCGCTCCAGGTTCGCCGGCCCGTAGATATGCAGGAAGCTGCCGCCGCCCTCTGCGTTGTGCTCGACCACCAGGCGCGTCTCGCCGTTGGCCTTTGTGAAAACAGACCGGACCTCGCCGGTTATCTGGTAGTCGCCGGTGACCTTCTTCACGCGGTCGCCGATGTTGAACTGGTTCATAATCCTCCCTGGCGCCAGTCAGGCCGGCGCCGATAGTTGCGTGGTTTCAGAGATTGATCTGCTTCGTGTGGCTGCAGTGCTGGCATTGCCAGTGCCGCCTTCCTGGCTCGCCGGCCAGGCGCATGGGCTTGTAGTGGCAGCGAGGCGGGTCTTGCAGCTCCGCCGGCGGCAGCACCTCGAACAGCTTGCCCGGGTGAATGCCCATGGCGTCGGTCGCCCGCTGCACGATGTTGAACGCGCACAGGATGACCTCTTCGTCCTTCTCCAGCTTGGCCAGCGCCTTCATCTTCGGCTGGTGCTCCATGCAGACCTTGAAGCGCAGGTTGCGCGCGGTCTGGCGGATGGCATCGGCCGTGCCGTGAATGCGCAGGGTCAGCGCCATGATCAGCACCACGTCGACGCTGTTGAACTGCATCGACTGCGTGCGGGTCAGCCACTTCGGCAGGGTGATAAGCGCGGTCATTGTGCGTCCTCACAGATCAGGCGGTAGTTATCGGCAGGCCCCAGCACCTCGGCATAAACGCCGGACATCGCTTCGCACTGCTTCGGGGTGATGGGTTGGCTCAGGGCGTGAACCTCGCAGCTATCGAAGGCCGCGCTGGTGCACAGCCAGATCAGCAGGATCTTCATGCGTCACCGTCCTGCCCGAAGGTCGGCCAGCTTGCGGGTAAGGTCCATGCTGGCGCGCTTGCAGGAGGCGTGCTCACGAACCTCGGCCGGCGGGTATTCCCCCCAAGACGTGACGATAGGCGGTTGCTTGCGGGTCTGCTGAAGCGTCTGCGCGGCGTTGATGAATCGCTGCGCCTCGGCGATGGCTTCGTTCAGGGTGCTGTCTTTGATCATGGGCTGATGCCTCTGTTGTTGGGGCGCCGTAGCGCCCGGGTGTTGGTCGATTAATACTGGATCGAGATCGCCGGGATCTTGCGCTGCGCGATCAGGGTGATGACCTTGATAGCGGTTTCCTTGTCGATGCCTTCCGCCATGAAAGCCTCGAGCGCGGCGGTGTTGATCGCCTTGCGGTGCTCGCGGTCGGCCTCGCGGCGGCGGGCTTCCTCTTCGGCCTGGCGCTGTTCTTCGGCGATGCGCTGGCGCTCCTGCTCGGCGGCACGCTCGGCGCGTTCCTCGGCTTCGCGCAGCTGGCGCTCGTTCTCCTGCTGCTGGCGCAGGCGCTCCTGTTCTGCGCGCTGCGTGGCTTCCTCGGCTTCCCGGACCTTGCGTGCGGCCTCGTCGCGTTCGGCCTGCTGGCGGGCCTCCGCTTCGCGCTGGGCCTGCTCGGCAGCTTCGCGGCGAATCTGCTCTTCGCGGTCGCGCTGGGCGCGCTCTTCTGCCTCGCGGCGCAGGCGGGCGAGCTCTTCCTGTTCGGCCTCATACTGCTGGCGCTTCTGGAAGGCCGCGGCCAGGGTGCGCTCGGCGCCCATCTTGGCCTGCTCGGCGTAGCTGGCGAACTCCTGCCATGTTTCGCCCATTTCGGTGTTGACCACCTGTGCTATGCGGGCGTGTATCTCTGCAGACGACAGGTCTTCGAGGCCCTGGCATACGGTTTCGAAAAAGGCTAGGCGCTGCTTCAGGCTATCGACGCGCGCCTTCTCGGCGTTCTCCCAATCGGTCAGCGGCTGGCGAACCTCGTCCTTCAGCTGATCGAGGAAGTCGCGCGCCTTCTTGCGGGTGGCGTCGATCTTCTTCGGGATCTCCTTGTATTCGTCGACCAGGCGCTTGCCTTCGCCGTCAAGGTAGGTCTTCGACTTGGCGACCTTGTAGGCCAGGGATGCGATCGCATCGCGCCCCTTCTTGGTGGACAGGTCCGGCACGATGCCGGTGACGGCCGCCTTGATCTGCTCCAGGTAGGGCTCGATGCTGCCTTCCTTGGTGAAAACCTCCAGCGCGGTTTCCTTCGGGATGACGATCAGCTCGTTCAGTGGTTCGCTCATGGTTGATGCCTCGGTAGTGTGATGGATTACTTGCGGTCGATCGGGTTGTTAGGCGTCATAGCCGCAGCAATCGCCGCCTCTAAATCATCAGCCCATGCCTGGTCCGCATACTTGTGCAGTCGCATGTAGTGCAGCGCAGCCCTTGCCGCAGCCAACAACCCCGGTGCAGCCGCGATCAGCTTCGCGTCCGCATTCCGGTTTGGGTAGCACACCCGCGCAACCTCAAACCCATCGGCGTCGTAAATTAGCGCCGCGCTTCCTTCGGTGTGCTCGCTGACATGCCATGGCCCAGGTCGGTGCGCAAACTCTTTTGCCTGCGCCTCGGCCTCGGCCTGTTCTTCGGCATACTGCCCGCTGTAGTAATAATCGTCACTCATCTCATCCTCCAAAATCGCCTAACAACCGCATCAAGCCGACTCCGCTTCGCTACGCGGCTTATGCGGAGCGTTCAGCTTGCCGCCGGTGCGCGACTGCGCGTCTTCCAGGGCGATGATCTTGTTCAGCCGGTAGCGGACCTTTCCGCCGATCATCACCTTGCCCGGTAGCTCGCCGTGCTGGTCGCGGTACTCCAGCGCGCGGACGCCAATGCCCCAGCGATCGGCCAGCTGCTGCTTGCTGAGCAGGCCGCCATCCTCGAACTTGAGGACTTCGGACAGCTTGTAGCAGGCCTGGTTACGGGTCACGATGAAGGGCGGGCCCTCGCTGGCTCGCCGCATCTTCTTCATCGACCAGACCGATATTCCCCAGCGCTCGGCCAGTTCCTTCGTGGTCAGGAACCGATCATCGATCGGGTTGATGGTCTGCTCATTCATGGTGGTGCACGTCCTCTTGGGTTTGGGGCTCGTCGAACTCGACGGGTTCTGGCTGGCGCTGGTTCTGCATGCCCATGATCGAGTCGAGGCGGCCGGGGCGGGCCGGCGACGACGGCAGGCGGGCGACGTTCTGCTGCGGCAGCTCGCGCGGCTGGTCGCCGAAGTCGAAGCCCATGGCGTCGTTGTCGTGCTGGATGACGCGCTCCAGGGCTTCATCGGTCGGGAGCTGCTTCTGTGCCCGCTTGATCACAGCCTTGATCGAGAACTGGTCTTCCCAAGTGGTCCAGCCTGGCCCGTTCTTCGCCTTGGAGGCCTCGCGCACCTTCAGCAGGTCGCGGCGGGTCATCACCTCGCGCTTGACCTCGCCGTTGGTCAGCTTGATCACAGCGTAGGCGCCGATGATCTTGCCGGGGTCTTCCATGCCCATGTAAGGGCGGTGGACGATGCGAGGCTGGTCGCCACGCTCATACTCAAAGTGGTCCTTCTCATAGACCGCCACGCCATCGACCATGGCAACGAAGCCGGTGCGATACATGACCTGGATCAGGCCGCGCACCATGGGCATGTATTGCGCCTGCTTCTCCCAGCGGTCTTGCTGGCCGTTCTGCCCCTTGATCTTCACGTTGTAGGGCTGAACCACTGCCTCCTTGCCGTCCGGCAGCAGGCCATCCTTCGCGGCCTGCATGAAGGAGGCGTAGAGGCTGGCCGGCGTGCACTGCAGCAGCTCAGGGTTCAGGTTCACCGTCGTGATGGCGGTACGGATGAAGCGATCCGCTTCAATGCCGCGCGGCAGCTGCTTGGCGATCGCCTCGCGCTGCTCCTGCAGCTTGCTGCTGAACGCTACGGCCGGGCTCTTCGGCTTTTCCTGCGGGACTGCCATGTCTTCGCCTTTCTGATCTTGCTCGCTCATTGCGATTACCTCGGGGAAAGGTGCCGCACAGCATGGTGCGGCACAGTGCTACTCACTTCTTGGACTGATAGATCCGCATCTGCCGGTAGCCTTTCCGGCCGCCGATACGGGTGCCGACCATGTGCGGCTCGATCAGTGTGCCGGCGGAGTCCTTGGTGGTGCCGGCGCTGATGTAGCAGCCGTTCAGCAGGACCTTGGCGTTCGTGCCGATGATGGTCAGGATCTCGGCCTTGGCCGCGTCCTTGCGCGTCTCGGCAGCCTTCAGATCGGCGCTGGCGCTGGCATGCTCGGCGACCAGCTCGGCCAGGCGATTGTTGTCGCTCATGTCGACGGTCTGGCCGTTGTCGTTCGCCAGCAGCCTGGCGATGGTTCCGCCGTCCTTGGTGAAGTCTGGATCGGGCGCCTTGCCAGCGTCGACCGATGCCCAGAAGGCCGCGACCTTCGCCTTGATGGCCTCGCCATACTCGCGGTTGCGCAGGCGGTGGAAGGGGCGCGGCGTGTTACCGCCGACCAGGGGAGCGATCAGGGTCCACTCCAGATCGGCGACTTCCTGCTGGTGCTGGACCTGCAGCTCGATGTGCGGCGGCGCTTCCATGTCATCGCCATCGGCAATCCAGGCGCGCTTGAACTGCAGGCCGTCGACGTTCTTCACTTCCATGATGCCGACGCCATGCTCGCGGAACAGGTCGCGGTAGGTTTCGTCACCGGAGAAGCCGTCGGCCAGGCCGACGATCTTGAAGTCGAAGCTGGAGCCCATACGCAGCTCGGGGATGCGGACGTATGCCTTGAATGGCTCAACCAGCAGGCCGAAGTCTTCAGCAATGCCGTAGGCGATGGCCGCCTCCAGGCGATTGCCCCACACCATTCGATTGTTCACCTCGAACTCGGCCTCAAGCTGGCCGGTCTTGCGGTGGAACAGCTCGTACTCGGTGGCGTAGGGCGAGCAGCCGAACAGGGCGGCGCACTCGGTACTGGTCAGATCCTGCTGGCGCATGGCCAACCAGGCGGCTTCGTTCTCGGGGTGGAGGGTTTCGCGGTTCATGTGATGCCTCGTTCGCTGTTGTGCAGCACCGTGCTGCATGGTGCTGATATTGGCACCGAGGTTCGTTATTCGCAATACCTTTTTCGCGTGCGTCTCCATATGGTTCGGTTATATTGGGTTCTGATGTCGAACCGAACCTAAATGAAATCAATCCTCTCGCTTGACTCATGTGGTTCGGTTTTGAGAACATGCGGCAACTAAACCGAACCATGGAGAACAAATGGAGATCACCAGTCACGACCAGATCACGGGGTCTGTGGCCAAGCAGCTTAGAGCGAACCTGAAGATGACCCAGGCAGAGTTTTGGGGAGTCGTAGGGGTCGCCAACAAGAGCGTGGCCAGCAGCTACGAGCGCGAGATCCACCGCGTCAGTGAGCCGCTTCAGATCCTGCTGTACCTGCACCACGTCTGCAGGTTCCCGATCAACGAGCCGCACAGCGTAATGCTTCAGTTGGGGTCTGCAATGAGCAGCCTCGGCACCGGCATTGCGAAGATCAAACAGGCAACGGCTATCGCTGAAGCCGCAATCGACAATCTGAAAAGCGCGCAAGCGTGCATGAGGGGGAAGTAATGGCAAATCTGAACCGCTGGGAAGGCATCGGTCGCCTGGGTAACGACATCGAGCTGCGCTACATGCCGAACGGCGATGCCGTGGCGAACTTCAACATCGCCGTCGATGACAGCTACAAGGACAAGCAGGGCAAGAAGGTTGAGAAAACCGAGTGGGTCCGCTGTGTTGCGTTCGGCAAGACCGCCGAGTTCCTTGGGCAGTGGCTGCACAAAGGCAAGCGCCTGCTGGCAGTGGGGAAGCTGAAGACCCGCGAGTTCGAAAAGGATGGCGTGAAGCGCTACGTCACCGAGATCCACCTGAGCCAGGGCACCGAAATCATCGACTGGCCAGAGAAAGATCAGCAACCGCCGCAACGCCAGCAGCAGAGCGCACCGCGCCAGCAGCAGAGCCAGCGCCCGGCGCAGAACCAGCAGCCTGATTACGACAGCTTCGACGACGAGATCCCGTTCTAAGCAATTCCGTTTTAATAACCAAAGAGGCATCACCAAATGAAAGTCATCCGCAACGCAATCGTTTACAAGGCTCAACTCCCGCGCCTGGAGCTGCTGCAGCAGCACCTGCAAGAACTTCCCTTCGAGCCGGTCGGCGAAACCTTCGTGTCCGGCGCCGGCTTCGTCCCGAACGGCACCACCGGCGAGCTCGTGACTCCGATCGAGGGCGGCCTGACCTTCACGCTGCGCTACGACGAGAAGATCCTGCCGAAGGCTTCGGTGCGCGCCGCGGTGCACGAGGCGCAGCAGGCGGAGATCGAAGAGTATGGTGGCGAGCTCAGCAAGGAGCGGGGCGAAGAGATCGCCGAGCGCGTGATGGCCGAACTGATCGCGAAGGCCCTGGTGAAAACCACGGTCGTCAATGCGTTCTACTACGAGGCCGAGCAGTTCCTGGTGGTCCCGGTGACCAACAAGCACCTGGCGAACGTGCTGGTCAACAGCCTGATCAAGGCGGTTGGTTCGGTGACAACCCAGACCATCCACATCAGCGACATCAAGGGCGGCCTGACCACGCGCCTGCGCAACTACCTGGATGGGAAGGAGGATGCGTTCGACGGCTTCAAGCTGGGCGAGTCGTGCCTGCTGAAGCACAAAACCAACAAGGCCAGCTTCGATCTGGATAACCTGGATGATGCTCGCCAGGGCCTGGCTGAGGCGCTTGCCGCTGAAATGCTGGTCGAGCGCATGGAACTCGTGCACGGCACCATGTCCTTCAAGCTCACCAAGGACTTCCATTTCCGGGCGATCGACTTCTTCGGCGAGCTCACCGAGGACGAAGAGCAGCAGCGCGATAACGCGGACATGCCCATGCTGTGGCGCATGGAGGCCTCCGTGCAGCTGCTGCAGCTGAGTGCCGCGATCAAGGCCCTGTGCGACCTGCTCGGCTACAAGGAGCCGGCCGGCGAAGAAATCCCGACAGGTATCTGATCCGCATGAAGCTCTTTTTGCGCAAGCTGCCCGGCGGCACCCTCGTTCCTGATAACGACGAAACCGCCGAGTGGCTGCAGAAAGTGAAGAACGGCGATGTGCTGGGAGGCGAGTTCGCCCGGCCTCGCAACTACCGCTTCCTGAAGAAATACATGGCGCTGCTGCGCTTGGCCTATGACGCATGGGAGCCCGCCCTGGCTGAGCACAAGGGGAATCCGGTGGTGAAGAACTTCCATCGCTTCCGCAAAGACGTGGCGATCGCCAGCGGTTTCTACGAGCTGACGGTCAATCTGCGCGGCGAGACGCGGGCCGAGGCCAAGAGCATCAGCTTTGCGCACATGAGCGAGGAAGAGTTCGACCAGCTGTTCCAAAAGACCATCACCCTGTTCCTGCAGAAGTACCAGATCCTGGCGAACTACCAGGATGCGGCTGAAGTGGAGCGGGTGGTTGACGAAATTCTGAGGTTTGCATGACCAACGACGAGAAGCGCCACCTGTCCAAGCTGGCAGAACTTGGCTGCATCGCCTGCATGATCCAGGGCACACCGGGAAGCCATGCTGAAATTCACCACATTCGCGCCGGCAAGGGGCGAGGCCAGCGGGCCAGCCACTATGAGGCTATCCCGCTCTGCCCTGCGCACCATCGCGGTACGGCGCACCCGCAAGTGCCGAGCATCCACCTTGCAAAACGAGCCTTCGAAGCCGAGTTCGGTACCGAGCGCGAGCTGCTGGATCGTGTTCTGCAGGAGGTCTGCGCATGAACCCGCACGCCACCTGGCGCCAGCTCCGGCAGCGCCTGATCGCAGGGCAGGCCGTCAAGGACTTCGCCTCCTGCTGCACGCTGGTCCGCATCGAGGGCGACAGCTTCCTGTTCGAAACCAACCAGGCCTTCACCAAGGGCCAAGCCAACAAGCTGGTTCAGGCGATCAACCGCACCATCGGCGCGCCGGTGGCGATCGTCATCCGCCGCCTGCCGTGCGGCCTGAGCCAGCGTTTCTACAGTGATAACCAGAGGAAATCCGCTTGAACACACCAGGATATGAGCAGCTGGCCGCCGTGCTGCAGGCTGCTTTCGACCAGGCTGCCGCCGGCAAGGGAGCCGAGCGCCACGCCAACGGCCTACCGTTCCATGAGCAGCGCATGCAGACCATCAGCGCGCTGCTGGATTCTGACGCCGGCATGGCCTTCCAGGTCTGCAAGAAGGTGACCGAGGGTATGCGCCTGCCCCATGAGGCCCGCGAGCGCGAGCTGCTGGGGGCGATCGTTTACATCGCCGGCATGGTTATCTTCCACCGTCAGCGCCAGCCGAAGGCCGAAGCCCCGGCAGACCTGTTGACCACGGAAGAGCGCGAAGTGCTCAAGAGCCTGGCGACGAAAGGCGAGCGCCAGCCGGTCGGTCCCGATCTCCGCTTCGACCAAACCGGCCGACAGGAGGTGGTGGAGCAGAACGGCAATACCGGCGAGCATTACGGCTCCAAGGTGGTCGAGCTGCCGAACACTGACGCCCTTGTCGATCCGAGCGGAAAACCGAAGTGGGATGATGCGCCGGTCTGGGCGAACTACCTGACGCAGGATTCCCGCGGCGTCTGGGCCTTCTGGCAGAAGGAGCCGAAGCGCATCCGCGTGGGCTGGGTGAATGACGGTGGCATGCGCGCCGAGGTCAATTCCGGCAAGGTTGCTGGCGACTGGCGTGAATCCCTGGAGCTGGCGCCAGGCCTCCTGAAGACGGAGAAGCGCGCATGATCATCGCCTGCGATCCAGGATGCTCGGGGGCCATCGTCACCCTCGACGACGACGGGCGGTATGTGTCCCACCTGCTGATGCCGACGATCAAAGCCGGAAAGTCAAGCCGGGTGAACGGCGCGGCGGTATCTGCCTACCTGCGCGAGGCGGTGCGCGACAGCTTCAGGCCGGCGCACTGCTACCTGGAGTCGGTTCACAGCATGCCGAAACAGGGGGTTTCGAGCGTGTTCACCTTCGGCCATGCCGCCGGCCTGGTGGAGGGCGTCATCACCGGCATGGGCATCCCGCTGACCCTGGTAACGCCGCAGGCCTGGAAAAAGCACGCCGGGCTGATCGGTTCGGACAAGGACGCTGCTCGATCGCGTGCCGTCCAGCTCTTCCCCGAGCTGCGTGTTCTCGACCAGAAGGCCAAGGGCCAGGCCGTGGCCGATGCTCTGCTTATCGGCCGGTACGGCCTGCATTCGCTTTGGCAGAGTGGTTCGACTAGCTAACCAGTTGTGCTAATATCAAACCGTCTGCAGCGATTCGCAGGCAAAAAAAATGCCCCGGCAGGCCTTGGAACCTGTTCGGGGCGCATTGCTACTTAGCCGTAAGGAGCATCCCTATGCTACCTCAAGCTGTTCATTCCTTCCAATTTGATCATCTTAATCTTCGTGTTCAGACCGATGACGCGGGGTGCCCGTGGTTCATTGCGGCCGATGTCCTCGCCGCCCTAGAGCTAGATCGCAAGGCTCTTGAGCGCCTTGACGATGACGAGAAGGGGGTGAGTTCAATTCACACCCCTGGTGGCATGCAGAAAGTCGTCATCATCAACGAGCCAGGACTATACAGCCTGGTCCTTGGCAGCAAGAAGCCTGGCGCAAAGCGCTTCAAGCGCTGGGTGACACATGATGTCCTTCCCAGCATCCGCAAGACTGGCAGCTACGTCGCGCCGCAGCGAGAGCTAACCCGCATGGAGCTGCTGCAGCTTGCCATGGACTCCGAGCAGGCCCGCCTGCTGGCAGAGGCTGAGCGTGATCACGCCATCGCCACCAAGGCCCTGATCGGCAGCAAGCGCGAGGCTACTGCCATGGCCACTGCCGCCGCGGCCACGAAGAAGGCCAAGCGCCTGGAGGAAAAACTGGGCTTCTGCAGCCGGCACGCGACGGTAACTGCCGTGGAGAAAGAGACCGGCGCCAAGCTGCCGAAAAACGCATACGTCGCCTTGCGTGCATGGTGCAAAGCCAATGGCGTGATCCCCGCTGAAGTCGTCGACGAGCGCTATGGCTCTGTGAAGGCATGGCCCGCCGGCGCATGGCTCTTCGCCTTCGGCATCGACCTTGCTGAACTGTTCAAAGGCGGTGACGTATGAGCCTGGAGAAGATCGGCCAGCTGGCCGTAGAGCTGCACGCCGCCACGCTGGCGCGCAAGAACGCGAAGTACGACCTGCGCGAGAAGTACACCGAGTTCTGCAAGGAATGCCTCTCGATGTCAGGCTTCACCTACATCGACAAAGGCCACCAACAGTACCGAGCCATGCAGGAGTTCTCCAAGCAGGAAGTAGACGCTTACCGCCGAGCCCAGCTCAACGAGTACAACCTGAAGCGCAAGCTGGATCGAGCCGTCCGCAGCCATGGCGCAAAATCGCGCCATGCTTCCCCTTACCTGGTGCAGGGCAATGCCGTGCAGGATGGTGCCGTGTGAGCCTTTCCGGTCACCAGTCCGCGAAGATGAAGAACGACGAGTGGCTGACGCCGCCGGAGATCGTGCGCTCGCTTGGCGCCTTCGATCTTGATCCTTGCGCCCCTGTCGTTCGGCCGTGGGAAACCGCCAGCCAGCACTACACCCTTGCCGATGACGGCCTGGTGCAGCCGTGGCGCGGGCGCGTCTGGTGCAATCCACCATTCGGACGCGAGGCAGTGAAGTGGCTTCGGCGGATGGTCGAGCACGGAAACGGAATTGCCCTGATCCCGGCGCGCACCGAGACTGCCATGTTCTACGAATGCGTCTGGGGCGCTGCTGACGCGATCCTCTTCATCGAGGGTCGCCCTCATTTTCACTACGTCACCGGCGAGCGAGCGCCCTTCAACAGCGGCGCGCCTATCTGCCTGGTTGCCTATGGAGTCTCAAACGTGGTCGCGCTCGAGAAAAGCAGTCTTGGCATCGTCCTTCCGATCTTCAACCGCGACGGCGCCAAGTGCCGCGTAGCTGAGTATTCCATGACGCAAGGCGATGCCTCGCTGGAAGGTGCCATGTGAAGTTCGGCAGCGTATGCAGCGGCATCGAAGCTGCGAGCGTGGCATGGGAACCTATCGGCTGGAAGGCCGCATGGTTCGCCGAGATAGAGCCATTCCCAAGCGCTGTACTGGCGCACCGTTTCCCTGAAGTGGAGAACCTAGGCGACATGACTGCGCTTTCTAAGAGTGTCCTGACTGGTTCGATTGCGGCACCAGATATTTTGACTGGCGGAACACCTTGCCAGGCATTTTCCGTCGCCGGCATGCGTGAAGGCCTGAACGACCCGCGCGGCGAACTGACCATAAAATTCGTGGAGCTTGCTGATGCAATTGATCATGTTCGAAACAGCCGTGGCGAAGCCGCTTCCATCGTCATCTGGGAAAACGTCCCCGGCGTCCTATCCGACAAAGGGAACGCCTTCGGATGCTTTCTTGGCGCGCTTGCTGGGGAAGACTGCGAACTGCAGCCTTCAGGGAAGCGGTGGACGGACGCTGGTTGTGTGTATGGACCCAAAAGAGCAGTCGCGTGGAGGATTCTTGACGCCCAATATTTCGGCCTGGCCCAACGGCGCCGCCGTGTGTTCGTTGTGGCAAGTGCTCGAGAAGGGTTCGATCCCGCATCGGTACTTTTTGAGCGCGACGGCGTGCGCCGGGATACTCCGCCGCGCCGAGGCGAGGGGCAAGACGCTGCCGCCGGCACTCTCCGAAGCACTCAAGGCGGCAGTGATGTCGACCACGCCCGGGCAGGACACCTGATCGCTTTCGGCGGGAACAATCAGGCCGGCCCAATCGACGTTGCAACCGCCTGCCGAGCAAAGGGCGGAACAGGTCACGGCGACTTCGAGAGCGAGACTTTTGTGGTGGCCGGCACGCTCCAGGCCAACGGCAAAGCAGCCGGCAGCGCCACACAGCAGGATGAGGAAAGCGGCCTGCTGGTGGTGCACGGCACGCAAGACCCGTGCGTCAGTACCAGCACTGCGTTCGCGCTTGGCCGGAATAGCGGCGGCGAGAACGCCGTCTGCGTCACGGGCGACATCGCCCACACGTTGAAGGCTGAAGGCTTCGACGCAAGCGAAGACGGCACTGGGCGCGGGCAGCCGATCGTTGCTGCTTTCCAGTCCAGCCAGTCGGGCGTTCGGCTCGGTGAAGCACATGCCACCCTGGATGCCAATAACGGTCCTCGTCGCCATAACGGCGTGCTTCAGGGCTCAGCCGTCCGCCGCCTGACCCCTATCGAATGCGAGCGGCTACAGGGATTTCCTGAGATTAGGAAAACATTCACAATGTCGGTGTCATTCGATGGGGGCGCCGATGAATGTTCAGGCCATCAAAAGAGCTATGCGCGTGCGGAAGCAAAAAGTCTCAGGTCGCAAAGCAATGCCTTGCATGCCGAAGAAAGCGAGTTTCTGTCCTGTGCGAGCACTGCAGAAAGGAGTTTGAGTGCAGACCTGGAAAGCTCAAGCGAACATGTTCTCGTGAGTGTGCTGATCGACTCAGAGCGGCAGCATCTTCAGATACACAGTGCAGGAAAGTTGCTCTTGTCTGTGAGCACTGCGGAGCAGAGCGAATGGTGTCACCTTCCTATCAGTCGCGCAGATTTTGCTCAGTTGATTGCAAGGATGCACATGTTCGAGGAGATCGCCACCCACGCTGGAGGGGAGGCAGAACAGCAGAGCACGATCTGTTCTACTCATCGGCAGAGTGGAAACGTGCGTGCGCAATTGTCTGGGCGCGAGATCGCGGAACTTGTCAACGATGCGGAGAGGTTCACAAGAGACCTGCGCGATTGTTTGAAGTTCACCACATCGGCAGTCGAGCAAAGTTCCCAGAGCTACGACTTGAGCCGGAAAACCTTGTTCTCCTGTGTCGCGGCTGTCATCTGTTCGTGCATTCCAGGGCAAATACAGAGCGGCAGTTCATTCGAAATAAGCATTGAAACGGTCGCCGGGTGGACCCTGATCCCATGGCGGGGCAAGCCAGCCGACGAATGCCCGGATGGACCGCGCTACAAGGCCATCGGCAACAGCTGGGCGGTCCCTGTCGCTCGCTGGGTGGGGGAGCGCGTTCAGCGTGCCGTGGAGGTGCTGCAATGACCGCCACTCCACGCAAGTTCCAGGGCGTCTGGATTCCGGCTGACATATGGCTGGATCGCGGATTATCCATCACCGAGAAGGTCATGCTGGTTGAAATTGGCAGCCTGCAGGACGACGAGCGCGGCTGCTACGCCAGCAACGCGCACTTCGCCGAGTTCTTCGGCCTGTCCATCTCAAGGGTTTCGGAGATCATCAGCGCACTGGCCGCAAAGGGCCTGGTCGAGATCGAGCAGATCCGTGAAGGAAAGCGGATTGTCGAGCGGCGCATCCGCCTGAAAGACCCCTTCGGAAAACCGAATACCCCTTCGGAAAATGCCGCGAACCCCTTCGGAAAAGGCGATGAACCCCCTTCGGAAAAGGCGAAGGGGAGTAATACAACTAAGAATAATACAGGGAACAGTAAACGCGCCGCTGCGCAGCTCGACCTTTCAGGGTTCCCAGAGCAGCCTAGCGAGCAGGTCTGGGCTGACTACCTGAAGCATCGCAAGGACAAGCGCGCGTCGGTCACGCAGACCGTGATCAACATACTGGCGAAAGAGTTGACCATCGCCGCGGCTGCAGGGTGGTCGGTGGATGATGCGCTGGCTGAAGCTATGGCTGCTGGCTGGCAGGGGCTGAAGGCCGCCTGGCTGATCAACCGAACTGCTGGTGCGAGCAATGGTCGAACGGGCGGGACCAGCCGTCAGGCTGCCATCGAAGAGCGCAATCGCCAGGCGGCAGAAGAGTTCGTGAACGGAGGGAACTGGCAATGATCGATCCTGATGACAAGCGCGAGTTCGCCACCATCATGGAAGCCACCATGGCGGTCTATGGTCGAGAGGTGACCAAGCCAGTCATGCAGCTCTACTGGTCCGCCCTGATCGAGTACGACATGCCTGCCGTGCGCAAGGCCTTCGGCGCCTGGATCAAGAACCCTGATGCCGGGCAGTTCCCGCCGAAGCCTGCCGACATCATCCGGATGATCGATGGCGCCACCGGCGACCGAGCCATGGTCACCTGGTCGAAGGTCGATAAGGCTATCCGCATGGTCGGTCACTACCAGTCCGTCGCTTTCGATGATCCGATCATCCATCGCGTGATCGATGAAATGGGCGGCTGGCGCAAGCTGGCCTCCCTGCCATCGAACAAGGACCTGGAGTTCGCAAGCCTGGAGTTCATCAAGCGGTATCGGGCCTATGCGCTCGCTGGCGGAGTGACGGAGTATCCGGCCTATCTGATCGGCGAGAGCGAAGCTGTGAACGGAAAGAACGGGCACCGCGGGCACGATCCAGTGCAGCTGATCGGAGACCAGGCCAAGGCGCGCGAAGTGGCGAGGCTCGGCAGCCAGGGTCCGACATTGCGGGTCACGCAGGTCAAGAACAGCGAGGAACTGGTCGGTCAGCCAATATCGGCGCTCCTGCCGAAGGTCGCTGCAACTAAGTAGCCCCTGCCGTTCGTCGCCATCCTGGTGTTATCCTGCGGCGCATAGGGATTTGCGCCCGCCGGACAACCAACACGCCATGGCGTCTATTTTGCGCCAGGAAGCGAGAAAACCATGAGGCTATACCACGCATCGTCTTTTCTGAGATCGTTCATCAGGCGCGAAGATAGGTGCCTGCGATCACGGAACTCAGCCGGAGGAACAGGGTTCGACCAGCTGAGAATGATCGAGGACGTGAGAATGAGCTTGAAGGAACACGCGGCGGGGTACTCCGCCTTGGCAGGGTATACGGGACTGACGCAGATTTTCGGGGTGAACTTCTTCCAGCTGGCGCCAGACTACCGCGCCTGGTGGCTGGTAGGCGCGGTGTGTGTGCTGGGGATCATCACGAACCGGTGGCGGCACTCACCGCAAGGGTCTCGGTGACCGTGGAACAGGGCTGAGCGTTCTTTCCTCGGCTGTTTGCCCGCTTACCCCGGCCCTTCAGGTCGGGGCGCCTGTTTCGGATCGCCTCCTGGATGCCCTGCAGCGAGTAGCCGATGCGCTCGGCGGCAACGTCGGTCGGAACTCCGCTGTCCCTCAGCTTGGCAAATCTCTCCATGTCGCGGTTGGTGATCTTTCTGGAAAACAGGTTGGCGTGCTTGTCACTTTGCGGCCATGGGCATTCCAGGCCGCGCCGGGTGAAATACTTGCGCATGTCGGTCGAGCAGCCGAATCCGATCTCGCGCGCCGCCGCCTCGATGCCAATACCCTCGGCGTGCATCCTCCGGCACGCGGCAAGGACTGTCTCGCCGGTGCTGGCGGTGTAGGCCGCCGCCTTGGTGGTCACCTTGATGAGAGGCGCGCCCTTCTCCAGGGCGGCCACGCGATCCCTCAATGACTGGCACTCCGCCTGCAGCGATTCAACCTCTCGCTTCGCACGCAGGGCAATGCGCTGGTAGCTCCTGGCCTGCTCGAGCGCCACCTGCAGGCTGTGCTCGAGCTCGGCCATGCGTTGTGCCTGGGCGTTCATTGCTCGACGGCTCCTTGGGTGGGCAGGGCGGTCTGCGCGACGGGGGCGGCAACGTGTGTCTCGGCCAGAATCCGATAGCGGCCGCTGCATTTAGGGCAGGCCGCTCCCATCACGTTCTCTGTGCCGCAGTCAGGGCACTGATCCTCAACCGGGCTCGGCCCGCTCCAGTCACACATCGCGCACGTCGCGTCTGTCTGGTGAGCGTCGTTAATGCCGACATGACCGCAGTCCGTGCACTCGCGGCACTCAACGTATGCAGGCTGCTGCTCGGTCTGCGCGGGGCGGTTGGCTCGGGCCTGCCACATACGCCACGCGATTTCCCGCATGGTCAGCGGGCGGTTGCAGATGCGGTCGTATTCGTCGTTGAAAGCCTCCCGCTCATCCTGCGCCTGGGCTGGCTCTACTGCCGCCTGCCCATCCCTGAACCCCTGCGCTGCGGCTGTGGCCATGTCGACGGCGGTGTAGGTGTCGGTTGGCTCCGGGCTGTCCGGGAATGCTATTTCGTCTTCACCTTCAGGGTCAGCAAGTAGGCAGCGAAGGCTTCCTATGGCCTTCGCTGCATCGTCTCGGTCGCCCCATGCGATAGCCTTGAGAATCTTCGAGGGCACCATCATCTGCGCGGCGTCACGAACATGATCGGCCTGCTGGGATAGGGCGTCCGCTGCGTTCAGCACTGCTGCGACCTCAACTTCCCACGCCTTCTGCTCGGCTTGCAGGTTAGCTTCGTGATAGTCGTGATCGGGCCTGAGCCGCCATGCGGTGCTCAGCAGCCCGCGCAGCTTCTCGTTCTCGGCCTGCAGCAGGGCCGGATGGGTGATATTCGTCATGGTCAGTTCCTCACTCGTCTACGGGTTCATTGGCTTCGTCGCGCAGCTCCTGCAGGCGGAGATCGGCGAAGGGGCGCACCAGGTCTTCGGCGAGCTCGTGCGCGATGGTGTATTCGCTCCAGCTGTGCCGGGTCGGCTTGCCCATGAGCGCCACGGCATTGGCGCGGGCCATGCTCACGTCGCCGGAGATAACGGCCAGCACCAGTTGCGCCAGGCGCTTGTCGTCGTCCTGCTCCAGACGCTCGATCAGATGCTTCTGCAGGGCGTCGTCCAGCTTGTCGGTGCCGAGCACGGTGCGGCCGGCGATCTTCAGGTCGTCGCCCTTCACCAGGTTCTCTGTCGCGTCATAGAGCCAGTTGGCGCCGTCGACGGTTTCGAGGAAGGCCGGCGCATCGTCCGGCAGCTGGTGGTCATAGGTCAGCTGGGCATTGCGCATCACGTCGTTCATGCTCCGGCTCCTTTGGCGATCCAGTAGGCGATCATGCCGCCGAAGCCGACCAGCAGCACCAGGCTGCCGAGGATGGCGTCGACGATCGGGTGCCGGTGCGCGAACTGGCAGGGCAGGCCTTCGCGCTGGCGGGCGATCTCCTGCTCGAGCTGGGCACGGTTCAGGCGGATGGCTTGGGTCTTCATGCTTGACTCCTATGCAGGTGGTGGAAGCTCTTCATCCGGGCGTTCGCCAGCAGGCTTTGGAGGCGCCAGTAGGTTTCCTGGTCGATCTGCCCGGCATACCGAGCGGAGTGGTAGAGGCCCATGGCGTAGGCCTCATTCACCTGAGCCTGGCGCGGGTTATCCGGCCAGCGGACTTTCTTCAGGGCCTGGACCAGGCAGGCGCGTTGATCTGCGTTCATGGCGATCACCCCAGCAGGTAGACGGCGCGCGGCGAAGGATTGCGCGCAGCATGGGCGGCAGCCTTGGCGCGGATCTGCTCGATGCGATGGGACTGGATCATGTCGGCGCAGTGCAGGGTGATGCGCGGGGCGCGGTTGAGCGCATGGCTCAGGCGCTGGCGATAGGTCGGGATGCGTTTCATGGCGATGGCCTCAGTGGTTGGTTGATCTCGACAGCGCCCTCGGCGAAGGCGCTGGCGGCATCAGAACCAGACGCGGCGCGACATCAGGATCGCCGTGCCGGCGATATGCGGCAGGCTCTCCGGGTCGGTGCCTGGCTCATGCGTCAGCACATTGTTTCGGTAGATGGCCGTGGCCTTCTCGTTGCGCGGCAGCCCGTCCAGAAGGCCACTGTCGTCGACGAACATATCGGTGCGCTGCCCTTCGTGGAGCACGGCGACATGCTCAAGGAAGCGGCCGGCGCCAAGGACTGGCTTAACCAGGTCGCGGATCGCGTGGTAGCCAGGCTCGTGCGGCCAGTCGAGCTCGCGCTGCTCTTCGGTGCCGTCGGCGCGGATGATGGTGGCGGTGGTTTTCATGGGATTTTGCCTCTTGGTTATTGGGCGCTGTGCGCCGGTTGATGCCCGGCGAACCGGGCGGGTAGTGTTAGATAGCTACCGCTGCGAAGGTGATGCCGGTCGCCGGCGCGCCGTTGGCGCCCTTGCACTCGGCCTGTGCACGGGCTGCGGCTGCGTCAGCCTCATCCTTGCTGCTGAAGGTCATTGCCAGATTGATAGAGCCCATGCAGCTGGTGCCGTACTGCTCGTCCCAGGCGTGTAGGTAGTCGCGGCCGGTCTTGCCGTAGGTGCGCTGGATTGCGTAGGTCATGGTGCATTCCTCTCGGTCGGTTGCTGTCCGGTATTCGCTACCGTGTCGGTGCAGACTATGGACTAACCGGAAGAAGAAGCGCAACACATAGAAGTGTAAAGATCACGCAATAGCTGTCGGTGTCTCGCGCAATACTTGCGAGCAGGCACGAAAGGCGGATATGCTGCGCGGGCAGCCTGATCAGTTGTTCGATCAATAGCAAGGTCCGAGCTGAAAGTGCTGATCAGTCTGCTCTCATTCACACAACCGAGGCATCAGGTATGGAAGACCGCGAACTGTTGGAGATGGCGGCGAAAGCGGCTGGGTATCAAGTCGATACCGGCTTTGCAGACTGCCCGCTGATCTTTGGCGAGGACGCCGGCCACGATGGGCCGCGAGAGTGGAATCCGCTCGAAGACGACGGCGATGCGCTGCGGCTGGCGGTGAAGCTGAAACTGATCGTAGAGGTAGGTTCATGCTGGCTCAGCAAGTAC